>JACCDV010432727.1_pt1 | contig 14418 bp, 9 predicted proteins | sample 7446131 | NCBI WGS metagenome assembly JACCDV01 (sample SAMN15323448, study PRJNA562643) | freshwater metagenome | isolation source: river surface water | place: USA:Blue River Watershed | collected 2017-08-17 | reverse complement strand
GACAATTAAAGCCTCTCACCACTTTGAAATCTATTATAATCTCTCGGTAAATTCAAAAGTACATTGCTCCCACAGCCAGAGGTTCTACTGGCTTCGAACAAAACTGTTTGACTCTTTGAATTCCTTCAGCTTATTCGAGGCTCCCAATCCTAATACGGCCATTGTGAGTGCTATCTTGCCGATTGCGTAAATGATTGTAACAGTTAGTTCAATGAAAAACAGTCTCTTAGAGCTGTGGCTAGTGTCTTCGTCGCTGAGATCTTTAGTTGATTGGGTTGAATATTACTTTGACATTTATATTTAATAGTTAAAGTGAGTAATAATGCAGGTTAATAAATTATAATGATGAGCTGTATCAGCCAAATATCTTCGAGAAGAATCCTTTCTTTTTATTTGGGTTTATCTTTTAGTCCATGTCCTTTGCAGAGCGCTTGTACTCGTCCTGGTCCGATATCTAATAAGCCTTGAGGTAATAGTCCTTTGCCTTTTGAAAGTTTCCCATCTACTTGTAGGAATCTGCAAGCCACCCAAACGATATCGCTTGCTTTCGATCCAAATCTGTAGCCTTCTCGAAACACCCAACTGCATTCTCATACTGTTGTAGCCTGAAGTATGCAGCTCCCTTGTTGTGGTAATTAATTGAATGTTTTGGCTAGAGATCTATGGCTCGATTGTGGCATTATATGGCTCGCTAATAGTTCTTCAGCTTATAGTAGGCTGCACCAAGGTTCCTGTGGTAAGCTGGCACCTTCGGGTCAATCTATATTGCCTGCTGGGTGTACTTCAGCTTCTCTTCGAAGTTGCCTAGCTTCCCCACTGCTTTCCCCTTCAGATTTAAGAAATCACTCCTGTCCTTGTCATCGGTCAGATCAAGTCCTTTGTCGCAAGCATCTGAGAGTTCCTTCCATTTCTTGAGATGAAGACAGGCATTTGCTTTGATCAAATATTTTTCCTTGGTGTTGGGCATGGATTAAGCAAGCTAATATAGCTCCTTATACTGCTTCTTGCCCTTGAGGGCTTTGATTTTTTGACCTGTTTCGGCAGTAGTTTTGAGAGCCATGGGACGTCCATCTTCGAAATTGTCGAGTTCAACTTACATCCCTTCTTATTTTATTACTGCAAGGATTTAATATCTATTAATAAAATTGTCAACAGTTTAACACTTATGCCTTCCAAATCTAAGCTATTATTTTATAAAGACGCCCTAATCATCTGTATAAATTAATGGACAAAAATTTAAAAACATTTGTATCCAAATTTATAGAAAACCGCCCTGTGGAGAACTTTCCTCATCTCTATATAGTTGGTAAGGAAGCAAATAGTTAGACAAAGCGACTGGGCCTTATAGGAGGATCCAAGAGGCAATTGACGCTGCTGAGCCAAACAGCGTAATCAAAATATCAGAGGGATTTTACGAATAAAACTTGGTAATTAAGTATGATTGGAATAAACAAGCAAACCATTAAAAATAGAGCCCAAAAACGAATCCAATAAAATAGGAGTTGTGGTGCTAGCGAGTGGAGGGATTGCCGTCCATATTAAATTGCCTGAATATGACGACGAGTGCGAGATAGCTGGGATAAAGTTTTCACACAGTGGCAACTCGGACAACAACTTGAAGCGAGAGCTAATAGAGCACGAGCATATTCTGAACATCTTTGATCACCACGACAATGTGGAGCAACTGGAGAGTGAATTTGTGAATCGGATGACTTTCAACAAAATGGACAACATCATCGTTCTTCTTGAGCGAGGCAAGGCCAAAATGAGCAACTCCATCCTCAGTCTCAATTACCTAGTCAAATCCTGCAACTCCACCATCCCAGCAGTCTGGATTTAGAAGGACGGTTACCTGCATCTCATCAATACGGAGGTCAAAGGCAACTAGAACAAGTAAACGATTGGGATAGTTTGCAAGCTGGGCACTCTGTTCGTTGAAAATAGTATGGTGTGCAACCACAAGGACGGGGGCATTTTGGTTTGGGGAATAAAAGGGACGAACTCTAAGGTAATAAAGAGTTTGATCGAGGGGAATTCGATAGGAATCCATCTGGTGGGGGAGGACTTCAAGCTCAAAATCATTAGTAACCGCATAATGAATAATAGAATAGGAGTCAAAGTTGGACTAGCCTGCTAGCCAGATATCAATAGCAACATGATCTTTGAGAACGACAATGGCATTGAAGTCAATAGTGCCTTCCCCAAAATCTCCCTTAATAAAATATAAAAAAATAGGTTTAATGGAATCATTTGCCGCTCCTACAAGAAATTTATATGCAAGGCAATAATCAGAAAGAATATTGGGATTGCAGGAAACAAACAAAATGGCATTTTGATCGAGGGTCAAAACAATAAAAGCCAAATTTTAAACAATCATATGATTGGCTTCAATTAATAGTCAGGAATAAAAGTTGAGCAATCAGCATTTCCCTCGATAAACGGCAACAAAATATACAAAAATTTCAGATAAGGAATCTTAGTGGTTGAGGATAGTAACGCAGTTATTGAAAAGAACGATATTAGCCATAACATCTAATGCAACATTGCCTTAGGAGGATTCAACTCCCATCATACGATCTTGATTTAAAATCTTATCTCCCATAGTCCAGGAGCCGGAATTAATGTTATCTTTGCCGACCAGCTGAAGATACAGCGTAACGATATCTTCCAGAACGAAGACGGAATCGTACTAATAGAGTCCAGGCCTAACATCGAGAACAACTATATCTATGAGAATAGAAATAGCGGAATCGCCTGCGAACAAAAGTCCAATCCCAAGATGGTATAAAACTTCATTACTAGAAATGGGGCAGTTGGAATTCTTCTAAGGCATGAGAGCGCTTTCAAATAGTCTATCATCCACTCGAATATAGTCGTAAGCAATGAGATCGACCTTGGAATGCAAGAATGCAACAAGTAATTCATCGCTAGCTTTACGGAGAGCAATACGATAGAGGGGCAAATTTACTACCCTGAAAGCATTTCATGCTAGTTGATGTGAGTCTTTGTTGTATTGGTGCGTGATGTTGGCTATTATTATTTAAAATGCGCCCTTGCCATATTTGCGAGAGGATAACGAAAAAGAATAAATTTGTCCCCTGCTCTTCTTGCCAAAAAATATATTGCTTTGCCTGCATCTACAAGCATTTCCCCTAGACCGTCAATTAGCTCCCGAAGACCAATTTCACCAAATGTTTCTCCTGCAACAAATCATGCAAATGTCTCAAATGCAACATCGCCTAGAACATTGTGATTCATAATAATGCTGTCATATAGCCTTAGACTTCAGTCTTTGGCCGCTCTTTGGTCAGTGAGTAATAGCCTATAGCAGACTTGGGATTATTCCGAGGGAAGAAAGTAAGTGACTTGCCTCTTTATTTGCAAAGGATATATCTAAAAAAGAAGGTCCTTTATAGTATGCATTAAATTTCCAGCCCTGCCAACGATAAAAATGTTGAACTACAAAACGAGCAGGGCTAGAGACAAAATGTAGGCTGGGAAGAAAAAGGGATGAAAGAAATTGATTAGTCAGTCCTCCCTCAAGAATAGCCTTTGAAATAAAACGACCCCAACCCCAAGCATCAGATAAATGAAAACGATGAGTAAGAGTAACAGGTTGAGGATTACTAAAGCTAATACCCAAGCAGGAGGGCAGAGCACCTCCAAAACAACTAAAATTCAGCAATTGACTAGTAGCTATAGGCTTCAAACCAGGTAGCCAATCGCGAAGCTATGGATGCTGAGTCGATGATGGACTAAAACGGGTAGAGTCGAAGCAAAAGAGGAGAGCTAGTGAGTGAGTAAAGAAAGGCTTCAAAAGAGGGAGAGTAAATAAACTAGGAATGATAGAATGATTATATATCGAAATAAGGTCGAGCTTTAAACATCGAGATAAAACCTAGCCATTCTTATAAAAAGAGTCATTATTGCTTCAATTATTTGTTTGCATTTTGTTTCATAATCTTTTGTTGGAATGGAGGAATTACGACCATCATAGCCTCGCTAAAAAATAATGACTTCGCTTCATAGGGGCTACTCGAGTGCTCTCAACATGCTCAAGCAAGGCAAGCTGAGTGAAGGAATGGACCAACTGCGCTCGATACTGCAGCACTAGTTTATGAGTGATACAGATATGTAGAATCTTAAATACTCATCTATGATGTCCCTTGCTAATATTCATGAGCAGCTCAACTAGATGGAATCTGCACTCACCCTATACTGGTAAGCTCTTCACATTCTGTCAAGGAAATCATTGGATACCTTACAAAAAGGCCTAATCAATTTGAACCAATTCAACGAGGAAAGAAATCATGCTTAATTCACCATCCTTCTCAAAATGATCGCTATTGCCTAAAAGAAGCAACTGTAAGAGCAATCAATCTATCTGTATAAGAGGGCAATTAGTTTAAGTCCTCTTATTTGGCGCGAAAAACTACTTACAAAGCTCAGATAACTTTATAATAGATTGGGTAGAAATGAAGCCCTTGACGACTTAAATTATTTGGAGCATAATAAGAAAAAGCTTTAACAAACTTTAAGTTCAAACATAGTACCTCAAAGAGAGTTAAGCAAGATACAAATACCATAGTTGTTGAGAGCTGATGAAGGACATCTGAAAACATTGCAGATTAGGATCAACCTTATGCAGAAATAATAGGTGAAGCTAAAGTACAGTTGCTGGTAGGTTCTACTGACAGTCACATATATCTTGCTGAAATGCAAAATGGCCCGGGGTTTCAACAAAAAAAAATATAAGAAGATAGAGTAAAGCAAAGAGTGGATATCCTTCGTAAAGGAATACAATCCCCTCAAGACTAACATTCAAATAGTGCTCATCAATCATTAGGAAAATTAGTCAAATATGGAGGTTGAGTAAAGTTCTCAGGATGCTCATAGCAGGGTAATTAATGATTTGGCCACATAGATATTGAGATTACAGTATATGAAGAAGAAAGGCAAGAAGGCAAATAACGCTTTAGAGGAGCTGACTAAGAATCCCTCTTTGTCTTTATCTAAGGACAAAAAACCTTCTATAACGCAAACTAAATCTATTTATACTTCTATTAGCTAGTACTACAAAGATATGTTCGCCAAAAATGGTTTTACAAAGGAACTGTTAACTTGTATTAAAGTACTAGATTAGACCAAGTTTAATTAAATTTTTAGTAAAATATATCAAACTTAAACCGATCCGATCTAAATTAAAAAGTAGGAAGATAACTAAGAAGAGGAAGAATAAAAGTCAGGCCCGCTTCCAACCCAACCCAACCAAGATATAGACGGTAAGGAGCCAAAGGCCAAGAAAACATTAAAAAATAAAAAGTTATAGTATATTTCTCAACATGAAGGATTAAATTTGCAGCTCAAAGAACTCATGCAAAATTAGAACTAATTTATCAACATTTTTGAAATTATTTAGCACATATCAAAATGGTTAATTGCTCGTAAGGTAGAGTCATCTAAAGTGTTAACTCCCTTAGCTTTTTCCCACATTAGGAAAATCCTTGCTAAAAATATTACAAAGGTTATTCAATCAGGAGACGGCTTCTTTTCTCAAAATGTAAACATTCAATCTCCTGAGCATTAATATTCCAAAGAGAGGCTTTAATTTGTAACTTTGCTGAGAGAAAAGGTCTAGTACCTGATTGATAAAGATTCCAAAAATAAAGTCTCCCAAGATTATCAGGATTTGAAAAAGGCGCAGATAATAGCTTTTATTAAACAAAATTTTTGTCTCTCAGTATATAAGACCAGGATATTGCTTTAGCAAGAATCATTACATCCATAAATACTAAAATACCTCTCAGAAATATGCCGCTAGATGGTTCGAGTAAACTATCTATATGGATATGTGAAGCTTTCCTAAGTCACATATTATCGCAATCTTTATATTGCCTTCCGCAATAAGCATTAGAAACTAAGAGATAGCTGTGACACAAACAAAAAAATTAATGAATAAATTGATGGATAGATATAGGAACTTCAGAATAAGATCAATAATAAATCGAGTTTATTATCGATAACAGAAGAAGGGGAATAAAACGAAAACAATATTGACTCAATATTCAAGAAAGACCATGAACTCTCCTTAGCCTTACCTTTGCTCAAAACATTCAACTGCTTTGCTAGTTAATCCAAAACAAAGAATACTTAGATGTTGGAGTAAACCAGCAGTAAAATTTACTTGTAATCATTCATTAAGCTTTGTGAGATATTTTTCAGCAAGTTGTAAGGCGAGTCAACAAAATAATTTAACGCAAGGTTACTGTTTTTATTGGCTGACTTGATGAAAATAAAGCAAGTGATCGCAGACTTATATGAAAGATTCATGCATGGAAGCATATTTAAGATAGCTGAGGTTGGCCAACAGACTTTAGTCGAAGCTCTTTACCATCTGTTAAGGCTTTACCTTCTTAATCTTTACTAATAGAACGATCATTGCATAAGGATTATTTTCTACATCTCACACTTTGTATTGAGGTCACTCCCAGATGAAATCAAAGTGGCAATAATCCCCAAGTATATTTGTGCTGTTGATTAGCTCATCAAATACAAAAAGTTTAAACCATAATATATTAATGTTATTAGGAAGAAGTTTTACCAAACTCTCATACTCAAAAACTTGGCTTCTATTTATCAAAGTCCTGCGTTTAAAATCGAAGAAGAAAACATAAAAAGAGGGAAGAAGAAAAGAGGGAAAAATCATAGTGATTCTTAGTCAATGGGCTAAATGATTGTTGAGGAGTGTGCTCATTAAGAGCATGATTAGATAAAATAAAAAGTCTACGATATCCTTCATGACATATACTTTAGTAACTAAAAAGAAAAGTAATTTGTTCCAAAGAAAATTGAGGAAGCAGTGGGATATTTTATGTATCTATCAAGAGCTTTCCACTAAGACTTTAGATGCCAAGTTGTGTAACTCTAAAATTAAGTCTGTAAAATCATCAAAAAGTGTTATAAGCTTTATGTTGAGAAAAGGGGATAGATTTTTCAGTATTGTGAAAAATTTCTAAGCTTTAAAAGTCTCTTTGAGACAATTATGAATGGGGACGATAACCCTAGCCTTAAAGGCTAGCTATCAAGCTATGTAAGAAAATAACGCCTAATATGTGAGTGTTGCAGTAATTTAAGCCAAAAATACTATTTTTATATTGAATCTTTATTCGTTCTCGGCAAGTACTTCTAATCACAAAATTTCCGAGATGATTTACTGGTTGATAAAGAGCAGCAACAGCTTGACAAGGACAAAGATGAAAACTATTACTTTTAATACCTTTCTCTTAATCTGGATAGTGAGGTTGCTTGGGAAAACATAGTAAGAGTTAACGCCAATAAATCTTATATCTACTTTGACTCATTGATTGAATCTAATGAAGTTTACAAGGGAAAGTTTTTATATACTAAGAGAGTTATTACATTTATCAATGAAAACTTTAAAGAGTATAAGCATCTCATCTAATATTGCAATGAAAAACTTTAAATCCTGAATGCTCTAAAAATAAAATAGAGATAGTATAATATGATATTAAAGGAAATAGAATCCAAGTAAGCTGACAGTAATGAAAACAAATAGGTAAAGTAATTCAGATAGCTTAGTAAAAAATATGCATAAGGTCTTAAGAAAATATGGCAGCTACAGCTTAAGACTTATTCGGACGATGTTAAGATTAGATATCTAAGGGCAGTTGAGATCAAAATGAAGTATTGCTGGCTCAATATAGAGAAGGATATGAGAGAGTAAAAGAAGGAAGTGATAGAGCTGGATCGTGATTCAGATGAATAAGAAATAACAACATACCAACCTTCAAAAAACGTCAAGCAAATTGCTTAAATTCTTGCAGATATCCAGCAGGTGATAATGGGCTTGCCAGCTGAGGAAAAGAATGATTCGGTTATTCACCTCTAGGAAGATTTAGTTATCGAAGGCTATATGTTTATATACAAAACCATTGATTTCAAGTTAGAGAAAATGCTTGCATTATTGATAGGGTCGTTGCACGAAAGAAATTAAGAGCGAAGGAACGAATTAATTCAAGAAGGATAATACTATCTCAACGATTTTTGCTATACTCTTGGATTAATTCAATAAAATTTACTCACCAGCAACTAAAAATATAAGATTAAGCCATAAAAACTAAAAATAAGTCCAAATTAAATATAGAGTTCCTCAAAAGTATTCTAGAATTTATTCGATTTTTAGAAAGAATCAAAAAGAACAAAAGCAACTAATAAAAGTAAGATGAAATAGGAATAAAATATAATAGTGATCAATGATTAGCCTAACGATGAAATTCCTCAAGAAATGGTTCGAAAGAAAAGTGCTTCAAGTATTAACTCGGAAAAACAATCCAAAATGAAATAAGTAACCATTGATATCTCAAATTTTTTGTTTGAACGCTTAAAATTATCTCTCACAACCCCTGAACACTATAGGAACATTTCAAAGATAAAGTATATTCTTTTTTCTGCCTATTTCTTAGAGAATGTTCAAAAGACATCCAATATCTTTAGTGACTTAACAAGGATTTACATGCAATTACCTAAGCAGCAACTAAAGAGGTACAAAAACCGAAGAAGTGTATGTATGGGATTGCTGCAATGCTCAAAAATGATGCTAAAGTATGGAAAGCAGCCTGAGCGAGCCCTTGAAGTCCTCAAAGAGTACATTAATATAAAGTCAGATTAGCTGGTTACTATCAATACATACCACGATAGATTAGTCACTTAAAAGAATTAAATGCTTTCTTAGTATTATCATCGAGTAGTTGTTAATCAAATCATGAAAATTATCTTCATACAGCATTTGTTTCAAGTCTATTTAGCCCAATCCAATAAAGAAAATTTAGTTATGATTATTAGAAGACTTCTGAAGCTTAGTCGCAAAACTGATAAAGATGGTAATAAGGCATAGAAGGGGGAAAAGGGAGATAAATAGAAGTAAAAAAGCAATAAAGCCATGATGGAAATTGAAAATCCGGCAAAATAAGAGTAAGAAATAAAAGAAGTAAAGGAACCAATATAAATTAGAAATACAAAATAAACAAAATAAACAAAATAGACAAAATAAAAAGAATAAAAATAGCAATAAATTCGTTGTTACAGCTTGCTTTTCTGTCAAGGAGTATCTACCTTCGTCGATATCTTGAAGAGATAAAGTGAAAATGGACCTCTCGATGAGAAATATGAAAAGAATTTGATATAATTTAAGAATAGGATGAAAAAAGCCGTTTTGAAAGATGAGAATAATTGTTTCTTCAAAAAAATAGATGCATTTGTGCAGCAATATGAACAAAATTATGGCAAAAAGATAAAAATGAAGAAATCTAAGAAATAAAGGGAGGAGTTAAAGCAAGAAGATGTGTTAATTGGAAGTTTCCTCTCACTTGAAAAACCACAAATGTCTAAGAACTAGTCACATCAGAGATAATAATAAGAACAGGTAATCGAAATAAGCCCTTTATTAGTAAATCTAGAAAAGAAGGAGGGATTGGAGGTATAAAAAGTTTAAAAGCGCATGAGGACCCCTCGCAAACAAATTTAAATGTAAAGAGTACAGAGCAATAAAAGCAAGGAAGGAGAAATATCTAAAAGTAAAGAATCCAAATAAGCACCTAAATAAAAGAAAATAAAAAAATCTCTAAAATAGAAGGTTGGCGAGATGCTAAAAAAAGATAATCCCAAGATAGCAGGAAAGCCAAGATAGTCACGAAGAAAAAAAGGACAATAACCTCTTGTCTCGTAAGCAAATTAGTGATTAATGAATCTAATATAAATAAATTCAAAGTATTGATTCGAATGATTTATTCTGTATCAAAGCATCTTTTTGATCTTAGAGAATGTATCGTAGTTCTCGTCTGACCTAAAGTGCCAGTTTGTGAGCGAAAAGGACAAAAGACTTGTGGTCAATAGATAGGTAAGTAAGAAGGTTTTGTTAGCAGCACGGTTTCGTTCAAAGGTCACTGTCCTATCCTTCTCAAAATACGTTAGTCTTGAATATTGGGAAAGAATACTCTTTTGTGTATGGGATGCCACCTGATTTCAACGAAGAATATCGATAGAATCTGCGAGTGAGATAAGCCAGGGGAATGGTGAACGCGCTGAGGAATATGCAATTCATTAAAAACTTTCTCCTTATCTGAGTTAGGATAAATATTTACTGTCATATTGTATTGGGTATATTCCATTTTGGTTTGCCTGAGGTCCTCCTGCATATAGTATCTATAGTAGGGTTGGTTAATCCAACTTTACTCGAGCCTGTCCAACATTTTGACCTCAGCGAGGCGGTCGGGAACTGGTGGAACTACTTCTTCAAATCCCATAGGTGATTAATATAAAATAATAAGTGTTGAGATTAAATCAAATCACGGCAGATTTGATATATTATGCCTAATAATTCATGTCCTTAAATCAGCAAAAGGGAACAAGCCAATTTCTATATTAACCATGAGATGAAAGCAAAGCTTTTTTTGTACTTTGTTCCTCTTATTAATCCTATTCGTCGCTATTTGTGGCATTTAATAATATATTAATAATATTTTCGATTGAGAGGACATGAAAAGCAAAAGTTTAGCATAGTTCTAAAGCCTCTATCCCAGGTTCAAAATTCGCGAGCTTTAGATTCCTGAGAATTTGAGATGGAAGCTTGTCTTCATTGCTGAAAGAATCTATAAGGCAAATATAAAACCAAGATAGTTGAACTCGAGATAGAAAGAATAAGTGTAAGATTTGTTGAATTTGGACTCCAACACACTTGCAATAATCTTCAATTTCACCGTCAAGTCTTTTTTAGGCTAAAAAAAATCACAAGAAAGATAATGCAAGATTAAGTACTCTGGGGTCTTTTAGTTCTGGAAAAATTGTAGGGTTAATGTCGATAAGAAATACTTTTATATTGTCAATGAAAAGACAATACGTGAGTATGAGCTCAAATATATTGACATTTCCAACTGTAGAAAAAGCAAATATTCCTTTGACATTTTTTACAAAAATAAGCTCCTTGTTTATGTCAAATTTGTCGCGCCTAATGTCTTTAAGTAATTCTTCCCCTTCCTTGAGTCTTCCTTGGAGATTGCCAAACAAAAGCAAAATCATGAAAATTCTACTTGTCTGCTTAATAAATAAAAAGAGCTGTAGTTTTAGCGATAAGAGCAAATCAGAACAGAGCTGAATCCCATATCAGCTTAGATCAAAAAAGAAGGAGATATGCTCAATGACAAACCCAACGGCTATCAAATAATTTAATAAAATGAGGGCCTTTTGATTTGTCTGAAAGAGGGAGAGCCGAGGCTTTACATTTCGCTCTTAATGACAGCACAATCTTCATTGTAAAAAATTGTTAACTTTTACATTCAGCAGAAATAGTGGAACGGAGCAATAAATCTCTAGTAGATAAAACAATAAGGAGAGAATCTGTTTCATGTTTATCGTACTTATAAGAAGGAGTCAATGATTGAGACAGAGAAATCCACATATACTTCAATGACTATCTTTTGTAGCAAGCAATCAGCCAATATCTTATAGGAAAGTATCAAGGACGATTTTTAGGGAAAGAATGAAAAGGTGCATTGTGAGACCAAATCAATGACTAAATTTTATCGCTGTCTTGGCGGCACTAAGATCATTATTGATACTTAGTTTAACATTAGGGGATATTCTCACCCGAAATATGCTATCATGTTTATGACTAAACTTTACTCTTAGCTTAAATATCTGGAAAATAGCTTTAAGATTTCCCAGCTCCAAAAAAATCATCTAAAGACTATTGTCAACACAACTAATGACTTTAAATAGGAAATGAAGAATCGTTAATATACGAGATTAAGGACTGAAGAAAACAGCCCTAAGAAAGGATCAGCTGATATGCTTGATACAAACGATACTTTGTAATTGAAGCCATTAAAAGTTGATGAGAAGGACAAAGTAAATGAGAATTTATTCTTGAAAGTAAAGCCGTCTTCCCCATTAGTTAAGCCCTCATTGTAGTACATTCAAATGATTTAAAAGTTTGAGCACTAAAGATGCTACTTAGCATATAAATTCAACCAAGGCATTCTTAGCAAATTCGACACCTACGCTCCTTTCTATGCCTTCTCTTAAATCATGAAAAAAGGCACGTAATATCGCATTAGTAAAGATAATTAGCTTATCTACATCAATGAAGAAATCCTAAGTGGCCAAAAAGATAGCCTTAAATTTATTATTCGGCAGATTGGGGCAAATATCCTAACAGGAAAATCTGTCTTAAATGTTTCAATGCCAGTTGATATTTTCTAGCCGCGATCCCTCTTGTAAAGAAGTGCAGGGGCATTTGGATCAGTCACTGAGTATCTTTTGCCAGTGGCCGATTCCGATCCTTTAACCCAAATGAAGCACGTGATGACATTTATCGCCACAGTTCCCACTTTATAACTTTTAATGCAGAAACCCTTTAACCCAATTTTGGGCTAAACTTTCATTGCTTACATAAAAGGAATCCCGATTTACTATGAGCAAATCAGCCATCATCCTCCCATCAGTGCATATTATATGACATGCCCAGAATTCACCATGCATGGACAACTTCTCGCCTTCGCAGATATCAGCATCAATTCAGCAGTGGGTGGAAGCTAAGGTGCCACACACATCATCTTCAGGAATGGCAACCATTTCAAGTGCTTCTATCCCCCTTGCCAAATCTCAGGTCTCATATTTGGAGAAAGATCGTTCCGAGCATATGGACGAGGCTATATACTATAGACGAAATCGAATTTGTTTGCATAGATGAGCATTGAGAAGCAAAAGAAGGGCCTTTATGAGCAATAATAAAAGATGACCCCAGCAGACCTCATCGGTGGAATATTTAAAGTAAATCCCTAATTCATGAAAAAAATCAGCAATGAAAGCACCCTACGTAAATTCGATGGCCTTTCTAAGAAGGACGTGTAGCATAAAGTAGCATAGATAAAGGGAGTTTGGTTCAAAGAAATTAAGGTGGATGGATAGGTTATCAATAAGAATATTAAGATATATCCACTCGAATACCCTAAAATAGCCTTGCCGTCTGATTCGAACTATAGAGAGGATGTACTGTATCACAAGATGGGTGATTTAGGACAGTCACAGAAGATGAAGGAGTACTTGGAGGTGAAGCAGAGGTCAGACAGGAAATTAAGGTAGAAGTTTGCTAAACTGTCTAAGAAGAAGTGATTGTTTCTTTCGTATGATGGATAGAATATTATAATATTCGTAATTAACTCTTGATGAGCAACAACTAAGAGAAGTAGGACAACGAATAGATCATGCTAGACATCCCCTAAGGATTCGATGCACGTATATCATCACTAATCAAGCTTTGTTTTACTGGGATATCAACAAAACTAGTCAAAAAATTAAGCTTGATCCTTAGTGTCGAAGAGCTAAATCCACAGAAGGCAATGGATTTAAGACTACCATTGGAACTGAAGTATTCGTGGAGGGAGGAAAATACTACTTTTAAATATTTATCAATAAAGGCCAACTTATCAAAATAGGAGTGTGCAGGCCCTCACCACTCAATCTTGAGTAAGCCTTCTGCGACACCCTCAATGGGTGGGGAATATACAATGGACAAACGCGGCATAACAGTAATTCTACGGGCCCAAACTATGGATCGGCCTTAGCAGCAGGAGATATAATAGGTGTGGCTCTTGATATGATAGAGGGTACATTAGGCTTTTATCGAAACGGTTCGTATTGGGGGATCGCATTCAAGGATGAAGAGTTGAAGAAAGGAGAGATAGTTGCTGCAGTATCGCCAATATACAACAACGATTGTTTTACTTTGAGGAACATGATTAAATAAGATTGAGTTTATAGTTACTAATTGAGCTTAGCTCTTATTATTCGATAGGATAGGAAATGCTTATAGGAAATGATTAGATGTAGAGGATAGGAATTGATTAGATGCAATTATTAAATCATTTTCTTTATTATGATTAATCCATAAAATAATTTAAATGAAGAACTAAAAGCATTTTGCTATCTTTTAAAAGATCAAGGAAGGGGAGAACTATTTCTCCAAGGAAGAAAATGAATGGCTTAAGCTCAAATATTACTTTGATAACAAGGTTGACCCATTCAACACTAACTATGATGAACTCCATAACCTTCTCTCTTCTACCTTCCAACATGCAAGAAGGCGATAGAATTTTTTCACAAACATTGATAGACGTCCTGATTTCACTTTAAAATGCATCTATTCCGGGAAGACACTAAGTCTATAATCAGGCTAGATGTTGGTCAAATCAAATGAGGAGCATTCGTTTCCCCAATCCTTCCAAAGAGGCTCCAAGGCAGGGACAGGAAGAGACATGCACGCAATCTTTGCCTCAGATACATCTGCCAATGGATGTAGAGGAAATACTCCCTTTGGTAATAAGGGCAAATTAATTGAATCTG
>JACCDV011292829.1_pt1 | contig 14419 bp, 13 predicted proteins | sample 7446131 | NCBI WGS metagenome assembly JACCDV01 (sample SAMN15323448, study PRJNA562643) | freshwater metagenome | isolation source: river surface water | place: USA:Blue River Watershed | collected 2017-08-17 | reverse complement strand
GATGGCCACGTCGGTGGTACCGGCGCCGATGTCCACGCAGGCCACACCCAGCTCGCGCTCGTCTTCGGTCAGCACCGCCAGGCTCGACGACTGCGGGTTGAGGAGCAGTTGTTCGACTTCCAGACCACAGCGGCGCACGCACTTGATGATGTTCTCGGCCGCACTCTGGGCACCGGTCACGATGTGCACCTTGGCTTCCAGGCGCATGCCACTCATGCCGATCGGCTCCTTCACATCCTGGCCGTCGATCACGAATTCCTGCGGCGCCACCAGCAGCAGGCGCTGGTCGGTGGAGATGTTGATGGCACGGGCTGTTTCCATCACACGGGCCACATCGGCCGGAGAGACTTCCTTGTCCTTGATGGCCACCATGCCGCTGGAGTTGAGGCCACGGATGTGGCTGCCGGTGATGCCCGTGTTCACCCGCGTGATCTTGCAGTCGGCCATCAGCTCGGCCTCCTTGAGGGCCTGCTGGATGCTCTGCACCGTGGCGTCGATGTTGACCACCACGCCGCGCTTGAGGCCATTGCCTGGCGCGATGCCCAGACCGGCGATCTTGAGTTCGCCGTCGGGCAGCACCTCGGCCACCACCGCCATCACCTTGGAGGTGCCGATGTCCAGGCCCACCACCAGATCCTTGTACTCTTTTGCCATCTTGTTTCCCCGTTCCTGATTGCTTGGCGCCCTATTCAGGGCTTTTTGCGTCCATCGCCTTCTGTGGTCGTGACCCCATGCAGGCGCAAGGCATACCCGTCCTTGTGCCGCAAGTCAGCAGCCGCCACCGATTTGGTCGATCGGCCATAGCGAGAGGCCACCTGGCCCACCGTGCGCAAAAAGCCCTGCAGGCGATCGACCAGCTCCTGTGGCTGCCCACGCCCGAGTTCAATCACGGCGCCCTGGCTGGTCTGCACCTTCCAGCTGCCCCGTGTCGACAATTCCAGTTGGTCGATATCCATGTCGACGGCCTGCAGCACCGGACGCAGGGTGCGGTACATGGCCAGAACCTCGCGCGACTGACTGTCCGGTCCCTTCAGCCGCGGCATGCTTTCGGCCTCGACTTCACCCACATTCGCATCGAACACCTCACCCTGCTGGTTGAGCATGGTGCTGCCGCCCTCCTCGCCCCAGAGGGCCAGAGGTTGCTGTTCCAGCAATTTCACCCGCAGGCGGTTTGGAAATTCGCGGTGCACCACCGCTTGCCTCACCCAAGGCACGGCCTCAAAGGCTTCCCGCGCCTGGGTCAGATCCAGGGTAAAGAAGTTGCCGCTGAGGTGGGGCACCACATTGGTCTTGAGCGTGAGGGCGTTGTTGCGTGTGACCTCGCCTTCGACCGTGATGGCCTGCAGCGCAAACACGGGCAGGCGCGCCATCCACCAGACTCCCGCTGCGAGGCACATCAACACCCCGGCGGTCAGCAGCAGGCTGCTGACCGCGTTCATGAGGCGGACGTCCATCGGCAGGAGTGCGGCCATCTTCATCCCTGGCGCTCCGCATGGTCGAGCGTGGCGCCTTGCAACAGGTGCAGGCACAGCTGTTCATAGGACATGCCATCGACCCTGGCCGACATCGGTACCAGCGAATGGCCTGTCATGCCCGGTGAGGTGTTGATCTCCAGCAGGCAGGGCTTGCGCGTGCTGGCGTCGATCATCACGTCAATGCGGCCCCAGCCTCGGCAGCCCAGCACCTGGTAGGCCTTGACCACCAGCGCCTGAATGGTGGCTTCTTCACCGGCCGGCAAGCAGCAGGGCACCAGGTACTGGGTGTCGTCGGTGAAGTACTTGTTCTGGTAGTCGTAATTGCCTTGCGGCGCGACGATGCGGATGACCGGCAGCGCACGGGCGCTGCCCGCCTCGCCCAGGACCGGACAAGTCACCTCGTCGCCGACGATGCACTGCTCGCACAGGATGTCGTCGTTGCAGGCTGCAGCCTGTTGCAGGGCAGAGGCCACCTGGTCCAGCGCGGTGACCTTGCTCACCCCGATGGAAGAGCCTTCCCGGGCGGGCTTGACGATCAGGGGCAGGCCCAGTTCGCGCACCAGCGCCGCAGCATCCACACGACCCACGTCTTCACGTCGGACCAGCACATAGCGCGGTGTGGGCAGGCCCTCGGCCAGCCAGACGCGTTTGGTCATGGCCTTGTCCATGGCAATGCTCGACGCCATGACCCCCGAGCCAGTGTAGGGAATGCCCAGCAACTCCAGAGCGCCCTGCACACAACCGTCTTCACCATAGCGGCCATGCAGGGCGATGAAGCAGCGCGCAAAGCCTTCTTTCTTCAATTCCGCCAGATCACGCTCGGCAGGATCGAAAGCGTGTGCATCCACACCGCTGGCCTGCAGGGCCTTGAGCACGCCGGCACCCGACATGAGCGAGACTTCGCGCTCGGCGGAGCGTCCGCCCATCAGCACAGCAACCTTGCCCAGGTTCATGCAGCACCTCCGAGTTCCACCACTTTGGCCGGCACGCCGCCAATGGAGCCGGCCCCCATGCAGATGACCACATCGCCATCGTGTGCGTTGTCCACAATGGCCTGGGGCATCTCGGCGATGCCGTCGACAAACACCGGCTCCACCTTGCCGGCCACCCGCAGGGCTCGGGCCAGCGAGCGTCCGTCGGCCGCCACGATGGGGGCCTCGCCAGCCGCATAGACCTCGGCCAGCAGCACCGCATCACAGCCCTGGCCAATGACCTTGACGAAGTCTTCAAAGCAATCGCGCGTGCGGCTGTAGCGGTGCGGCTGGAAGGCCAGCACCAGGCGACGCCCGGGGAAGGCGCCACGCGCAGCGGCGAGCGTGGCCGCCATCTCCACGGGGTGGTGGCCGTAATCGTCGATCACGGTGATCTTGCCGCCTGCGGGCAGCGCCACATCGCCGTAGCGCTGGAAGCGGCGACCAACGCCCTTGAAGGACGCCAGCGCACGCAGCACCGCCTCGTCCGGCACGTTGAGCTCCACCGCGACCGCCATCGCCGCCAGGGCGTTGCGCACGTTGTGTTCCCCCGCGAGATTGAGCACCACATCCAGATCGGGCAGGGTGATGCCGTTGCGTCGCTGCACGGTGAAATGCATCTGGCCATGCTCGGCACGCACATTCACGGCACGCAACTGCGCCCCTTCAGCCAAACCGTAGGTGGTGACCGGACGGGCGATCTCGTCGACGATGGACTGCACACCGGGATCGTCGCTGCAGACGATGGCCGTGCCGTAGAACGGCATCCGGTGCAGGAAATCGACAAAGGCCGACTTCAGGCGCCCGAAGTCATGGCCATAGGTTTCCATGTGGTCGGCGTCGATGTTGGTCACCACCGACATCACCGGCAACAGGTTCAGGAAGGAAGCATCGGACTCGTCGGCCTCGACCACGATGTAGTCGCCCGTGCCCAGCTTGGCATTGGCACCGGCGCTGTTCAGGCGCCCGCCGATCACAAAGGTCGGGTCCAGGCCGGCCTCGGCCAGCACACTGGCCACCAGGCTGGTGGTGGTGGTCTTGCCGTGCGTGCCGGCAATCGCCACGCCCTGCTTGAGGCGCATCAGCTCGGCCAGCATCACCGCGCGCGGCACGATGGGAATGTGGCGTTCACGCGCGGCCAGCACCTCGGGGTTGTCGGTCTTGACGGCGGTGGATGTGACCACCGCATCCGCATCCTTGACATGGGTCGCCGCATGGCCCACATGGGTTTCGATGCCCAGACTCGCCAGTCGGCGCAGCGTGGCGCTGTCGGCCAGGTCGGAGCCGGAGACCTGGTAGCCCAGGTTGAGCAGCACCTCGGCGATGCCGCTCATGCCCGAGCCGCCAACGCCGATGAAGTGGATTTTGCGGATGGCGTGTTTCATGCAGCCAGTTCCTCACACGCCACCACGACCTCCCGTGTGGCGTTTGTTTGTCGTTGTTGATGGGCTTTCTGGGCGCAGGCCAGCAGTTCGGCACGCGTGAGTTGCTGCAGACGCGCGGCCAGAGACTGCGCCGTCAATTCGGCCTGCGGCAACAGCCAGCCACCACCCTGCTCGACCAGGAAGCGGGCATTGGTGGTCTGGTGATCGTCCACTGCAAAAGGGAAAGGCACGAACAGGGCTGCCGCCCCCACGGCCGCGATTTCGGTCACGGTGCTGGCGCCAGCGCGGCAGATCACCAGATCGGCCTGCGCGAACGCGCTGGCGGTGTCGTCGATGAACGGCGTGAGGGTGGCCTCGACGCCTGCGGCGGCGTAGGCGGCGCGCAGCGCATCGATCTGTTTGGCGCCGCTCTGGTGAACCACCTGGGGGCGCTGTGCCTGCGCAATCAGGGCCAGGGCCTGCGGCACGGTGTCGTTGAGCGCCTTGGCCCCCAGGCTGCCGCCCACCACCAGCACCTGCAGAGGGCCGCTGCGACCGGCAAAGCGGTGCGCGGGATCGCCTTGCGTGGTGAAGGCTTGACGCAAGGGATTGCCCACCCAGGCGGCGCCTTTGAGCACGTTCGGGAACGCAGTGAATACCCGATCCGAAATCTGTGCCAGCACCTTGTTGGCCAGGCCTGCCACCGAGTTCTGCTCGTGCAGCACCAGCGGCTTGCCCAGCAGACTGGCCATCATGCCGCCCGGGAAAGTGATGTACCCCCCCAGGCCCACCACCACATCGGGCTGAACGCGCCGCACCACCTGAAGGCTTTGCCAGAACGCACGCAAGAGCTTGAATGGCAGCCACGCCAGGGTCTTGAGACCCTTGCCTCGCACACCGCCAAACTGCACAGCCTCAAAGGCGAAGCCACGCGGCGGCACCAGCTGCGACTCCATGCTCTCTGGCGCGCCCAGCCAATGCACACGCCAGCCGGCGTCGCGCAGGGCCTCGGCCACGGCCAGACCCGGGAAGATGTGACCACCCGTGCCGCCGGCCATGATGAGTGCGCACTTGCTCCTGCTCATGCCCGGCCTCCGCGCATCATCTGCTTGTTTTCGGAGTCGATGCGCAAGACGATGGCAATGGCCACCAGATTCATCATGATGGCCGAGCCACCGTAGCTCATGAGCGGCAAGGTCAGCCCCTTGGTGGGCAAGGCCCCGAGGTTCACGCCCATGTTGATGAAGGCCTGAAAGCCGATCCAGATGCCCACCCCTTGTGCGACCAGACCCGCAAACACCTTGTCCAGGGCAATCGCCTGACGGCCGATGACCATGATGTGACGGGCCAGCCAGAGGAACAGGCAGATCACGATCGTCACCCCGACCAGGCCGAATTCCTCGCCGATGACGGCCAGCAGAAAGTCGGTGTGGGCTTCAGGCAACCAGTGGAGCTTTTCGACGCTGCCCCCCAGGCCGACCCCCCAGATTTCACCTCGACCAATGGCGATGAGCGAATGGCTGAGCTGGTAACCCTTGCCCAGCGCATGTTCGGCGCTGAACGGGTCCAGGTAGGCAAAGATGCGTTCGCGCCGCCAGGGAGACAGGGCGATCATGAACACAAAGGCGATCACCAGAATGCCCAGGATCATGAAGAACATGCGGGCATTGACGCCGCCCAGGAACAGGATGCCCATCGCGATGATGGCAATCACCAGGAAGGCGCCCATGTCAGGCTCGGCCAGCAGGAACACACCGGCCAAACCCACCGCCGCGCCCATGGGCAGCACGGCTTTGAAGAAGCGCTCCTTCACCTCCATCTTGCGCACCATGTAATCGGCCGCGTAGATGATGGTGGCCAGCTTGGCCAGCTCGGAAGGTTGGAAGTTGATGACCCCCAGCGAAATCCAGCGCCGTGCGCCATTGACCCCCTTGCCGATGAAGGGAATCAGCACCAGCGCCAGCAGGACCAGGGACAGAACGAACATCGGACGGGCCCACTTCTCCCAGGTCTCCATGGGAATCTGGAAGGCCAGCAAGGCCACGGCACAACCCAGGACCAGCGAAATGATGTGCCGCGTCAGGAAATGGGTCTGGGCATAACGTGCAAAGCGGGGGTTGTCGGGCATGGCGATCGAGGCCGAATACACCATGACCATGCCCCACATCAGCAGCGCCACCACCACCCAGACCAAGGCCTGGTCAATGCCGTACAGGCGGGCAGCCGCCGCCGGGCTGTTCTTGGCGAATTCATAGCCCCCGAGATTGACCGGCAGCCCTTGCGGTGTGGCGGTTTCTGCGCCGGTGACGCCGCCGCCCAGCAAACCGGACAGGCTCTGACGCCAACTCTGCAGGAAGTTCGCAATGGCACTCACAACGCCCCCTCCATGCTCACACCGGCGGCATCGGCCAACTCGGCCACGGTGGCCCGGAACACCTCGGCACGGTGTTCATAGTTGCGGAACATGTCCAGACTGGCACAGGCGGGCGACAACAAGACCGCGTCACCGGGCTGGGCCAGCTGGGCAGCCAGCTGCACCGCCTGGGGCAGATCGGCGGCATCCCGCAAGTTCACACCCGCGTCCTGCAGGGACTCACGCAACAGGGGCGCATCACGCCCGATCAGCACCACCGCACGCGCATGCTGCGACACCGGCGCCAGCAGGGGTGAAAAATCCTGCCCCTTGCCATCGCCGCCGAGAATCACCACGATGCGGCGCTCGGAACCCAGGCCCAGCAGAGCCGCGACAGTGGCCCCGACATTGGTGCCTTTGCTGTCGTCGAAGTACTCCACCTCGTGGATGATGGCCACCGGCTCGACCCGATGTGGTTCGCCCCGGTATTCACGCAGACCGTACAGCATGGGCGCGAGCGGGCAACCCGCGCTGCTGGCCAGCGCCAGCGCGGCCAGCGCATTGACGGCATTGTGGCGGCCACGGATGCGCAGGGCGTCGGCCGGCATCAGGCGCTGGATGTGCAGTTCCTCTTCCTCGCCCTTGCGGCGCTTGCGGGTCTCGTCGGCCTCCAGCGCGCGCACCAGCCAGGTCATGCCATTGACGGTTTCGCTGCCCCAGTCGCCCGGGTGCTGGGGCATGTCGCCGCCAAACGTCGCATGGGCGCGCACCACCGGTTTTTGCAGTTTCACGCGCACCGGCTCGGGCAGCATGGCCATCACGGCAGTGTCTTCACGGTTGAGCACCAATAGCGCCTGCTGGCCGAAAATGCGGGCCTTGGCATCGGCATAGTCTTTCTTCGAACCGTGCCAGTCCAGATGGTCCTGCGTGACATTGAGCACGGTGGCGGCGGTGGGCTCGAAACCTTCGCTGCTGTCGAGCTGGAAGCTCGACAGTTCGAGCACCCAGACCTGCGGCAGCACACGCGCCATGGCGGAAAGCCGCGTCGGTGCCTGCGGTGCGGCGGCATGCGTTTCATCATCGTCTTGCGCCGGGTCCGGCATCGGCAAGTCTGTGGCCTCATCCGCCGCAACACCTTCGGCTTCGGGCTGCAGTACCTCTGCATCCTGCTCTGGAATCTCGTCTGCCGCAGCTGCGGCCTTGGCCTGTGCCGCTTGCGCTGCCTGCTCAGCCTGCTGCGCCAGCTGTGCGGCTTCAGCCTCTTCGGCCTCGCGCTCCTGTTGCTCCAGCACCGGCGCATCGCGCTCGGCCTGGGCCAGTGCCTCGCCCAGCGTGTCCAACAGGGTCGGGCCGATGTTGCCGGCCACCTTGACGGTCTTGCCGGCACGCGCCACCAGCTGCCCGGTCAGCGAGGTCACCGTGGTCTTGCCGTTGGTGCCGGTAATCGCCAGCACCTGCGGGGCGTAGCCAAACTGGTCTTTCAATGCCTGAAGGCCGGCGGCAAACAGACTCAGTTCACCGCCTTGCCACAGGCCTGCGGCGCGGGCCGCATCGACCACCGGCGCCACCACCTCGGGCGCGAGTCCTGGACTGCGGAAGACCGCGCGCACCGGCGTGCCTTCGACCAGTGCCGCGCTGAATGGGCCGCCCACAAAGGCCACTTGCGGCCACTCGGCCTGCAGCGTCGCCAGTTGCGGCGGCGCCTCGCGGGTGTCGGCCACGGTCACCACGGCACCATGGCGCGCGCACCAGCGGGCCATGGCCAGGCCCGAAGCACCCAGGCCCAGGATCAACACGTGGAGGTCGCGCAGCTGTTGCATCGCTTACCTCAGCTTCAAGGTGGACAGGCCCACCAGGCACAGCAGCATGGTGATGATCCAGAAACGCACGACCACCTGCGTTTCCTTCCAGCCGCTCTTTTCAAAATGGTGGTGCAGGGGCGCCATCTTCAGGATGCGACGGCCTTCACCGTATTTTTTCTTGGTGTACTTGAAATACGTGACCTGCAGCATCACCGACAGGGCCTCGACCACGAAGATGCCGCCCATGATGGCCAGCACCACTTCCTGACGCACGATCACGGCGATCGTTCCCAAGGCACCGCCCAGCGCCAGCGCGCCGACATCGCCCATGAAAACCTGCGCCGGATGGGTGTTGAACCAGAGGAAGGCCAGGCCGGCACCGGCCATGGCCGCGCAGAAGATCAGCAGCTCACCCGAGCCGGGGATGTAGGGGAAGAACAGGTATTTGGAATACACCGCGCTGCCGGTCACGTAGGCGAACACACCCAGAGCCGATCCGACCATGACCACCGGCATGATGGCCAGGCCGTCCAGCCCATCGGTCAGGTTGACCGCATTGCTCGACCCCACAATCACCAGATAGGTCAGGATCACGAAGCCGAACACGCCCAGCGGGTAGGTCACTTCCTTGAAGAAGGGCAGCTACAGGCCCGCCTTGTGCGGCAGGTTCCCATCAAAACCGGACATCACCCAGTTGCCAAACAGTTCCATCACCTTGAGGTTGTTGCTCTCGGAAATGCTGAACACCAGGTAGAGGGCAGCCACCAACCCAATGAGCGACTGCCAGAAATACTTTTCACGCGAGCGCATGCCCTCGGGGTCCTTGTGCACCACCTTGCGCCAGTCATCGGCCCAGCCAATCGCCCCAAAGCCCAGCGTGCCGATCAGCAAGATCCAGACAAAGCGGTTGGACAGGTCGAACCACAGCAGGGTCGAGACGGCGATTGCCATCAGGATCAGCACGCCCCCCATGGTGGGCGTGCCACTCTTGACCAGGTGGGTCTGCATGGCGTAGGCACGCACCGGCTGGCCGATCTTGAGCGAGGTCAGGCGACGGATCACCCACGGGCCAGCGGCCAGGCCGATCAGCAAGGCGGTCATGGCGGCCATGACCGCGCGGAAGGTGATGTACTGAAACACCCGCAGAAAGCCCCATTCGGGGAACACCGATTGCAACCACTGGGCCAGGCTAAGCAGCATGGACCTCTCCCTTTTGAATGTCTTGTTGTGGGTTGTCCTGTTCCTGCAGGGTTTCGACCACGCGCTCCATCTTCATGAAGCGCGAACCCTTGACCAGGATGCTGCCGGCGCTGCGCCAGACGGCCGCCACCGCGCCCTGCAGGGCGGCCATGTCGGCAAAGTGCTGCCCGTGCTGTGGGCCAAAGGCCTGGTGGGCATGGCGGCTGAGTTCGCCCAAGGTGAACAGGGACTCGATGCCGCAGTCCCGGGCGTAGGCGCCAACCTCGGCATGGAACTCCGGCCCCTGGTTGCCGACCTCGACCATGTCGCCCAGCACCAGCAGGCGCGGACCCGGCAGCTCGGCCAGCACCTCGATGGCCGCGCGTACCGAATCCGGGTTGGCGTTGTAGGTATCGTCCACCAGCGAGATGCGCCCCGCGTCGAGCGAGAGGGCGCGCGAGCGGCCCTTGACCGGCTCGAAGGCCTGCAAGCCCTGCACCACTTCGGGCAAGGGCACACCGGCCGACAGGGCACAGGCAGCAGCGGCCAGTGCGTTCTTGACGTTGTGCCTTCCGGCAATGTGCAAGGTGATGGGCGCGGTGCCCTGCGGGGTACGCAGCGTGAACTGCCAGGCCCCGGCATGCCAGACCACCACGGCGGCGCTCACCTGCCCATCGGCCAGCGCAAACCGGCAGCGTGCCCGGCCTTGGGCGAGGCCGTCCCAGACGGCGGTGTAGGCATCGTCCTGCGGATAGACCGCCACGCCGTCTGCGGGCAGGGCCTGCAGCACGGCGCCGTTTTCTTCGGCCACGGCCTGCACGGTGTGCATGAACTCCTGGTGTTCGCGCTGGGCGTTGTTGACCAGGGCCACAGTGGGTTGTGCCAGACGGGCCAGGTAGGCGATCTCGCCCGGGTGGTTCATGCCCAGCTCGATCACGCTGATGCGGTGCTGAGCACGCAAGCCCAGCAAGGTCAGCGGCACACCGATATCGTTGTTCAGATTGCCCTGGGTGGCATGCGCGGCTTCGCCGGCGTGGGCACGCAGGATGCTGGCCACCATCTGCGTGACGGTGGTCTTGCCGTTGCTGCCGGTCACGGCGATCACCGGCAAGTTGAACTGCGCACGCCAGGCGGCGGCCAGCTGGCCCAGGGCGAGACGGCTGTCGGGAACGATCAGGGCTGGCAACCGGGCCGCCCGTGTGGCCGCTTCTCCGGCCGCTTCGCACAACACGGCGCTGGCCCCTTGGGCAGCCGCCTGCGCAATGAACTGGTGCGCGTCAAAACGTTCACCGCGCAAGGCCACGAACAGGTCGCCTGGCTGCAGGGTGCGCGTGTCGGTGTGCACGCGGGCAATGCGCACGTCTTCGATGCGCTCCGAACGTACACCGGTCAGCCAGGCCACAGCCTGCGTCAGCGCCAGGTTCATGGGCACCCAGGGGGCAGACAGGCTCATGCGGCCACCTCCTGCAAGGCAGCTTCGATGTGCAGCACATCGGAAAACGGGTGAAAGACGCCCTGGATTTCCTGCGTGGTCTCATGGCCTTTGCCCGCCACCAGCACCACATCCTGCGCCGCTGCGCGACGCAAGGTGTCACGGATCGCCTCGGCCCGGTCCTCGATTTCTGTCACAGCGGCAGGCCGCTGCAAACCTGCACGCATGCGTGCAAGGATGCTGCCCGATGCTTCGGAACGCGGGTTGTCGCTGGTCATCACGACCTGGTCGGCCAGTCGCTCGGCCACAGCCGCCATCAGCGGACGTTTTGCAGCATCGCGGTCGCCCCCACAGCCAAACACGCACCACAAGCGGCCACCACGTTCACGGGCCAGCGGCACCAGCGCCTGCAAGGCCTGTTCCAGAGCATCGGGGGTGTGGGCGTAATCCACCAGCACCACAGGCCCCTGGTGTGCACCGGTCACCCGCTGCATGCGGCCAGGCACGGCGGCCAGGCGGCTGCAGACCTCCACCACCTGCTCAAGGGCCACACCTTGCGAACGCAAGGCACCGATCACGCCCAGCAGGTTATCGATGTTGTAGTCACCCACCAGGCGGGTGTGCAGCACAAGGGATTGGTCGCCCTCGTGGACCTCGAAACTCAGACCCTCCCGGCTGGGCAGTGGATGGGCCACCAGCCGCGCCGCCGAGCGGCGCGAGCAGGTCCAGACATCCAGTGCCCCGCCGCGAAGGTCCCGGGCGAGTTGTGCCCCGGTCGCATCATCGATGTTCACCACGGCCGCCTGCAGACCGTCCCAGTCGAACAGCGCACGCTTGGCAGCCCAGTAAGCGGCCATGCTGCCGTGGTAGTCGAGGTGGTCTTGTGTGAAATTGGTGAAGATGGCCACACGGATACGCGTGCCATCGAGGCGGTGTTCGGCAATGCCGATCGACGAAGCCTCGATCGCGCACTGTGTGGCACCGGCATGGAGCATGTCCCGAAAGGCCTGCTGCAACAGCACCGGGTCCGGCGTGGTCATGCCGGTACTGACCAGATCGGGCCACAGGCCCACGCCCAGAGTCCCGACCACGCCACAAGGCTGGTTGGGCTGCAACAAGGCCAGTGCCTGCGCCAGCCAGCAGGCCGTCGAGGTCTTGCCATTGGTGCCCGTGACCGCCAGCACACGCAAGCGGTCGGTGGGTTGCTCGTAGTAGGCATCCGCCACCCGCCCCGTGCTGTGCTTGAGACCTTGCAGCGTGGCGACACGGTCTGCCGGGACCAACGACTGCCAAGGCTCGCTGCCCTCGCGCTCCATCAGGCAAGCAGACGCTCCTTGTTCGAATGCGCGGGCCATGTACTGACGGCCATCCGTGGCTGCACCGGGCCAGGCGATGAAACCGTCACCGGGCTGCACACGACGGCTGTCGGTGCGCAACGCACCCGTCACATGCTGGCGCAGCCACTGTGCAGCTTGGGCAGGGGTCTGGAGTTCGACCATCAGAACGACTCCTCCACCGCTTTGGCCACCACCTGGGGTTTGACCGCCATGTCAGGCTGTACCCCCAGCAGGCGCAAGGTCTGCTGCACCGTGGTGCTGAACACCGGCGCAGCCACATCACCGCCGAAATAGCGGCCGTTGCTGGGCTCGTCGATCATCACGGCGACCACGATGCGGGGCTGCTCGATCGGTGCCATGCCGACAAAGAAGCCGCGGTATTGCTTTCCTGCGTAGCCCTTGCCTTCCTGCTTGTGGGCGGTACCGGTCTTGCCACCGACGGAATACCCCATGGTCTGCGCTTTGGGCGCCGTGCCGCCGGGGGCGGCTGCCATGTTCAGCATCTTGCGCATGGCGCGGGCATTCTCGGGACTGAACACGCGCACACCAGGCACTTTCTGCTCGGCCTTGAGCAGCGTGGCCGGCACGATTTCGCCATCACGGGCAAACACGGTGTAGGCACGCGCCACCTGGAACAGGCTGCCCGAGATGCCATAGCCATAACTCATGGTGGCCTGCTCGAGCGGACGCCAGGTCTTGTAGGTGCGCAGGCGACCACTGACCACGCCGGGGAAGGGAATCTGGGGCTTCTGACCAAAGCCGACGGCGCTGTACATGTCCCACAGCTCGCGCGCTTCGATCTGCATCGCCATTTTCACGGTGCCCACGTTGCTCGACTTCTGAATCACCTCATTGACGCTGAGCACGCCATGCGGGTGTGCATCGGTGATGGTCGAACCGGTGATCGTGATGCGGCCGGGTGCGGTCTGAATCGGTGTTTCGGGTTTGACCAGCCCCTTCTCCAGAGCCAACGCCACCGGGAAAGGCTTCATCGTCGAGCCCGGCTCGAAAGTGTCGGTCAGCGCTCGGTTGCGCAGCTGCTCACCGCTGAGGTTGACGCGTTTGTCGGGCGAGTAGCTGGGGTAATTGGCCAGCGCCAGGACTTCGCCGGTCTGGGCATCAAGCACCACCACGCTGCCCGCCTTGGCCTTGTGCTCCTGCACAGCATCACGCAGCTTCTGGTAGGCAAAAAACTGGACTTTGCTGTCGATCGAGAGCTGGATGTCCTGACCATCTTCGGGCGGCACGGCATCCCCAACGTCCTCGACCACGCGCCCCAGCCGGTCCTTGATGACTCGGCGCGAACCGGCCTTGCCTGAGAGCTGCTTCTGGAACACCAGCTCCACACCCTCCTGCCCCTGGTCTTCCACATTGGTGAAACCGACGATGTGGGCCGCTGCCTCGCCCTCAGGGTACAGACGCTTGTATTCCTTGATGCTGTACACCCCCTTGATGTCCAGCGCCTGGATCTGCTTGACCACGGACTCATCCATCTGACGGCGCAGCCAGACAAAGGTCTTGTCTTCGTTCTGCAACTTGCGGTCAAGCTCTGTCGTGTTCATGTCCAGCAGCTTGGCCAGCTGGCGCAGCTTGGCCGGATCACGCTCCAGATCCTCGGGGTTGGCCCAGATGCTGGGCGCTGGCACGCTGGAAGCGAGCAGCATGCCGTTGCGGTCCAGAATCCGTCCGCGGTTGGCCGGCAGCACCAGGGTACGCGCAAAACGCACCTCACCCTGGCGCTTGAAGAAGTCGTTTTCGATGACCTGCACATCGGCTGCACGCCCAATCAGGCCCATGAAGCCGAGTGCGATCGCACCCACGATCAGCTTGCTGCGCCAGACCGGCGTCTTGCTGGCCAGCAGCGGGCTCGACCCCAGCTGAACACTGCGCACGGTGCGGTTCATGGACGCACCTCCGGCTTGGCCTGGGTGCCATTGACGTACTGCGTGATGGCCGGACTGACCATGCGCATCTGCAACTGTTGCCGCGCAATCTGCTCCACGCGCAAAGGGGTGGCCTGGGCCCGACGCTCGACCTGCAGGCGGTCGTGTTCCACGTCCAGCCGCGTGGCCTCCTTGCGCTCGGCCTCCATGGCCATGAACAAGCGGCGCGATTCGTATTGGGAATGCACCAGCGCAATGGCGCTGGCGACCACCGCCAGCAGCAAGAGCACACTCAGGCGGGTCATGCGGGCACCTCGGTGCGCTGGGCCACGCGCATGATGGCGCTGCGCGCCCGCGGATTCGTCGAAACCTCGGCTTCAGAAGGCTTGATGCGCTCGAGCGAGCGCAGATGCATGGCCTGCGGCTGGGCGAAGGGAACGCGACGATCGACCACTTCCTTGGAGTGCCGGGTCATGAACTGCTTGACGATGCGGTCCTCCAGCGAGTGAAAGCTGATGACCACCAGCCGCCCGCCGGAACGCAGCACACGCAGACTGGCCGTCAGCGCCTGTTCGAGCTATTCAAGCTCGGCGTTGATGAAAATCCGAAGAGCCTGAAATGTC
>JACCDV010811794.1_pt1 | contig 14420 bp, 5 predicted proteins | sample 7446131 | NCBI WGS metagenome assembly JACCDV01 (sample SAMN15323448, study PRJNA562643) | freshwater metagenome | isolation source: river surface water | place: USA:Blue River Watershed | collected 2017-08-17 | reverse complement strand
TTTACTACTCTTTAATAGATTTAACTGTTATTGTGTTTTGGGTAGTTGATTTTTGGACTACTGGTTTTGAACGATAATTTTCATCCTCATATTTTTGTTAAAAGACTCAAGGGATTTCATTCTTTAAGAAAGGGTTTATGTAGCTCTCGACTTCTAACGAAGGTTCCTATAAGACTAAATTGACCTCTTAGCATTTCTTTAGCTAATTATATCAACGATTGTGCTATTTTTGGGGGTTTGTTTGGGATAGTTATTTTAAATGAAATTAGCAATTTTCCCTGTCTTAGTGAACTTAAGCAACTTTTCTTTGCCCTCTTTGGCTAGAATGATCTCGTTATTAACATCAAAACATTATTTGAATGAGCTCACTTTACTGGGATTAGTCATTTCTAAAGATTTTTCTTAATGAAACGAATAGAGAAGAGGATTAAACTAAGGATCGTGAATAGCTGACTCTTCTTATTCGTATTTGGCTACTAATTCAAAATTATTAGTTGGATTAAGAATATTGATTTTTGTTATCTTATGATCTTTCTTTTACTATTTTATATCACTAATATTGCTATTGTATGCCTATATGATAGACTCACTTATATTTTAGTTGTTTCCTCGAAAACTTTTGCTTTTGTTTGATATTTTGGATCGAGATTTGTTTTCAGATATTTCACTGTTTTATCTGTTTCCTAACCGAAGTCTTGAAACTTTGTTTGATTTGTTCTTTTCATTACGGTTGTTTTGGATTCCGTAGTAGTCTTCGTTGCTATTATTTACAACAAATATTTTATTATCGTAATCACTATTGATAGATACTTATTGACTTATCTTTATTGACTATTAATGCCTTCGAGATTGTTGGGATTTATTATAAGAAATTTGTTCAATAATACTGTTTTGCTCACTAATAAAAGATTACTGAACTTAGTAATAGTCATTATTATTTTATCTTTGGTATTTCTTTTATATCGCGTCTTTGTAGTTTAGTGATTATTTCGAGATATGGGAAGATTTTTCCCTTGAAAATTTGGAACGGCTTTGAGCTGGAGATTGATTACGCCTCTCTAAGATATTTCTACTGTTTCTAAAACTACGGTTGCTTTAAGTATTATTTTGGCTTGGAGTTTGATCATTAAAGATGACATTTGAGCTACCCTAATTATATGATTTTAAGGATTGGTTGTTCTGAGAAGAAATCACTTATATTTTCGATTATGCTGGATTACTTTCCCTTTCAGAGATTCTTTGTAGATTATTTTTGGATTAGGTAATACTTTCCTCGCGAAAACTTATATTACTTTATGACTTTGAGGCTTAAGATTTATTATTTATGCTTTGCTTAGGCTCAATAGATTTTTTTACAGACATATCGATTGAGTTACTCTGCTCATTCTTCGAGGGCTATTCTTGTATTCGATTGCTAGAATGAACAGACAGTTTTGAAGGTTTAAAGTTGCTCTGGAGTTAGCTTAAGGAAGATTTCTCATAGCAATCATCAAACTATTAGATAGGTTAGCTTTTCTGAGGATTAAGAGGAAGATTATTTTCAAAGGAAACTTATTTTAAGGACTATTACTCAATTTATTTTAAAGATTATTCTTATTCAGCTTATTTTTTCATCAGCAAATCCACTCTGTCTTTATATTCCTCAAAGGAAATCATACCCTTCACATATAAATTATAAACAGGTAGCACCATATCTATTAGGCTTAGGCAAAGGTTTCCTTATTATAAAACGATCTCAATGTCTGCTGATTCATCAGCTTATATTTAATTTTTCTCAGCATTTGTTTACCAGAATTTTTTGAACTTTTATAGGTCTTTGATTGTTGCCCCTATATTGTTTTTATCAATAATAAAGCCTAGCTTCTTTTTAGCTTAGACCACCATTTACTAAAGCTAATCACATTCTATGTAACTATTTACTTTTAAGTTCTAACTCTTTTTAGAAATTTTAGATTAACGGAACGACGAATTCGCCTTCTTTTTACTATCGTAAGAACTATACTCATCCACCAATTTGATAAGCTTTTCATTTCTTTTTTTGTTCAATTTGAGATTTTCTTCCATTTAGTTGCGTACTTTATTGATAAGGATATTGGAAGGAAAAACAAATTTTCTTTGTGCTTTCAATATTTCTAATATTTTCTTTGCATCAGTTGGTTCTCCTTCTTCATCAACGGGATGGCATGTTGCCCATATTTCTATATGTTTGAGATATTCAATATAAAATTACTTCTTATCAGTCTTGGAGGCCTCAATCTATGGATATATCCCTTACCCAGCCTCAAACCCATTTTCCCCTTTCACCTTCTGAATTGAATTGAAGATATTTTCTAGAAAAGTTGATCGAGTTATTATAAGCACAGCATAAATATCTCCTAGCTTCATGAAATCCCCAATCAAGTTAAGATATTTCTTTTTATTAACAAAGTTCGTCTCCATATTTGTTAGTTCATCCTCGCAAATATGCATCAGTGGAATTGTAATGTATGCATCACCATAAATAAACATTTTCTTCATGTCCAATTCAGGCTTTTTATTTAGGTTTATTTAGTCGCAAATTATTTTAAGGAAGAAATCTGTGTAATCCTCAGCGTTGAGCTTGGTCAATCTTTTGAGATATTTTTTACGAGTTTGATTCACATAAGAAGGAATATAAAATTTATAATTCTAAATGGGCTTCAACCCTTTTTATTGTATAATTTTAGCTACTTTCGCGAAGTTTGAATCTTCCTTTAATTACTGATTTTCTAAGCAGCGAAAAGGCTTGACTTGCGCCGACATGAATATAAATTCAATTGCCAGTAAAACATAGTTAAACCCTATTCTTTTAACCTCTTTAGTCGCGTCAAATCCACCTTTTTCCGTAAAATACAGAGTGAGCCCCTCCTCGGATCTCTTCTGAATTCGATAAAATGCGATATCGAATATGATTGGAAGAAGATAGATTTCTATCAATACAATAGGGACATATTCTCCCGTATCAAAGAATAATTTGGCCGCCATAAGTGCATTAAATTTCATGAGTGGAATTTCATGTACTCCTGTAATAACTTGAATAGTGTTTGCAATGGTCTAATAGATGAAAGGACTGTGATAATGCAATCAGATACATATTTTTCTTTTTGAACTGGCGAACGAAGGGCTTGAGCTTTTCCTTTATATTGGCCGACATGAGAATATCGTAATACTCTTACAGTTGGAACTTGGCTAGTTCTTCATTAGCCATCTCTGTTAATTTGCACGAATAATGTTATAATACAAAATATGTTTTTTGTTCAGATAAGGAAATAAAATCAGTATGTTTACCAATCCACTCATAAATTTGTCAGTGCAAATTTTTTAACTGTATTCAAACATTATTATAGTAATTCTTAAGAATAAAACTATAATTTATGCAGGGAGCAGCTCCGAAAGGATCGTACCATAACTATTGTAGAAGCCATCGCAATGTTCAAAGCTTGCAGCAGACACACAGGGTTCGATCTATCAGGACCAATTCTAACAAGCGAAATAATCAACTTTAATAGTTCCAAGATTTTTAGAGCTATCTCAAGTATCTACAAAGCAAGGAAAGGTCAGACCAGCAGAAAAATCAAAGACCCAAGACGACTGATTATCGTAGTGCGTTCACATCTCGTCCTGTTACTCAAGTAATGATGCGGGAGAATAAAATAAACGATTAATCCAAATAGAAGATATAGATAATTAAGCCATATTTCCCGTTTTTCAAGTGTAGGATAGATAACTCAATCCGTGCATAGAAGATGGAATCACAATTTCGTTTGAAAAATCATCGGTTCAAGTTAAACTATCGAATAATTGAAGAAAATATGGGGAAAGGGGAGCTCAATGATGCAGTTCTTGAGTTATGATTCTCAATCCTTCAATTTTTCAATAAAAATTGCACTAATTACTAACACAATGACTGTATTAATTCAATTTTTTGTAAGTGAGGAATTAACAGATGATATTGTTATGATAATTTATTGATAAATTAGTAGCATATCTTATGAATAAGGCATAAATAATTTTAATTTGAATCATTTATCTTGTAACAATATTTGAATGATGGAAAACGAGCCCAAGACAATTGAAGACTATAAAGATGTCGTTAAAATTCTTAAGCTTAAAATCATCAAACAGAATAAAAGGCTACAGGAGCTTGAATTAAAGAATAAAAACTATGAAGAACAGATTAATAGCGTCACTATCAAAGGCGATGATTTTCAGATTAGCAGCAGAGTCATGGTCTAAATGTAAAATTAAACCAACGAAAAGAGAGAGCAAAGATAGCTCTAAATGAATACTCCCAAAGGAAGAGTGGACGTTATGAACTGTTTTATCAAAGGAATCAATAGGATAGGAGTTACACCATAATCTATCTTTAGAATAGCAGACTATAGCTATAAAAACTATGTTGAATCTGATTATTTTAGAGAAGTGCTCTCCAAGATGAAATTGGGACTTAATCAGAAATAAATTAGCTGTCTTATTTTCATATTCGATTAATTCTATACTGGATTTATATCAAGGGAAGATTATTGTAACAGTCTTCATGCCTATAAGGTCGGAGTCGAGAATAATCATCACCCTTATATACAAGAATCCATTTTCAAGTTATCTCAAATTATGCATAATGAAAAAGTTAATTTGATAAAATTTTATTAGGAAATGGAAGGGAGATCGAAGACTAAGGTCGGAAATAGCAATGTTAAAAAAACCATTGAGCTCAATCTATTTCAATAGCAAATTAAAAAGAGTTATGGAAACAGAATAAGCTAAAGATAAATTGTAGCTTGTTTTAATGCAATTGATCTTTAATCTGTCGGATATCTTGAGAGGAGCAACTTTCTTTACTCGATTACTTCATGCATCAACAAACTCCTATCAGGAGATGAGACCCTTTCTCGAAAAACAAATGACTGGAATAACTCGAGGACTCACTATCACTAGCCTAATGATACTGTTAAAGGAACTCCGAAAAAGCCTGCAAAAAATATTGACACTCCCAATTAGTAATCAAGATATAATAATCCATATGTTCCCAAGGATGGCCCGCTTTAGCGTCTTCAAGAATAGTTCAAACTATCCCTATACTCGATCTATGAACAAATTATAATGGATCCACTTTCAAATCGCCTCACATTGAAATCATTTCAAAAGCACATCTTTGCTCTCAATTCTAAGATACCTTTAGCAATTTTGGGAGATTTGTATAGGCAAATTGATGTTTAGAAAAAAGGAAGTATTTACTTCAACGAACTCATAAATTTTTATCTGAGTAGCTGTTCTGACAATTAGATGATGTACATTTTTGTTTATCTAGACTTCGGCTTATCGGAAAATACTTGAATAGTCAAGATTTAGACTCATAGAAATTCTGGTTTATGTTTGGGTTTAACAATGATTCTTAAGTTTCGAAGAATAAATTTTTAGAGATCATGAGGAAGAATTTTGAGAGTAGGTAAGAGCAACTTTGGGAGAACTTTTGGAATATGTTTGATAAAGGGAGAGGATCATATAATGTTGGAGGAATAATCAAGATTTTTAAGAAGTATTAGGTTTAATGATTTTCAGCATTATTATTTATCATTTAATGGTGAGATAACAATATATGTAATTGATATTGTTAATGACCAACCTCAAATAGATGACTTATAATGACCTTTAAAGAAATTAAAGCCAAACATTTTACATATGTTTTTTTCATGTTATTGAAGAAAGTAGCTTTGATTAAAATAATAATGCTTATCATAAGAAATGAATTCATAACTATCAAGACTGTAATGAATTTTATGCTAACTACCAGGACATTTTAGAACGGCTCATCTTCACTTAATTACGTGGGGAAGATGAAAAATCTTTACTAGGCAGTCGAAATGGTGATATATAAATGTTTTCAGGATTATTTCTAAGTTTTGTTTTTTTAGGAAATGTTGATTTGCAAGCCATACATGCAGCTCCCATTTAATAATATTATTTTTTAAATGAATATGAACTAACGTTTCAAGGTAATAATTAAATTTAAGGAATCAAATCATCATTTGTTCAAAGTGAGAGCTGAGACTCAAGACTATTGATATGCCCTAAACATTATTTCAGTATGTTCAAGTCAGTATTCAATCTTTCTCTTTCCTTTATTACGTAATCTTGCTCTAAGAGAAGCTCTTCAAATTGATTTTCGACATAAAGATTGTTGACTAGTATCTTCTCACATGAATTACGGCAATGGTTAACCAAAAAGGTGACAACGGCTTTTGGAATGGAGTCATTAATATTTTTCTTAACAACATTGAAGTAGGAAACGATTAATCTTTTGATCATATCAGTTTAAGTCTGCTCTCTCAGTTTGGGATTATCATTGACCTTGATAACACTAGGTACTGAAGGAAGCATATATCGAGGAAGTTGATTATATTATGAAAAGGAACTATAAAATGATTAGATATCCAATTTCGATTTATTTTGATTAAGTTACACTTCAATCTTCTCTTTTTTTAATTTCGAAGCCTGAATGAAGTTTAACTTTGCATCAAGGACTTAGCTTTCATCCATCGAAATTTTATTTTCATGCTTTTTATTGAATTTGAATATACTTTGCTTTGGTTCAGGCTGGTTCTAGTTCTATCTTTGTGAGTCAGATTAAAAACTCAAGTTATTAAACTCCTCCTTTTTATTTTTATTGTCATTCTTTACCAGTGAAATTACATCAATGAAATCAGGATGGTTTGTATTGATATACCCAAGCTCGATTTAAATTAAATTTTTGATCATTTCTTATGTCTTGTTTAATGATTTCAGAAGGAGGGTTTACATTACTTAGAAAATACGCTTTGAGAGGTTTTAGTAGCGTTAAATTTATTGGATCTTTATTGTGTAGATCATTCTCCTAAGCTACTCATGGATTAAATGAGCGCATTCTAACGAGGGTAGTTTCAACCTTAAGATCTGAGTTTTAAGCAAAGTCTCAAAAGCAAGTTCTGGCAAAAACAATGATTTTCTAAGCCCATTTGCATTTCTGATTGCTGTCCTGATATCTGTATCAGTGAGGAACTAGAATGGATTCATGCGATTGATGGATTTGATAAATATCTGAGAAAAGATATACTATATTCTAGCGCCTCCAATCACAGCCTCTCTTGATTAGCCATATTTTCCTTCGATCATTTAAACGAAGAACTTGACATACTTAGAAATGAGAGCAAGAAGTAAAATACCCTGTGCTTTTTTATCTTTTATTGGCTCATAAACACCATATTATGCCAGCTTATCCTTCTTTGATTGTAACAGATATATTATGTTTTCTCGTATAGTTGGCAACTAGATTTTTATGTGTCTTATCAATACCATATTCATAGTCTTTACTAAAGCTCTCACTCCTAACTTATCTGCAACGTGAGAATACTGTTCGTGCTTGCGGAAAAATTAGAGTTATTTTTATTGCTGCTGCTCGATAGTAAGAGTGCTTTTTGAGGGCCTCAAGTAAACACATGTATGTCCTAGCAATAATTTATTTGAAAGTGTATTATAATCCTTCAATATGTTGACACTCTAATCAACTAAATCGACCTGTGTGAGAACTCCAATAGTCCTAATGCCTTATCGATCAACTTCTCTTGCTAGTTTTAATGATTATGAGTTGGCAGAATCATCGGTAGCTTTTGAGACAGCTATGATGATGCAATTAGGATTTTTTATGTAATTTTTTATCATCTTCGTGACTTGTTATTAAATATCTTTAGGCTGGTCTCCTGTTGGATTCTTTATTAAAATACACTTACTTTCACGATACCTGGTAAATCAACAAGGAGAAGATTTAATACTTTTTTTGAATAGAATCGTACTCGAAGTGGATTTGAACTTATTCCTTTATTTGCACCACAAGTTTTATCGGTTTCTGTTTCAATCACCTTCCTGAACTCCTCCATATTTTCATAATATTCCCCTTTCCGCTCGACAAACTCAGCGTATTATTTATCATTATTCACCTGAGAAAGCTGTATTTCAATAGGTCTCCTAGTAACAATCCCTTTTCCCTTGGGTAAAAACTCCTTCCCAATGATACTTTCGAGCAATGAGCTCTTCCCTTTATGAGATGATGATTACCAGTAGATTGACTACCTACAACTGCTAGTATAGGCAAGTTGATTTCCCAGTTTACATCTGATTTTCGGACTATTTCCTTGGTAGGGATTAAGGTACTTGTAGTTCAGATATGATGGGTATTAGCTTTTACATCTTTATATATAATCTTAAATATGATTATTTTTGTTTCTCAGATAACAAAGAATTAATATTTTATATCTTGCCTTAGAAAATCGATTAATATCTAATTTACAATATGAAGATAGGATTAACAATAGGCTTTATAATTATTAAATCTCACTTATCAAAATGACGAATCAATCAGCTTTCTTCAAGGATTTGAAGTAGATTCCTTATATATTTTTCCAAGCATTCCAATATTCTCTTAGTGGAGACGAGATTCATGCGTAGTTGCTGAGAAAACTTCATTGTCTTAACGCAGATGATGTTGATAATATCTTCAATGATGTTCAGACCGAATTTCTATCGCTGGTTCACTGCCATAAGCAATTCTGTCTTCCAACTCGACGTGATATCGTTTATAAATGCTTTGGAAAAACTTACAGGAAGCTTTCTAAAGAAAATTTCATATAAAGTGATGCCGACACTCCAATAATCAATTTCCTTATTTCCTATACCTTACATTGGCCCTTTCTACGTGAACCCCTTCTTCTCCATGCATTCGATAGGAGAGTAGAGATGAGAGAATCCATAATCAATATTTTTATAGTCAGGTACATTCTTTGTATATGACTCTGCAAAATCGATGATTTTGATCCTGAAAGCACTAGATCTCTGATGAGAATCATCTATTAGAAAGTTAGCTGGTTTGATATCTCTATGAACGACCGATGACTAGTGCAAAGATAGGACAGCTTATACTATTTGTTTGCTAATGCAGATTTTATCTAGGCATTCTATTGACTCTCCAAGATAATGTACGTATTCTTGTAGGGAGTGCTCATAATAATCCATATAGACCTTCTTCAAGTTGTCTTTGTCCTTTATATCACAGTAGTAACGGATTAAATATTTTTTATTCTTTATGCTCTCAACTATCTACAGTTATTTTTTCATCTTTATTGAATTACTACGGTCTTGGGCCATTGGTTCTTGATTCCGACGCTTATCTTTTATTGTCTTTACTACTAGCCTCTTAGAAACATACTCGTTTGTCTTAATGTTCCTGATCATGGAGCCACTTTATTGAACAGCGAAGTATCCACCCTCAACTTTTTTACCCCCCTCTTCCTCCATCTTGACTTCCTCCAGAACATAGTCAGTTCCTTCCCCATAAAAGATGACTCCTCCATATTCTTCATCTTATTTCTCTTACTCAATCATACTCTCTTCTTGATATGGTGATTTTAACACTTCTTATAACCTATTTTTAAGCTTCTTTTTTTCAATCAAAATTTTACGCATTAGTGTATTTTCTCCATCAATTGGGACTCCAACGATAGCTATCAAAGAGATGATAGTTTTTTTGCGAAGTAGAACTTCCTCTTAACAGAGTTTAATAAATTTACTGGCGTATTAAACCTCAACGACATTGTTCATTTTAGCACTGAAAATAAGAGTTTATGATGATTGATCAATGGCAAATATAGTTTTTTTTTGAAGTGAGTCAAACTTAGTGTTCAAGTAATGATGAACAAAAGATTGGTGGCCGAAATTGATGGTAACAGTTGACCCGTTGTTATAGACAAGTCTACCTTCAATGACAAGTAATTTGATGGATCTATTGATTGTGGAGATAAGCATAAACTTAAAGTCAGGAGTGAGGGTGAGAAAGGTGGTTTGGGTGAGAAGCTAGGTTTGTTTGTGCTGCTATTGTTTCCAATAAAATTGACTTTATGGCTTACAATCTTACATAAAATGATAATTATTTCTATTTAATTTTAGTATTTTTTCCTAAAGATAGACTTAGCTTGATGTGTTGCGAATCATCAAAAGTTTGCCTCAATAGCGCTAAGTATAATAATGTATGCACTGCTCTATAGAAATGTACACATGTATACCCTTCAATCTAACCGAATAGCTACCTTTGCCAATCAACATTATCATCTCCTATCATAGTTAATTCACAAGAAGTGAATTTCTTTTTCTTCTAAGTCCAAGCAACCTCATCAAGATATCAGATATTATCTCCCATCATCAACATCATCATTTTTTGGATTGGAATTAATAAAGTTGGTTATTTAGAAATAGCAAATAAAATACCTGAATTAACCACCCCTAAAGAAGATATAAAGCGAATTTGAGCCAATCATCATCTCATTAACATATCTGAGATGTCGATTCAAGTTTCTTACCAGCTTAAATTGATTAAATCTAAAGTAAAAGCCAAATTATGGCTAAGACTTTGTTGAGAAGAGTTTACTTTTAAATGAGTTTATTCAGAAAAAATAGGTTTGCTTCATCAGATTGTTTTTGAGAGTGGGAAATAAATGCTAAGAAAGAGTGAAAGGGAGGAGTTTGTGAACTACAGTTAATTCCTAAGCTTGTTTATGTAAAGAAGAGAGTATATGGTCAATTTCGGTTTGCTTGGTGATTTTGTAAGGCCGAGTTAACAAGAATATATCTGAAATGATTGATAAATAAGTTTCATTCAAGTAAATCATACAAAAGTATTAAACAGAATCAAGATAATCTCTTAGAGGGCATTCAACATAAAGAGAACAAAATATTTTGATAGATATAATTAGTTTTATAGTCTTATTTATTTTAGACTTAGTGAATTAGTGTACGATGGTTTGATCAATTATAATTAATATTCATAGAAAATGAAGGAGAGTATCAAAACATATAAGTTTAATTTTCATGCCAAAATAGGTTAATTCTTGTTAAATGCGCCCAATATCAGCAGTCCCCTTACTGCAACATGGAAAAGAAGTAAATGATGCGTAACCTAGGCAGTGAGAGTGTATCAACGACGGTGGTGGAGATGTCAGGAGGGAAGGCCAACTTCAACCAAACCATCACTCTCCCTCTCAATATGTATTACGATGAGTCCGCCCAACAGTTTCAATAGAAAAAAGTAGATATTTGAATATTGAGACTTTATTTACATTCACGATGCAGACTCCAAAGGGTGAGAAACAGGCAGGAATAGTTTATTTATAAGTTGCACAAATCCTTAATAACCAACAAACCACTCTTTCGAATATATTTCCCCTCGAAAAGTGTCCTGTAAAAGATTCAAAAGTTCAAATTTAAATCAATGCCTAATTGATAGGATAGGCTGGTATATCTGATAGCATGAGCGTGGACTCAACCATCTTAAACCAGTCAGCCGGCCCTTCAACTCTTTCAATAGAGTCCAAAAAAGTAATCCCAAGCCATTCCTCTAAAATAATGAAGGAGGAATAAAAGAAATAGGAAAAGGTTGCGCCTAACCCCCCATAAAATGAAAGTAACGCTGCTTAGCTTCAATAGAAGATAAAAATAATAAGTAATCTTTAAAGCCAAATAAAGAAATTAACGAAATAGAAATAAGGCTTACAAAAGTAATTATAGAAATAGAAATCATCCAAGGTAGAGAACGAATCAACTGTATTAAAGTAATAGCTGATGAAGAGTAAAGCGATTCAGGATAAGTTATAAACTGAGATAAACAATCTTCGAAGTGAGAATGTGGAGCACGAGAGGGAGCTTTAGAAGATGAGGATAAGAATGTAGAACATCTATTAGCTACTTTTCAGCAATCTCAACTCCCTCTATTGATGTATTTAGCATTTAACTTCATATGCATTTGTATTTATTATTTTTTCTATCTTTCCAATAAGCTTTATTCTACATCTTCGCGCCTACTATTATTTTATCATAGTTAGCGAGGAAATATATTTGATCTCTTGAATAATTCTTTGTTTTTGTTTGGAAGTATTCATATGACTCAATAAGCTAGCTTAAATGTATTAAGCATATGACTGCTTCCTAAGAACAAAGGATGAAAATCGAGACTTCTAAACTTAAAAAACAAGGTGATTGATGCATTTGAGTATTGAGGCAAATAATTTTTATTTTTTAAAAATTAATTTGACCACTTTAAATAGCTGATTTAAAAATGAATGTCTTGTGTTTTATTAATATTTTTTAATTGATAAAGATTCCCATCAATTTAATTTAGAAATGATTTTTCATCAATGCTAACTGTCAATCAGTTTGCTATGTTTGGTAGGCCTAAACACAAGCTGGCCTTTAAATTCTTCAACCCTTATTCCTGAGCTTGGCAGGAAACCAAGACGTTTAACATCCTTTGCCTTTGAAGAACTACCTAAAGTCACAATGAAGCTGTCACTACGACCATCAACGAGCTTTTGGCAGCTCACAATCTGAACGACACGAGCTGAGTCATTTAAAGCCTTGTAGAGGGATGACGGATTTATCCGTTCAGGGAAAGTTACCTTAAATTGATAATCTTTTAAGATATCTTTAATAATTTCTTAATTTTAGCTTGAAGTCGATGCTGGAGCTATTATATAAGGACATCCTTCAATCTACTGTTCCTCCCTCAAACCCAGCAGCTTATGCGCCTATATATCACCATAAAAGTACCTTCTTCTCGTCCAGTGTGATCTCCATAAACTCGCAGTTGGAATTTTTAACGCGAACCCAACGCCACTTCATAACTGGGAATGGTCCAGAGGTATGGTCTGAGAGGTAGGATTGTATTTATTTACCTTTTATGCTCCAAGGGAGGCCGAAAATCCAAACTGACCTCTCTTCCGACTTATATTATTTCTTACTCTAGCGCTTGTCGTGTGATTTTCCACGAGGACTGCTATGCCTCTTTTTTTTATCTTTCTCGGAACTTGAACTTCTTCTGTAGTGTTTTCTATTCTCAGGGCTTCTTGCCTTCTTTTCCAATTTCTTGGCTTATTTAATCTGTTATTTGATCATAGGGATGCATTGCTAAAATACCATAGTTGGCTTGCCAACCAATTTGTTGGTCTTATCAATAGTGCTGTTGATGAATCCTCCTTCGTTGATTAATCTTAGTGCGTCTTTATCGTATTTGAATCCAACAGCAAAAGAAAACTCCTCCTCATCCGAGTCTCCTTGTATTTTGGTAACATGTTACACTGGACCAAACTAATCCTTCAATATTTTTTTAACCTAATCCATGATTAACTCCTCATCGTTCTTGTACCTCCTCCTGATGTGCTCATAGACGATATGATTTTTGATATCAGAGCGAGTTTTCGTGGTGGGAATGTTTGACTTAGTATAGTATTCCTTTTCTTTTTTCTCATATCTCGATGACTTTCTTCTAGAGGAATGACTTCTAGAACTACTCTTTCTGTATCTCTTATTCTTGGAGCGAGATCTCTAACGAGAATCACTGCTGTCTTTGTTGCGAGGCATCTATGATTTATTTAAAATATCATATTCAATCAAGCTGATAACGAGGTATTAAAATAATGATTAAATAAATAAATACAAACGTATTTTAGGACTTTAGAACTCTTTCTGGCGAGTTTATTTTTTACAAATATATGCATTTGGATCAAATCTAAACATCCTAAATATTGTCTGCAAGAAAGTAAATTGGAATAAAAGGTGATCTGGCTTGAATGCGCTGATGTTAAATTAATTAATACTTTATATTGTAAATAAAAAAAAAAGGGCTGTAGTGATAAAAGATTCAGCTTTCTTCATTTTTAATCATTAGTAAAGAGCTTTTGCTGTTTTTTAGTGCTTTATTGTTTGGTTTTAGGAAATTAGAGAATTATGTGTTCAAGAAGTCCATATGAACTCCACTCTCTTCATCCCGATATCCATTCTTTCTCACTCTAATACTTAAAAGATGAGGTTATTTTGATTTTTATGACTAAAAATACTATGTTTCGCGTATAATTGCACATCTACATCTCAATGGATTTGATCAATGCATCACTGCAAAGTATAATTTAAGAAAGGAGATTGGGTGCAAATATTTCTTAGTTATTTTAAGCAAGTATACTAATTTGGCAAAAGTTTACAAGATTATAGGAGCCCTTACGACATATTTTTCCCAACAACAATCGGATAAAAATTAAAAAAGGCAATGCAGAATTGAGGAATCAATATGAGATCTATGAGCAAGTGATGGCAAGTAACATTAAAAGAGATATGACTAAATAAAGCTTATTCGCTTTTTTAATCTTGGTGGTTAGAAAAATCAGTTTATCCAACATTTTATTAAAATCATTCGACAAAAGCGAAAGTTCTAATATGAAAAGTGAAGATAAATAAGCTTGAAACAATCATTTAGCGAAAACTAAGGAATTTATGGTTTTAGCTTTTTTCAAAAGAGCAAAACGGTCCTTCTTTTTCATTCTACAGTTTGTAAT
>JACCDV010525044.1_pt1 | contig 14426 bp, 10 predicted proteins | sample 7446131 | NCBI WGS metagenome assembly JACCDV01 (sample SAMN15323448, study PRJNA562643) | freshwater metagenome | isolation source: river surface water | place: USA:Blue River Watershed | collected 2017-08-17 | reverse complement strand
GGCCGGAATAACGACGATATAGCCCACCAGCAACATAACCACACCAACAGCCGCCATCAACGCGATTGCCAGCACATAAGCAAAAAATGCGATATCCATCCTGAGTACTTTCCGTTACCTTTTCTGTTTAACCGGACGCTGCCAACCCGGCAACGATAACTGCTTGGCACGCGAGACCGTTAGGGTATCGGGTGGCGCATCTTTGGTAAGGGTTGTGCCTGCGCCTAGGGTGGCGCCGCGACCAACGGTCACCGGTGCCACCAGCTGGGTGTCCGAACCGATAAAGGCATCGTCCTCGATCACCGTGCGGAATTTATTCGCGCCATCGTAGTTACAGGTGATCGTACCCGCACCGATGTTAACGCGCTCGCCGACGGTGGCATCGCCCACATAAGCAAGATGATTGGCTTTCGAACCGTTGCCCAGCTGCGTATTTTTCAACTCGACAAAATTACCCACGTGCGCACCCGCACCCAGGGTAGAACCTGGTCGTAAACGGGCATACGGTCCAACCACTGCATCCGGCCCAACCTCTGATTGATCCAGATGGCTAAACGCATCAATACGTGCGCCGGCACGAATCGTGACGTTACGCAGCACGCAATAGGGTCCGATCTGCACGCCTTCTTCCAGAACAACCTTGCCTTCAAATACACAGCCGACATCGATACTGACATCACGCCCGCAATCTAAGGTGCCGCGAATATCAATCCGTGCCGGATCCGCCAGGCGCACGCCCGATTCCAGCAAACCCTCTGCCAGATGCAACTGCCAGGCGCGCTCCAGCGCTGCCAACTGGGCTTTGGAATTGACGCCGGCGACTTCCCAATCGTGGCCGGGCGATACCGTATGCACCGGCACGCCCTGCTGCACCGCCATGGCTAATAAATCCGTCAGATAGTATTCACCCTGTGCATTTTTGTTCGATAACGCGCCCAGCCAGGCGGTCAGATGGCGCGATGGCAAACAGAGGATGCCTGTGTTGACTTCGGTAATCTTGCGCTGTTCGTCGGAGGCATCTTTTTCTTCAACATTGCACACCACTTTGCCCGCCGCATCGCGCACGATGCGACCATAACCTTTGGGGTTAACCAGTTGCTGTGTGATCAAGCCCACGCCGTCACCTGCAGCCTGCAGCAATGCCTGCAGGGTAGCCGGCTGAATCAATGGCACATCACCGTACAGAATCAGCACCTGGCCATCGCTCGGTAATGGCTCCAAGGCCGGCAGCGCCATCTGAACAGCGTGGCCCGTGCCCAGTTGCGGCGACTGCAGCGCAAAGGATACGCCGGTATTTGCTAAAGCACTTTCAACGACCGACGCGCCGTGACCAACAACAGCGACGGTTTTTTGTGGCTGCAATGTTTCGGCTGCGGCGATTACATGCTGCACCATAGATTGGCCAGCAATCGGATGCAGCACTTTGGGCAACCCCGAACGCATACGGGTACCCTGACCCGCAGCGAGAATAACCACTTGCAATGGACGTGTGTGACTCAACACGATCTCCGTTAATTCGTTTTCGACAATACCTAGAGGATACCGGAAGCACCATGCAAAAGGGCGGCCTGAGCCGCCCTTTTGCATATACCAGACGCCTTAGCGCGGCAGGAGGGATGAGCCCATCAGGAACGCATCCACTTCACGCGCACACTGACGACCTTCACGGATCGCCCAGACCACCAGCGACTGACCACGACGCACATCGCCTGCAGCAAACACCTTGGCGACATTGGTCTTGTAGCAACCTTCGCCATCCGTTGTTGCCTTAGCGTTCTGGCGTGCATCTTTCTCCACGCCAAATGCATCAAGCAGACCGCCCACCGGATTCGTAAAGCCCATGGCCAGGAATGCAGCATCACACGGCAGTTCGAATTCCGAACCGGCTACTTCGGTCATCTTGCCGCCTTGCCAATCCAGACGGACTGCCTTCAGCGCCTTGACGTTACCCTTGCCATCGGTGACAAACTCTTTAGTCGCAACAGCAAAGTCACGGCTACAGCCTTCATCATGCGAGGTCGACGTACGCAGCTTGATCGGCCAGTACGGCCAGACCAGCGGCTTGTGCTCTTGCTCTGGCGGCATCGGCATCAGTTCGAACTGGGTCACCGACGCAGCACCGTGACGATTCGACGTACCCACACAGTCAGAACCCGTATCGCCACCACCGATCACGATCACGTGCTTACCCTTAACGTTGATCGGGTTCGCTTTGCCTTGCTGCACTTCCTTGTTTTGCGGAATCAGGAATTCCAGTGCGGCATAAACACCTGTGAGTTCACGACCCGGAACCGGCAGATCACGCGGCACTTCCGAACCCGCGGCCAGAATCACGGCATCAAAATCTTTTTGCAGCTGCTCGGCAGAAACAAAGCTCTCAGCATCATTGTTGATGCCGGCCGGCAGTTCTTTGGAACCCACTAGCACCTTGGTCTTGAAGGTCACGCCTTCGGCTTCGAGCTGGGTCACGCGACGATCAATCATCGCCTTTTCCATCTTGAAGTCAGGAATGCCATAACCCAGCAAACCACCAATGCGATCGCTCTTCTCGAACACGGTTACGTCGTGGCCCACGCGCGCCAGCTGCTGAGCAGCAGCCAGACCAGCCGGGCCCGAGCCAATGATGGCCACACGCTTGCCGGTTTTTGTAGTTGCCGGTTGTGGCACAACCCAACCCGACGCCCAGGCCTTGTCGATGATGGCACGCTCAATAGACTTAATACCTACCGGCAGCACATTGATGCCCAGCGTACAGGCCGCTTCGCAAGGCGCCGGACAAATACGACCGGTAAACTCCGGGAAGTTGTTGGTCGAGTGCAGAACATCAATGGCTTCGCGCCATTTGCCGTGGTATACCAGATCATTCCAATCCGGAATGATGTTGTTGACCGGGCAACCGTTATTACAGAATGGAATGCCGCAATCCATACAACGTGCGCCCTGTTGCTTTGCCGATGCATCATCTAGCGCAGCCACAAACTCACGGTAATGTTTTTTGCGGGCGTCCGGTTTTTCGTAAGTTTCGCTCAGTCGCTCGAACTCGAGGAATCCAGTCGGCTTTCCCATTACACAGCCTCCTTCACCTTGGCATTTTTCTTGATGTCATCCAGGGCGCGACGATACTCGTGCGGCATCACCTTGATGAACTTGGCGCGATGCTTGTCCCACTGATCAAGCATGCTCTTGGCGTGTTGCGAGCCAGTCCACTCGACGTGCTTGGCAATCAGCTCTTTGAGCAGATCTTCATCGCGCATCGTGAGGTGACGCAGATCAACGGCGCCGTACTCAGTATCTTCACCGAACTCTGATGCATCAGCGGCAGCACGCTCAGCGGGCAGCGGCTCCAGTGCGACTTGCGCCATGTTGCAACGGCTGGCGAATTTGCCATCGACGTCATAAACGTAAGCAAAACCGCCCGACATACCCGCACCGAAGTTGCGGCCTGTCTCACCCAGCACAACCACCGTACCGCCAGTCATGTATTCACAACCATGGTCGCCAACGCCTTCAACAACAGCCGTTGCGCCGGAGTTACGAACAGCAAAGCGTTCGCCACCCACACCACTGAAATAGGCTTCACCATCGGTAGCACCATAGAGCACGGTGTTGCCAACGATGATGTTGTCTTGCGTTTCGCCACGGAAAGCCGCTGGTGGACGAACCACAATGCGACCGCCCGAGAGACCCTTACCGACATAGTCGTTACCTTCGCCTTCGAGGACGAAGTTGACGCCCTTGGCGAGGAAGGCACCAAAACTCTGGCCAGCAGTACCGTGCAGACGAATCGTCAACGTACCATCAGGCAAGCCCGCACCGCCATGACGCTTGGCGATCTCGCCCGACAACATGGCACCCGCACTGCGGTTCAGGTTGCGGATCGGGAAGTCCAGCGTTTGCTTTTCTTTGCGACCGATAGCCGGTTGCGCGGCACGAATCAGTTCGTGATCCAGTGCGCGCTCCAGGCCATGGTCCTGCGTTTCGGCGTGACGGATCGCCACTTCTTCCGGAACTGCAGGCATGTGGAAGATCTTGGAGAAATCCAGACCCTTGGCCTTCCAGTGTTCAATACCGGCACGGGTATCGAGCAGATCGGCACGACCCACCAGATCATCAAAGCGGCTAATACCCATCGTGGCCATAAGCTTGCGCACTTCTTCCGCGATAAAGAAGAAGAAGTTGACCACGTGTTCTGGCTGACCGCTAAAGCGCTTGCGCAGTTCAGGGTCTTGCGTTGCCACGCCTACCGGACAGGTATTCAGGTGACACTTACGCATCATGATGCAACCGGTCACCACCAGCGGCGCTGTTGCGAAACCGAATTCATCGGCACCCAGCAGCGCGCCGATAACGACGTCACGACCGGTCTTCAGTTGACCATCCGTTTGCAGGCGGACACGGCCGCGCAGACGGTTGAGGACCAGCGTTTGCTGGGCTTCAGCCAAACCGAGTTCCCATGGGGCACCACAATGCTTCACAGAAGAAATCGGAGATGCACCGGTACCGCCGTCATGGCCAGCAACCACAATGTGATCAGCCTTGGCCTTAGCGACACCGGCAGCAACTGTACCCACACCCACTTCTGCCACCAGTTTCACAGAAACCGAAGCCACCGGATTGGTGTTCTTCAGATCGTGAATCAGCTGTGCCAGATCTTCGATCGAGTAGATGTCGTGATGGGGTGGTGGCGAAATCAGACCAACGCCCGGCACCGAGTGACGCAAGAAGCCGATGTATTCGCTGACCTTATGGCCTGGCAGCTGCCCGCCTTCACCCGGCTTGGCACCTTGTGCCATCTTGATCTGGATCTGATCCGAGTTGGCCAGGTATTCAGCCGTTACACCGAAACGGCCCGAAGCGACCTGCTTGATCGAAGAGCGCAGCGAATCGCCCGCCTTTAATTCCAGATCGGCTTCAATACGACCCTTGCCGATAATATCGGAAAGCTTTTCACCCGCTTTAACCTTACGGAAACGGTTTGCATCTTCACCGCCTTCACCCGTATTCGACTTACCGCCGATACGGTTCATGGCGACAGCCAGCGTGGTATGTGCTTCGGTCGAGATCGAACCCAGCGACATAGCGCCCGTAGCAAAGCGCTTAACGATTTCGCTGGCCGGCTCTACTTCGTCGATGCTGATCGACGGACCCGCTGGCTTGATCTCGAACAGACCACGCAGCGTCATGTGACGCTTGGTCTGATCGTTAATGATCTGAGCGTATTCTTCGTAGGTTTCGAACTTGCCCGAACGTGTCGAATGCTGCAGCTTGGCAATGGCATCCGGTGTCCACATGTGCTCTTCGCCACGGACACGGTAAGCATATTCACCACCGGTTTCCAGCAGATTCGCCAGAACAGGATCGTGTTCGAAGGCACTCTGATGAACGCGCAGCGCTTCATCCGCCACTTGTTCCAGACCGATACCTTCCACCTGAGTGGCTGTACCTGCAAAGTAGTCGCCGATAAATTGCGACGACATACCGATGGCTTCAAAAATCTGGGCGCCGTTATACGATTGGTACGTCGAAATACCCATCTTCGACATGACCTTGCGCAGACCCTTGTTCACGGCCTTGATGTAACGCTTACCCGCCTCGTAGGCTGATAGTTCACCCGGCAGATCGCCGGCAACAGCAGCAATGGTGTCAAAAGCCAGCCATGGGCATACGGCTTCTGCGCCGTAACCGGCGAGCAGTGCAAAGTGGTGCACTTCACGCACCGAACCGGAATCCACGACCAGACCAGTCGATGTGCGCAGGCCGGTCTTGACCAGATGCTGATGGACCGCGCTGGTGGCCAGCAGGGCTGGAATCGGCGCACGCTGACGATCAACATTGCGATCCGACAGGATCAACACGTTATAACCTTCACCCACACTGGCTTCGGCACGGGCGCACAGTGCATCGAGCGCAGCCTGGCAACCATCGGTGCCTTCGCTCGCCGGGAAGGTGATGTCCAGCACCAGCGCACGGAACTTTCCGTTCGTGAGTTTGTCGATCTGACGCAGTTTGGCCAGGTCGGCCGACGACAGCACAGGCTGCTCGACTTCCAGACGCAGCGGCGGCTCTTCACCGGCTTTGACTTCGATACCCAGCAGATTCGGACGCGGGCCGATGAACGACATCGTCGACATGACGATTTCTTCACGGATCGGGTCGATCGGCGGGTTCGTCACCTGGGCAAACAACTGCTTGAAGTAGTTGTAGAGCGGCTTATTCTTGTCCGAAAGCACCGGCAGCGGGCTGTCATTACCCATGGAGCCAGTGGCTTCTTCCGCATTGCTGGCCATAGGCGCCAGAATAAACTTGATGTCTTCCTGGGTGTAACCGAATGCCTGTTGCGTATGCAGCAGCGACTCACGCAGACCTTCGGTATCTTCCACTTCCGGCAGCGTATGCAGATGCTGACGGCTCTTTTCGATCCACTGACGATACGGACGTGCAGTCGAAATGCTCTTCTTTAGCTCTTCATCATCAACGATGCGGCCTTGTTCCAGGTCGATGAGGAACATCTTGCCCGGTTGCAGACGCCACTTCTTGTTTACTTCTTCCTGTGGGAAAGTCAGCACGCCCATTTCAGAGGCGAGCATGACGATGCCATCATCGGTGATCTGATAACGGGCCGGACGCAGACCATTACGGTCCAGCGTGGCGCCGATCATGCGACCATCGGTGAAAGCCACGGCGGCAGGGCCGTCCCACGGCTCCATCATGGCAGCGTTGTATTCGTAGAAGGCGCGACGCTCTTCGTCCATCAGCGGGTTTTCAGCCCAGGCTTCCGGAATCAGCATCATCATGGCTTGCGGCATCGAGTAGCCACCCATAACCAGCAGTTCGAGGGCGTTATCGAAACAGGCCGAGTCAGACTGACCTTCAACGATCAGCGGCCACAGCTTGTCCAGATCTTCAGCCAGCCAATCCGAGGCCATGGCCTTCTGACGGGCGCGCATCCAGTTAACGTTGCCGCGCACCGTATTGATTTCGCCGTTGTGGGCGATCATGCGGAACGGATGTGTCAGATCCCAGGTTGGGAAAGTGTTGGTCGAGAAACGCTGGTGAACCAGTGCAATGGCCGAGACCAGACCCGGATCCTGCAGATCCAGGAAGTAGGCGCCAACCTGATTGGCCAGCAGCATGCCCTTGTAGACCATGGTGCGCGAAGACAGCGATGGCAGATAGAACTGTTTGCCATCTTCGAGCTTCAGTTTGCGTACCGCATGTTCGGCGCGCTTACGCACGACAAACAGCTTGCGTTCGAAAGCGTCTTGATCTTTCAGTGATTCCGGGCGGCCAATAAAGACCTGACGAGTCACTGGCTCCAGATCACGAGCTGCTTGCGCCAGAATCGAGGTGTCCACCGGCACATCGCGCCAGCCGAGGAATTCCAGACCTTCTTCATGAATGATACGGGCCAGTACGGATTCACACGCCTTGCGGCCAGTGACCGATTGCGGCAAAAACACATTCCCTACGGCGTAGTGGCCAACCGGCGGCAAACGCAGACCCTGCTTGGCGCGTTCTGCGCGCAGGAAGGCATCCGGCAGCTGAATCAGAATCCCGGCGCCATCGCCGAGCATGGGGTCATAACCTGTAGCGCCACGATGCTCGAGGTTTTCCAGGATCAGCAGACCCTTCTCGACGATATCGTGACTCTTCTCGTTCTTAATGTGCGCAACAAAACCGACGCCGCAGGCATCGCGTTCGTTCACCGGGTTATATAAACCCTGACGCTCAGGTACTCCCATGTACTTATCCTTCTATCAATCCATGAACCCGCCGGCAAACCGGCGACGCACAAAAGTGATCTTTATTTGGGCGCAATGCACCAAAATGAACCGGCCAATATACGCCCAAACCCCCTTGCAATTCAAGACGCTGCACCGCAAAAAAGGGCAATTTCCGGAATTTTTTTAGGGAGATGGCGTTAAAGCCACAGATTCTTACGCAATGAGCGTGCCAAAAGCATCCCAAAGGGTCGTTTATCGACCCCAACCACCTTCTTAATGGTGATTAATTACAGGTAGGCGGTACTGCAAGCGCATTGGGTTCAGACGCCAGACCTGCAACCACGGTCGCCATAATGGCTGCATCATCGGCATCGGCCGACACAACCGCCTGACCAATGGCCTTCAGCAGCACCAGACGCATCACACCGGCACTGACCTTTTTGTCATGGCGCATTAAATCAAGATAGCGCTCAGCAGTCGCTATCGGCGTTGATTCCAGCCACGGCCCTGCGACCGGCAGACCAACGCGCTCAAAAAGCGCCTTGATGCGCTGCACCGCTGGCTGATCCAGCCAACCCAGTGACTCAGAAAGCAAAGCGGCCATCACTGTGCCGGCGGCAACGGCCTCGCCGTGTAACCAGCTGCCATAGCCCATACCGGTTTCAATGGCGTGGCCAAAGGTATGGCCCAGATTGAGCAGTGCCCGCTCGCCCGCTTCGCGCTCATCACGTGCCACAACCTCTGCCTTATGGGCGCACGATTGATACACGGCTTGTGCCAACAGGGTTTTATCCCGTTGCATTAGCCCTTCGGCATGTTGCTCCAGCCAACGGAAAAACGCTTCATCCCGGATCAAGCCGTACTTGATCACTTCCGACATCCCGGCGGCCACTTCGCGTGGCGGCAGCGTATCCAGCGTATCCAGATCAGCCAGCACCAACTTGGGTTGGTAGAACGCACCAATCATGTTCTTGCCCAGCGGGTGGTTAATCGCTGTTTTACCGCCCACCGAGGAATCTACTTGCGACAACAAAGTTGTCGGCACCTGAATAAATGGGGCGCCCCGCTGATAACAGGCCGCCGCAAAACCCACCAGATCACCAATCACGCCGCCGCCCAGAGCGATCAATGTCGTCCCGCGTTCGCAACGATTTTCCAGCAGCGCATCAAAAACCGTGTTCAACGTTTCCCACGACTTGTACTCCTCGCCATCGGGCAGCACCACCGGGAAGGCCGGACAGCCCAACTCGGCCAATGTTGCCAGCACCTTGTCCAGATACAGCGGTGCCACGGTGGTGTTCGTAATCACCACGGCACCCATCTTGGGGTTGATGTGCGGCGCCCACAGCGCAGCATTGCCCAGCAAGCCACAACCAATGTGGATCGGATAACTGCGCTCATCCAGCGCAACGGTCAAAGTCTGGTGCGTTGTATTCATAGTTGCCATTTTATGCCGCTCTAGCGGTCTATGCGGCTAATTTCACCCAGAATGGCCTGAACCACCTGCTGGGGTGCGCCACGACCTGTTTCTACGATGGCATGTGCCACCTCGCGATAAAGCGGGTCGCGCACGGCATAGAGCTCCCGCAAACGCGTTAACGGGTCTTCCACATTGAGCAAAGGGCGGGTGCGATCATGCTTGGTACGTTCAGCCAGCAACTCGGGGCGGGCGTTTAGATAAACCACAAAACCATGGTTACGCAGCACTTCGCGATTTTCTGGCTTGAGCACAATGCCGCCGCCTGTGCTCAACACCAGATCCTTTTCCTGCGCCAGATCAGCCAGTACTTCCTGCTCTCTGCGCCGAAAGCCATCTTCGCCCTCGATCTCAAAAATCACCGGGATTGTGACCCCGTTGCGCTTTTCAATTTCGTGATCGGTGTCCACAAAGCGCTTGCCCAGACGGCGGGCCAGAATTCGCCCTACCGTGGATTTACCGGCGCCCATCAGGCCCACAAGAAAGATGTTTTCAGGAAGTGTGATACTCATACTAAAGACGCTCAAGGACCTGTCGTACCGCCCGCCACGATCTGTGGCGAAATAAAGACCAGCAACTCTCTGCGCTGCTCGGTGGTCGACCGGTATTTGAAAAAATTGCCAATAAAAGGGATGTCCCCGAGAAAGGGAACCTGCGTTACGAGATTATCCACTTTCTTGATGAAAACACCGCCTATAGAGACGGTTCCCGCATTTTCTACCAGCACATCAGTCGTTACGACCGTGCTTTTAATCGGCGGATTCGTAGAACCCGGAATCAATTGCATCGCCGCATAATCAGGCTCTTCTTTACGCACAACAAGCTTCAGCCGCACCTTCCCATCCGGTGTAATCTGGGGCGTTACATCCAGCGAGAGCACGGCTTTTTTAAACTCAACCGTCGGGATCGTGGTACCACCGGTTTGCGCTGTCGACAAATAGGGAATCTCTGTACCGTCTTCAATCACCGCTTTGACATTGTCCCCAGTGACTACTTTAGGACTAGAAATAATCTTACCGCGCCCATCAGACTCAAGGGCTGATAGCTCGACGTTAAGAATACGCGATCCTGTTGGGCTCAATAAGGCAAAAGCCATTGTGCCGGCCGCCGCACGCGACACTGGCAAATTAACCGAGCCCAGCGTTTGATTGACCGAAAAAGGTTGTCCATTAACGCTATTTAGCGTCTGATAACTCGGTGTACCCCCAGGAACAAGCCGGTTGTAATTGAGCGCCTGCGCAGCCTGGGTCGGTGGAACATATTGCCCGCCACCAATTTGCAGACCGCCCCCGCCCATACGCACCGTATCTAGGGCGCCTAAACGTACCCCTAGTTCCTCGTTAAAGGTTTCGTTTGCTTCAACGATCCGTGCTTCTATCAGAACCTGCCGGATCGGTTGGTCAACTGTTTTGATCAATAGCGCAATCTCGGAAAGCTTTGATGCAGTGTCATTAACAAAAAGGGTATTCGTACGCGAATCAACACTCACTTTGCCTCGTGGCGTTAATTGTTCACGCACGAGCTTTTCCAAATCAACGGCCTGAGCAAAACGCAAACGAAACGCTTCCTGTTTCAGCGGCCCAATGCTCTGAGCCTGCTGGGCAATTTCCATCCCAACGCGCTCCTGCTCCATCGCTTCGCTCTTCGGGCGCACAATCAAAATGCCGTCTTCCTGTTTGCCAACAAGGCCGCGCTGCTGGAAGATAGCCTGCAAAACTTCCGAAGCAGGTACGTTACTCATTACAACGGTGACCTGCCCCTTAACCGCTTCACTGGCAACAATATTGATTCCCAGTTCTCGGCCGATCAGGCCCAGCACTTGTCGCACATCGCCATTCTGGATATCCAGCGTGATACGCGGGTTAGCCGCACCAGATACCGCATAAGGCACGACGAATGCGAATGACAGAAGCAAAAGACCGGATAACGCCAGATTCTTAATCAACCCACGGCATTGAATATTCATTTTTAACGACTCCGCCGACTAATCGGCATCCATGATTCAGAACCATCTATCTGCCGCAAACGGATGCCCTGCTTTGAAATATCCACGATGACAGCTTGCTGATTACCAAGCCGATCACCTACCTTGACGTTCGCCGACCCTGCACTTCCCTCGATCACGCCGATGTAACGTCCCTTTAATTCCAGGAAGCCTACAACGCGAAGTGAATCAACCGACGAAGCTGCAAACTGCCATCGTTTACCATCGCCGAGTTCACCTTGAGTCTCGCCCGCAGAAGAAAGAGGCTGCCCGATACGCCCCGGTGCAAAAGGATCGATAACATGCCTGGCGGTAAAAACGGCTGGCGGTGTATCAACGAGCATTGGCACAAGCAAAGGGTCATTCGGCACCACCAATGGGCTTCTGCTTTCCACCCATTGCGCAGCAGCATCCTCGCCTGAGGCCGAGCAAGCCGCCAAAGCAACGCAGGACCCAAGGCAACACAAAAAGCTAGGGCGCACCATGAGACTCCTTGCTTCCAGCTTTTTTTGGCAAGTCCTTGTAACGATATGCTTTTAACAACGAAGACAAAACAATCTGGTTTGCATGATTCGCGGACGCCAAAATGACTAAATCAACCGTCACCAAGTGCTGCATCTTTGATACCAATTCCATAAATCTGGCGACCGAGTTGTAATCCCCACGCAATCGTATTTCAACTGGCAATACCATGTAGTAGTCGTGCGCTTCTTCTGCAAGCGGTTTAAAAAACTCCAGTTGCAAACCAGAGTCTCTTGCCGCTTTATTTATCTGCGACAGCACATGAATTGGCTCGAGGGCAGCGGGTATTGCGTCAAGAAGCTCGCCAAATCGCTCCAGAATTATCTCTGTTTGCGCCTGATATACGGGTAGCATATCCACTTGATCGGCGTATTTCAGATAACGGCTTTTGAGGACTTCACGCTCGAGATTTTGCACGTTCACCTTATTAAGGCTATCCGAGGAAAGCAGGAGGGTAGCCATCAAAACGCCTGCCATAAACACCAAAACCAAAAACGCCATCCGAAATCGTGTCGTCCACTGCGATATATCGACCACTGATCGAAGCGTTGCTTCCGAATTTAGGTGGATCCCCTTTTGACCCAAATCTGCCAGCAGCTCCCTCAAATCTTTTTTCCACCAGGGATTAGAAGGCGTTGCACTTTGGCGTTGTCTATCCATATGCTTGTACTGCCATTTAATTGAGGCCGCTCTGGAACGAATCCAGACCATGCCACGTTCACGCAACCTGGATAACTTATTCACGACTACGGTCCATCATCGTGCTATCAGCCATCACGTTAAGCTTGACGTTTCCAACTATAAGAAAGACATAAGGCGCAAGACTCTCTGCTTCCTGCATACGTATCTCTTCCAAGGCCAAACCGGACAACCTCTCTGATCTAACAAGCATCTCGAAAAGCTTGGCGATTGCCGCATTATTAATTGCCTTTCCCTCCAGCCTGAATCTCTCACCATCTTCTTCAAGCCTTGTCAGGTAAGCATCAGGTGGCAACGCACGAGCAACATCATCAAGAATCATCACACTCGTAGATCGCCTTGAATCCAATCTTTCTAGAACCTTCTGCCGCTCCAGCATGTCTGCTCTTTTCTTTTGAAGCTGCTGCGAGGCCCGAAAATCCGGAAGAATTTTCTCCACAGCGGATCGCAGCCCATCGTTGTAAGCCTCCAGATAATTCAGTCTGACAACAATAACGCCATGAATAACTAACGCCACAAGAAGAGCGAGCAGCAACATCAGGCTAATCTGGCGCATCAAGACACGTCTTTCCCATATTTGTTTCTGGGCCCGATGTGGCAGCAAGTTGAATCGGCTACTCACACGGCACTCCTCAGCGCCATGCCCATAGCCACCATTAACCCATAGGCGGGTGGGACATGAGCTTCATTCTTCACCAGCGCCAGTGGATCAAGCTCCAGGGTGGCCTCAGCCAGACCATCAAGATCAGACACTCTGATTGCTTTTGATTCTGCACCACCTACCAGAAATAGCCGCTTTAGCGAACATCCGGTTTCAAAACTCAAGCCAGCACGACGGCAATAGGCTTGCAGTTCTTTTTCTATCAAATCAGTCGTTGCATCATCAATGTTTTTAAATACGTAGGACACATGATCAAGTTCGCTTCGGGCAACAACAAAAGTATTCTCTTCGCTTTGAATGAGCACGCCGAAGGGGTATTCGATTAACTCTAATTCGAACTGACAGTTGACCCACCAGCATATTGCATCGTGTATTGCCTGAACATCTCGATCGACGATGCTGATAACAACGCCAGCATCCTCCGCAACAATACCAAGGTCATCGATCAAGCTTCTTTTACAGAATGCAATTTCGATCCGCTCTATATGCGCTGTTTGAGCCGAATTGAATTTAATAAAGTCAGCACAAATCTCTTCCGGAGGCACCGGCAAATTGGATACGGCCTCCACCACAGAAATCTGTTCGATCTGCTTTGTCGTCAATCCTGCAGGTATCTCAACATTTTTAATGAAAATATCACCCGCAGGGATGCCCAGCGCCAGCGCAAATGGGGGATTACCCATGCGCTCCGCCGCACAACGCAAAGCGTTAATTATCTGCTCACGACAAGAACTGTCTGTACCTCCGCCAAAACCGGGAAGCATTCCGCAAGGCTCATAAACAACCTCCATAAGGGGCTGCGCGTTGCCCAAGGGCGTAACCCGCGCCAGGCAAACACCTGCACGGCTCCACCAGGCGCCCACGATGCATGGCGTGACCCCGGTAATCCATTTGATAATTTTGTCTCGCATTGTGCTTTTTAATATTTGCCATGAGTTTACCTATCATTTATTAGTTGATTTTAAGCAAATCAATAATTTTTATTGCTCCATCATGAAAACAGGTTAGCGACTTCCCTAACCCCTTTTACAAGTCGCATGAAAAACCCCCAGGGTGGACATAGGTCCAACCCTGGGGGCTCAATAAATACAAATTGCGATTTTATGAAGCTTAGCTAATGCCACTATACGATTCCCGCTTTGGCAAACAGGTCGTAAATGTAATCGAATCCATCTGTAGAGGTTGCGAGGGGGATGTCATAAAATGCATCCGGGTTGCCTATGCAAACAACTAAATTTCTCGAAAATCTCGTCAACGCCAAGCCTACGCCCTTCTTGTTTGGAGCGCTGGGCTGGACGATCGCGTGGCAGTTACAGCTTTTGCTTCAGCACCTCATTCCCGCACTGGCTTACGAGCTTG
>JACCDV011184078.1_pt1 | contig 14430 bp, 16 predicted proteins | sample 7446131 | NCBI WGS metagenome assembly JACCDV01 (sample SAMN15323448, study PRJNA562643) | freshwater metagenome | isolation source: river surface water | place: USA:Blue River Watershed | collected 2017-08-17 | reverse complement strand
TGGCAACGATGTTTTGAAGCTCCTTGAGTTCACGTGTAAGGATAGCGGTGTCAAATCCTAGGCCTGCGCCGTTTGCTTTTGGCATTTGTGACATGGTGGCAGCACCCTCAAATGAGTTAAGCAAAGCACTTGTTTGTGTAGCGGTGTAAACTCGGTCACCAGGTGAAAGCGTTGTGAAGCGTGCGCCCTTGCCTGTACCTATCTCTTTAATGTTACCACGTCTGTCGGTAATCAACTCCGCTCCTTTTTCATCGACTACGGACAAACCACCAGGGGCGTTCATGGTACCCGATTCATAGAATTGTAGGTTTTTAAGGAATGAGGTTAATACCTGCGTGTTTACAATAGTTGAAGCCAATGCCTCAGCAGGCGTTTTCCCTTCGCTTAGTGCGCTTTCAAACGTCTTTAGGCCTGTACTTACCAACTCAACTGATTGCTTTGCTCTCTCAAGGCGCAATTGCTCTTGTTGTGCTTCACGTTGGATGCGTATTTGTTCGGCAATAGATTGCTGAGCGTAAATATTGCCATTGGCAGCGAGGTTCTGCAAAAAGTCTTGTTGTTTGGCTGCGGCATCGCTTTCCTTTTGCAATAGCTCAATGCGTCTATCGATTTGATATTGTATTGCATCAGTAATAGATTGCTGAACGCTCATGATAACTTCATAACGCTCTTTGATGAGCTTCATATCTTCATCATGCGTCTTTTGGTTGGTTGCGTTGGTCTTATCTGCAAAGTCGATTTGCGCATCAATAATCTCGTTATTCACGCGGTTTATTTCATCGTACTCCTCTTGTTTCAATCCGGTTACTTTATCAACCGTCTCAGCCGTTACAACCTCTTTTTCCTTTTGAACGTCTTTGTATCTAGTCTCCTCCTCTTTGTTCAAGGCGGTTAGCTTCACTTGATAGTTAGCGTTGATTTTAGCCTGAGCATCTGTGTTGCCCTCGGCACCTTTTAATAGATCGTCTCTTTCGTCTTGAAGTGCTTTGAGCCTTAGCGTTTTTTCGCGTTGGTATTCATCTTCAATGGCCTTTAGTTTAAAGTCGCGTTGTTGCTCAATAAACTGCGCTTGTATGACATACATTTCATGTATTACTCTTTCGAGCTCGTCAACTTGCGCTTGTCCTGTATCCTCAGCAAATTTCACTTCATTAGCGAGCATTGCATCAATGTTCTCCTTATGCTGCGTAATGGTGCGACCTTGTTGTATTTGGATGAGCTCCTGATTAAGTTGAATGTATCTTGAAACGTACTCGTTACCGTCTTTGAAAGCGGTGTTGATTTCTTTTTGCGCCTTTACGGTTTTCTCACCACTATCCTCTACTTTGTATCCAAATTTTTCGATTTGCTGCGAAGCTGAAAGTGAAGAAACACCGTAGGCAGTCAAACGCTTCTCAGCTGCTTCAAGTTCCTTTTTGTTTTCTTCAATCAGTTTGGTGTTTGCGTAATAGCCTGCAGCAAGCTCAATGTTTTTATTTACTAGCTTTCCTGTTTCGGTAACTAAACCTGTTCTGGCATCCACCAAAACACCCTCTTGTTTTTCTAATGCTCCTTTTTTTACTAAATCAATGTTTTCCTTTTCAGCTTTATTTATTTCAGATTTTAGCTTTTCTTGCTTTTTTAAATTCTCTTCAATTAGTTTTTCATTGCGCTGCAATGTGTATCGTATTTTCTGAAACTCAATGTAATTATTTACCTCAGCATTCAACTGAGCTTGGAATTTCTTTTCATCCTTAAGGTTCTGAATAGTCGAGCCGTACTCTTTATTAATCTCTTTGATGAGCTTTGCCCTTTCGGATGAACCTGCGTTGGTGGCTTTGAGCATCATGATATTACCCACAAACTCGGCCGACTCCTCCGCTACATATTGACGGCTTTTCTTAGCGTCTTCATTTCTGATTTTTGTTATTCTGGCATTCTCTTCAGCAGCCTTATTTACACCTCCTAAATTAGATGCCCATTCAACAAGTTTGCTACCATACAAAGTAAGTAACGTGACCCCAACAGATAGCAACACCTGCGTAGACATTAGCGACCCTGCAAGCGACTTGAATACGCTTTGCGTTGGCTTTCCTGCGGCGGCAAGCTCGGCATTTGCAGTCTTTAACCTACCTATCTCATCAAAGAACATCGGTAAGTTGTTCGATATGGCCATGAATCCCGTTTGTACGGAATTGCCAAAGGCAGGCATCTCACGAGCTAACTGAGTTACTGAGAAGTTTAGTTGGCTATTTGCCATTGCGTAGTTACCAACATTCCTTTGGTGTTTGCCCATGGTGGCATCAACCGTCTTAAGTGCAGCATCGTACTTCTGAATTTTGCCCTGCAAATAATCGTACTCACGTTGCTCTTTTGCGGTGAGCTTGGCTCCAAGTTCTTTACGGATTGCTAGGTCTCGATAAGTTTTAACCATGCCGGCAAGCTTGCGATCTACACGTGTGTAAATGCTATTTGCTTTCTCAGCTTCACGAACCTCGCTAGCCGTTGCCTTAGCCGCTCTTTCAATGGCTTTGGCTTGTTGTTCTTTAAGTCTTTGATTCTTGGCCTCAAGGTCTATTTGTAGCTTCTGAGTGCGTAGCTTTTGTTGCAATAGCTTTTCGCTTTCAATCTCAGCTTTGTTAATGGCTTCAATATCCTGCACGGTCTTAGCTGAGGCTTTACCTAAGTCATTGACCATTGTTGAGGCAATAGATTTTAATGCCTTGTCGAATTGCTCGAGCGAGCCTAGAGTTGAAGCGATGTCGTTTGAAATCTCTTTAAACGGGTCGCCCTGTACTATATCACTTTTCTTTACTGCTTCTGACATACTGCTCTTGCATTTCTTTAAATTCTACAATAGTTACTAGCTTGGTATCTATTCGGTAACCGAGCCATTTTGATAGGTAAATCAAAACTTGCTGAATGGTCATGCCGTCATGTTTTGACGGGTCTAGTTGCTCAAGTTCAATTTGCGCTATCTCGATGTTGTTTAACAAAAATACGTTGTTTGTCTGTATGTAGGTCAGACGTAGCTTTGTAAGATGCGCCTTTTGAGACAAATAGCGCTCAAGTTGCTCGCCAAGTCCATAGCGTTCTAGATACTCATTGTAAAGCCTTACCCAATTCTCAATATCGGTTTCTCTAGGTTTATGATCGCGATTCGCGTATTGCAAATGACCCTCTTGGCACTTCTCCCAATTGTACAAAGGCATCTCGCTAATTGAGACCCAAGATGTCTTTAAATTGTTTGATGTAGCTCTCTTTGACCATGTTTTGAACTTTGATAAGATTTTCATCGGTTAGCGTGAGTATTTTTGTTGTGTACCATTTTTTATCTTCCATCTTCTGAGTGTCGGCATCTATCTCGATGGATTCCATCAGAACGCGAACGTACATTGAGCGGTAAAATGCGCCCGTATCGTAAAGCGTGTAAGGTGTGTTAAATTTCTTCTTTGGGTTGATTCTGGCCGTGAGCATGGAATAATAGCCGATAACCTTGCCGGTGCCGTCTATCCCTTTTTTCATTAACTGCTCCTGGCGTATTAAATCGAGTATTTCGGTCTTTGTTCTAGGCGAGAAAGCATTGTACCAAGCGACTGCCTCGTTGAGCAATTTGCCCTTACGTAACATTTCATGCAGCTTACTTTTCCCGATTGCCATAAATACAAAGTAACAAAAAAGGCGCATCGCTGCGCCTTTCTTTCATATACAAAACAAACAAACTATGCCTTTTTGATAATCGGTTGCGCTTGTTTCCAAGCCTGTTTCACCACCTCAGCAGGGAAGTTCACAAAGTGTGCAATTGCTTGCTTTTGCGTCATCCCTTCAAATGCCAAGGCATTGAATTGGTGGTTACCGATTTTAATTACTGTCATTAGTCAGCAATAAAAGTTGTTGCCTCACCTTCAAACCCGTTCAATAGGTTGCCTGTTGCAGCTCTGAAAGCAGACAATGCAACAACGTCGCCTGCAGTTTGAGCAGGAAGAGTAAGTGTATAAAGACCTGGTGTTACAGACGACTCAGTCAAAGCCGAAGGGGTTACAGCCAAGTTGGTTGTTTGATTGAATAAATCAAAATCAGCCAAGGCGGCACCTCTCCATGGTAAGCGGTTCACTGCGTTTCCGTACTCGTAATTGGCTTGGAACTCGATTTCAGTCGCTGAGTTAACAGTGATGTCAAAATCAACGTCAATAAGTCCGTTAAGCTCAAGAGCAGAGAAAGGAGCGATTAAGCTAGATGGAATCATCCACTGATCACCATCAGTTGTGATGAGTGAGTAGTCCATTGAGAACATAACTTTTGCACCTGCGTCAGAAGTTGCATCCATGTACTTAGCATAGAAGCTAAATTGGTTAACAGGTCTAGGCACTAATTTCTCGCCTTCTAATTGACCTTTCATGTTACCACAAACGTCAATCAACATAATACCGAAGTTCACGCAGTTGTCAGAAACTTTACCGAAGTATTGTTCGTTTACACCCCAAGCCTCGAAAGTAACTGTTTTGATACCGTTACGAGTTTTGAAACGCTCACCATTGTCAGCAGTCTCAAAGTTCGGGTCAGCCTCCTCGTGAGTTACGTTACGAAGGTTGTTAAATGGATACATTCTTTTAGACGGGTCAGGGTTGTTGATCGCGTCAAGAATGTCCTGAGCAAGAGTGTTGCTCGTTAAGTCGATACCGTTACGAGTACCATCGTTTGCAAGAATAGGCATCATGTAAACTCCTGACGTAACTCCAAAAGGTTTAACCCCCGGATAGCCAGTGTTTCCAATTCGCCCCTTGCAGTTACATCCAGCAATAGCCATAATCTTGTTTTTTAATTGATTAAATAAAAATTGTTCGTACCAAAATTAGCAATTTTCACAATATCGCTTTATCATTTTGAAATTCACGTCAAGTTCAATTGCTGAAAGCGTGCTATCAAACAAAGCCTTGTCGATGCCGTTTTCATTTTCTGTACCAAATTTGGGAAAGTCGCGAGTAGCATAATTAAGGCTATCGCCGTCAAAAATATTACTTAGCCTATTCATTGTAGCCATGAACTCATTGAGTAGCGCATATAGCGGCTTTATGGCCTCGTCTTGGCGGTCTACGTTTAGTTTCTTCCAATCAGACCAATGCACAAACCAAAATTTTGCAATTACGGTCTTTGAGCCTCCTGCATTGTAGTTGTCGGTTTTCTCCTCAGTTGGGGAAACTAACCAAATAAATGGAAGTTTATCGCGCTCCTTGTTTTGCTTGGTTGTTGGGTCCACGTATTTATTCCACTCCCATTTTGTGTTTGAAAGCGTGCCATTCAAAAGCAATGGTTTAGGTAGTGAATAGATTTCTAATACCGTGAGCTCCACATCGGTCTCAACTATAAACTCAACCTCGGAAACAATTTGAACTACTTTGGTAGGCACTCCGTTAATGAGTAAACGATCAAGGTATAGGCGTAGCCATTTGGCATCGCAAAACGTAACCGACTGCGTGAAATTGACATCGTCAAATACACCAACCTCAACAGCCTTTAAAGAGTTGTCTAGGTTGTTGATTACAAATTCCTGTATTTGCTCGCTAACTAGCTTCATATTAACCAAGAGGTTTTGAACTCAGTTCCTTTGTATGTAGGATAAACAAGCTCTTTATTGAGCTCAATGTATTCTTGTAACAATAGGCTGTTTTTCACAGCATCGTTGTACAACTTGAATACGTTTGTGTAATTGTCATTTGCAAGCTCGCCTGCCTCAACTTTAGGCCTCATTTGGCCAATGCTAGTATTTAGTGTGATTTGCTCACGTTGGTACTTAGCATAAATCATAGCGGTCAAGATGTCGTAAAGACCTGAGCAATATTTGCCCTCACCGCATTTGCCCTCAAAAGCAAACTCAGTGAGTAGCTTCTCAAGTTCTGGCACCGTTGGGTCATCGTAAAGCAAATTAGTCAACTCATAACCAAGCATTTTGTAAACGGTTGGCTTCTCATAGAGCTTGATATACTCCTCAATTACAGCTTCACCATTGTTAAAAGCAACGGTAATAGCGTAACGATTGATAAAGTTTTCAGGGGTTATAAGTTGACTGACTGCCATGGTAATTACTCGATTACGATTTCTTCACCTTCATTTTTTGCATCGGCCTCAGGAGCTTCGTTAGCCTCAGGAGCTGGAGCCTGTGGCTCTTCAACTTCGACTTCAACTTCTTTCTTTCCTTTTGCTTTAGCTTTTTCTTTCGCGTCTACTGCCACAGCTTTTCCGTCTTTGATAAGTGCCTCAGCAAATTTGTCTGATAGATCTACAACGTGACCTTTGCGATTTGGGTGAAATTTCGCGGTTAATTTAACTTTCATTGTGTAAAGTATTAAAGGTTTATATGCTACAAACCCCGACAAACCGCTAGGGTTAATGTCGGGGCAAGTGTAGCAGTTTATTACTCTTAGTCAGTAATTAATGCGATAGCGTCAGCCATTACACCTTTAACCAATACTTGAGTATCGTTTGCAGAAACGAACTGTACCAATGCTTGCTCGGCAAGGATTGTACGCATGTTGTTTGTAAAGTCGTTACCGTCTTCTCCAATATTGATTGAAAGACCTTCGCGGAAACGAACGTTTACAACTGACAAGTCACCACCAACAAAGTCAAATCCTGAACCAACAAGCGCAAGCTCTGGAATCAATTGCATTCCGGCAACTTGAGTACCGTCAGCAGATTTGAAAGGTGGGATTAAGTAAATACCGTCAGCAGATTTCTCCATGTCCATAGTGGCAAGGATGTCAGGGTTAACGAATACAGCAGATGCAGTACCGAAAGCCTTTTGTACTTGTAAAGCCAATGCGCGGAACACGTCGAAGTTTGAAGGTGTAGCAGTTGTGATGCCACCACCAGTGAACAAAGTTGCGTAGTCAAGAAGACCGTTCAACATTGTACCATCGCCAGAGAATAACTCGGTTACAGTTGCAACCTCGATACGGCGTAACAAGTTTGCTTGTAAGTAAGAAACCAACTGCGGAAGGTCGCGAAGCATCTCGGTAGAAACTTTGCAGTAAACTGCGATTTTCTGAACCTTAGCCTCTTTCTCTTTGTACTGAACAGATACTTTGGTTTTACCAACACCTTCACCGATGAAGATAGGTGTACCTTGCTCGTTGTACTCTTCAACCCACATTGCTACGCGGTTGTTGATTGTACCAACTGAAACAAGACCTAAGTAACGAGATACGCGTGAACGTACTGCGCTAATTACACCTGTGAAAGATGTCAACAACCAATGTGAAGCTGAGTCACCTCCAAGGATAGTGTTTGCCTCAGTTACGTTAACTGCTGCCTTCACTTGGATGTCCACATTAGCACCTTTGGTATTGATTGCGTTGTTGATGTCCTCAGCCTTAGCCTCGAATGCGCTCATTAAAGCCTCGCGGAAAGATTTTACTTCTTTCTGTGGCTCGTTGTTAGCTTGTTTCAAAGCCTCGATTTGAGTCTCAACATTTGTGATCGCCTCTTTAATCGCTGTGACGTCGTTAGCGCTTTTCAATTCTTCGATGGATGCTTTGATAGCCTCAACATCTGTTTGGTTTGCAAAACCCTTAGTTGCTAGTTTTTCCTCAAGGGCCTTTACTACTTCTTCTACTGTCATTTTATTAGAATTTAGAAGTTAGAAATTACTTTACTCCAATCCAAGGCAGGAGCTTCTTTGCCTTCTTGAGTGTCTTTAGACGGCTCGTTATTGGAAGTGCTTTTGGCGGCTTCCTTGCGACGTGTTCCGCAGCCTTTGCAAAGTCCGTTACCATTGTCGACTGTCATGGTATCGGTTTCTGTTTCGCACGTGTCGCAGTATTCTTTATTTGCATTCTCTACAATAGAGATTACCGGTGTAATTGCGTTGCTACCTTTTACAACAGCAGAACCCTCAACAACTTTGGCTTCGGTAACTGCCCAAAAATAACCGTAGTTGTCGGCTACTTCCTTGTTGACAACCTGAGGATAGTATTTATCCCAATTCGCTTTCTCACTTGCGTAGCTTGGTTCGTTGGTATCTACACAAAGGAAAAGTTTAACGTAGCGCATCCCAACCGAGTGGTTCAGAACGTAGCCGTTTTTATACTGCTCAAACATGAACGGATTGCGTTTGTTGTCAATCGTTACGTCAAAGACAAGAGCCTCAGTAGAACCTTCATAACTTGCTCCGAGCTTACTCCAAGGCATTTTCTTTGTCGATGCCGTGAAGTCGTTATTTACGTTGTCAGCAATTACGTATTCAAACTCCATTTCATGCTCCTGCAATAAGTAGAGCGTTTTCATCTCCTGCAAAGACTTTTTCCAAAGACCAGGGATGTGGCAGTCCATGTGTGAGTCAATTACATTTGTGGTATTAATACAAAGGCCGAGTTTCATGGTGCCGAGCTCCATAGCTTGACCGTTGCCATCTTGTTTGATTACCTCGGTTTTGTGGTTGACTTCGCCATAAGAACCGAACACTACATCTCCATGCTTTAAAGTTGATGTCTTTTTCGCGTATAAAAGCTCCTTGTTGGCTAGTACATCTTTAATTGATTCCTCTCTAGTCATTTCTTTACAGTTTCATTTGAGACCTTAACAACCTCCTTAACTTGCTTGATTGCTTCGATTTCTTTCGGCGTTAAATTACTCATATCAAAGTTATTTGAGCAAATTTATAATAATTTTGGCCTACACATTAAATTTAAACGATGGACTTTTTCAGCAAAGTATTCGCGCTTTTCGGCATCAACAACCCTAATTACTATACTACACAACAAATCGGAACGGTTGTGCCTGAATGGGTGAACACATCTGATAAGTGGAATTTGTACTATTCTATTCCGGAACTCAACGCAGTAATTAACCGATTTGCTGACATGGTAGCAAGTGCCAATCCAATGATCGTTGATAAAGAAGGCAACCCCGTAAAAAATAACGGCAACCCGATTTTCAAACTAATCGACCGACCTAACGCAATGCAGTCCTGGGGCAAAATGATGAAATTCGTTGCTATCAATCAATGCATTACAAATAACGTCATTGTGTACGCTCCAAACGGCTCGTTTGGTAAATTGCAGTTAATGCCTTTGGCTTTTAATAACGTGAAGATTGTGCCAACCGGTCAGAACCTCATCACAGTTGATTTGAAGTCGTTTATCAAAGAATTTCAAATCCCAATCAGCCGTATTGATACCTATACCACGTTTTTACCTGATGAGATTATTTACATCACTGAGGTGGATGGTATTGATATGTTCAACTCGCGATCTAAGATTGATGCTTTGAAGATGCCATTGAGCAACCTACAAAAGCAATACGAAAAGAGAAACGTGCTACTTCGCAACATGTTTTCACTTGGTATTTTATCGAGCGACAACAAAGACGGCATTTCATCGCTTCCTTTAGAAGATGAGGACATCAAGAAAATCCGCAAGGACATGAAGGCAAGAAATGAAGGTGAGGTAATTATAACCGACAAGCCTATCAAATTCGAGCCTATGACATTCCCGGTTAAAGACTTGATGCTATTTGAGGAGATGACCGCAGACAAATTGGCTATCATTGATGCCTACGGATTGAATCAACACATGTTCGGCCAAGGTGAAGGCGGCAAAGGCTCTACTTTCTCAAATGTAGAAATGGGAGAGCGTCAGGCGTACAACTCAACTATCATTCCAACAACGGAAATCCTATACGATGAGTTCACTAAGCAAATGAAGCTCCATGAGGAGGGAATGTACTTGGTGCCAGACTTCTCACACATCTCTGTACTCAAAGAAGACCAAACGCGAAGTGCTGAGGCTATGTTTAAACGTGCAAGCGCAGTTGAGAAGATTAGCAACATTATACCGCTTAGCGATCAAGAGAAACGCGATTTACTCGGCATCTAGTTTGGGCAACATCGCCTGAACAAACAACGCTAGACCTGTAACCGCGTCGGGCGCATCGTCATTCTTATTCTTACCCTCTTTTTGATAGCCTTTAAGGTTATGAATAAACTGACCATACTCGCCGATTTGGTCGGCTAGGAATCTGAATTTACGCAGCACATAGCTACTATTCATTATAATTCGGGTCTCTTTGTTTTGGTTGTTAACAACAGGCAACAGCCTTGTTTTTGTGGCCTTGCGTAGCGATTTGATGAATATCGCCCCCATTCCATTGGTTTCAACTCGGCAATAGCTCACGTTGTTGTCATCCAATACCTTGGCACAAAGTGGTATTGTAACGTCAGTATTTGCCTTTGAGAATACCACGTCAGTTATGTACACATCTTTTCCGACTATATGGCCAATGACAAGGCAAAGGAAGTCGCTGCCCTCGTCAGCTACGTCAATGTAAGCAAATGCGCCTGCGGTGTGTTTCTTGACTGCCTGAACGTCTTTGAATGTACGTAAGTGTTCAAACAAACGGCCTTTAATGTCAACAGGCTGCTGCATATATTCGGCCATCCAAATCTCCTCCCTGGTCTTTTGCTTTTTACGCAAATATTCCTCGGTTGTCATTACGGCCTCGCAAAACGAAAGCAATTCACCGTCCTGCTCAATGAGTGCCGGCACAATGATTTGTCGGTCGTAATAGCCTTGTTCAGTATTTTTACCGATAACGTCGTCACGGGTCCAACGCGTACCGATGTCAATCTCAGCGCATCCGCTTTCTTTACGTGAGTCGTGTGTTGCTTCTTTCCATGAGTGAGTTTTTTCGCGTATGGTTTCGCTCATCGCATCCTCCATGGATTTAAAAAGGTCATCGGTAATTGCTAGTTTACTCGCACCAAAACCAATGATTGTACCGCCAACGCCTCGACCAAAATAACCGACTTGTTTTGAGTAATTAGTCGACCATGCGTCAACGCTACCTCTGTCATCTGATAGCCTTACTTCGGGAAATACCTGCATAAATTTTTCTGATCGTACAATATCCCTTGCATCGTATGAAAGTTTTTGAGCAAGCGTAGCAGTACAGGTGTTTCTCATTACGCTTTCAGTTGGATGCTTTCCAAGTGTCCAAGCGCAAAACAATGAGGTTATGTAGGATTTACCTGCGCGAGGTGGTAACGATACTGCCAGCGTTCTGATTACTCGGTCATCAATGTCTTGAAACGCCTGTGCGATTTCTTTAAGATATGGCCGTGATTTGAAAAACCCCCAATCCATGTAATAACAAAAAGCCACAAAGTTAGACCTTGCAGCTATTTTTAATACAGGCGCTATTTCGTCATAATTTGTCAATCAACTTCTCGATTAGCTTTTCAGATAGCGGCTTTTCTGTTGCTTTTGTTTTTACATCTACATCCATTTTTTGCTCGGCCTTACCAAATAGCCAGTCTCTATAATCGGCCATTAATCGGTGCCTAATTTGCTTGTTGTTTAGGTCTATAATCAAAAGCCTAATCCAATACGGGTTTTCTTTTCCTGTGGCAAATTCCTTAAGGTCATCCTCTGTCATGGATAGTAACAGGCCAATCATATCGAAGTACTCCGCTTTAGTTGGAACTTGATAGCCTTTTAGCTTTATATCTGTTATGTGGTCCGAATATGTTTTCTTTGGGGCCCCCTTGATATTCCTTCGAGAATCAGCTCCTTTTTTGAATGGCTTAAGGCCTTTTGTATTTGGGTTTCTATTTGCCATTATATCTCAGTTATTTCGCAGTTGTTTTTTGCTTTTTTAAGTAGCTCATTTTGACATCAACCGCCTTTTCAAATGCTTTTAACTTGCTGATTTTGTTTAAGTTATAAGTAAAGCACTTTCCGTTTTCGCCAAACTTATAACCGCTTTTTCCATCAAAATTACACTCAATTATGGTAGGGTTTTCCATTTTTTAGAATTTTTATACTTGGATCAACCTTAATCATTCTGTCAATAATAACCTGGCAATACTTCGGGTCAAACTCCACAAGATAACCAATTCTTCCCATTTGATGAGAGGCAACCATTGTTGTTCCGGAGCCGCCAAATGCGTCGCAAACAATATCTCCTTTTTTGGATGAGTTTCCTATTTGATATGCAATCAAAGGTATTGGCTTCATTGTTGGGTGTTCTGCATTTCGCATTGGCTTGTCAAATTCAAGTACTGTTGTTTGCTTTCTATCTGAATACCACTTGTGAGAAGCGCCCTCTTTCCAACCATATAGGCATGGCTCGTGTTTCCATTGATAATCTTGACGACCCATAACCATTGTATTTTTGACCCAAATCAAACATTGTTTTACCATGATGCCGGCGTCTTTCATTGCTCTTCGGAAGTTTGCGCCTTCCGAATCCGCGTGCCAAACATACCATGCCCCCCCCGGTTTTGAAAACTGACCAAGCGCAGAGTAGAAGTTAAAAAGGAATTGATAAAAATCAGAATCGCCCATTGAATCGTTTTGAATTGTAAGCGCATCTTTTGTTTTACCTTCGTATGCTACGTTATAAGGCGGATCAGTTACCACAAGATCTGCCATGGCGCCATTCATGAGCTTCTCAAATGTTTCAGGCAATGTGCTATCTCCACAAATCAATCTGTGTTGGCCTATTTCAAAAATATCTCCAAGCACAATATCTGTTTGAACGTGCTCAGGTAATTCAAAGTCGTCGTCTTCAATTTCGGCTTCGTCATCTTCGTTCATCTCAGGAACATCCAAACCCCAAGCATCCAACTCGTCGGCATCCCATTCGTTGGATAGCATATCCCAATCCCACTCACCACCGGAAACATTGTCCTTTATAATAAATTCGCGCTGCTGCTCTTCTGTAAGATCATCTACATAAATGATAGGAACTTCTTTTAGGCCTGCAGAAATCGAAGCTTTTAGGCGCATATTACCACCAAGAACGATCATGTCTTGATTCACTACAATAGGACGTATTTCGAGCATTTTAGGAAATTCCTTGATTGATTCGATTAGCTTTTTGAATTTATCATCCTTGATTACTCGCGGGTTATTTGGGTTGTTTTTTACCTCGCTGATTTTTACTTTTTTCCACTCCATAGCTTACTTCTTTTTATACAATTGAAAAAACTTAACAAACATCCTTGCCTTTCTTTGTTCGGGGTGTTGTCCAATTATTTCAAGCAGTTTCGGATAAAGCGGCAGCGCTGAAATGGCACGGTTAAAACGCCTATCGGTCATTGCTCCGTGAACAATTAAACGCCCGATTTGCTCGTATTGTTTAGCGTGTAGATCTTTTTGTTTTTTGCCGAATAAGCGTCTAAGAAAAGAAAACATATTGAATGAATTTGAAGATTGAAAATAAGATGAGTGCCCAAACAATGCGATAGGTAGTTAGAAGGATAACCCACCAATTTGGGTGCCTAAGTGCTACATTCTGGTGCCATTGGTTGCCAATCGGATAGAATGAAGTGAACAACCTATCTGCAATAAATAGGTAAAGATAAATAGGCGCTAAAATGATGAATTTTGCTATTGTGATGGCTTTTTTCATGTGTTACTGAATATAGACGCGGTCGCGCATTTTATGGTTGATAATTGACTCCATTTCTGAAATGATAGTTTTTGTTGTTTTGATTGCCTCAATTCTACGGCCTGACTCTCTTAGTTTGGCTATCATTTTACCATGATCGTATTTGCCATTATTTTGAAGTGCAAGCATAACGAGGTACATACGTGAGCTATACGGGTTGTCCATGTGGCCAATGAAGTCGTTTAACATTACGGTGAGCTCAACAATATGATCGTAATGGTTCAATTTGAATTGTCCATCCCTGAAAGCGTCAATCCCTTCTTTGCCGTTTGGCGTTCCGTCATGAAACAATTTAACTGCGGTTGATAAACTTAGTCCTGGATGGTCGTCTAGGAAATAACGAAGCTGAATGTAATCTTCTTTTTTAAGGTCGATATAGCTATTCAAGAAATCCGTGTTTTTCCATTTGGTGTGATTGCTATTGATTGCCGGAACAATTGTCAAATCTGCCTCTTTGTGGATGACATAGTAAACATTGGTTCTGAGCTCCTTTGAAACTACATAGCGGTGTTGTCCGTCAATGATTTGCATCGCCTCGTTTACAATGATTGGCGCGTATTTGAGTACGTCAACCCCTTGCTGAATGATGTCTTTGATTTTGTTTACTTTGCGCTCGTCTAGATCGCGGTTGCCTTTCAGGAATTTAAAGCGGCCGTAATCGGTTGTAAAGTAAATTTTTGTGTTCGATTCGACATGGTTAAAAGTAGTTTCCATAGCTGAGGCATTAGGATTTCACACATCAAAGGTAAATAAAAAGCCAATCCGATTGAATTGGCTTTGAGGTTGTTAGTCTTGTTTAGGTCTATCGAGCTCTTCGATTATTGCCTTAGCTTTATCAAAAGTGATTCTGCCAATGAGTTGGTCGGCAACTGTCAATGTGAGCTCATGGCTTAATACATCCCATTCAATAATGAGGTTCTGAGCCTCGAAATTGACAAGAAAATACGGATAGCCGTGTTTCTCTTAAAAGACGTCATCGCTGGCCTCTTCGCGTTTAAAGCC
>JACCDV010100174.1_pt1 | contig 14433 bp, 15 predicted proteins | sample 7446131 | NCBI WGS metagenome assembly JACCDV01 (sample SAMN15323448, study PRJNA562643) | freshwater metagenome | isolation source: river surface water | place: USA:Blue River Watershed | collected 2017-08-17 | reverse complement strand
TAGAAATGGCCCCGCTATGGAATGGCTTGCCTCTTTTACCGACCTTGTTCTCCATCTGGATAAACACCTGGTGTTTTTTGTCCAGCAATATGGCGATTGGGTCTATGCCTTGCTGTTCGCGATTATCTTTGTAGAAACAGGGATTGTTATTGCACCCTTTCTGCCAGGGGATTCGTTACTGTTTGTCGCCGGGGCACTCTGTGTCACGGAGGGAATGAGCCTGCCGCTGTTAATGCTGCTGCTGGTTGTGGCGGCTATTCTGGGTGATGCCCTTAATTATTCAATTGGCCACTGGTTTGGTGAGGCCTTGATCAAGCGCACCCGGTTAATCAGCGCAGAGAAGCTGAAATACACGGAGCAGTTTTTTGAGAAGCATGGTCCAAAGACGATTGTCATTGCGCGCTTTTTGCCGATCGTGCGCACCATGGCGCCTTTTGTGGCCGGCTTTGGGGGCATGAAGGCCCAGCGCTTCTTTCTTTATAACGTGACCGGTGGGTTGCTCTGGGTGGTTTCGCTGACGCTCGCGGGCTATCTATTCGGCAATATTCCGTTCATCAAGAACAATCTAACCGCAGTCATTCTGGTCATCATTTTTGTCTCGATTCTGCCGGGCATTATTGCCGTGCTGAAAGCACGGGCGGCAGGTTCCAAGAACTAATGTCCGTCATGCGTAAAACTCGCTGTGTCGTTCTGATCTCCGGGCGCGGCACGAACCTTTCAGCCATTCTGCGGACTGCAGCTGCGCCGGATTATCCGGCTGAAATTGTTGCTGTCATTAGCAATAAGGCAGATGCAACGGGTCTGTTACTGGCGCAAGAGGCAGGTATCCCTACAGAGGTCGTGCCTTCGCAGGGTGTTAGTGATCGGGAAATTTATGACCAGGCGCTTCTGACAGCCATAGATCGCTTTCAACCAGATCTGGTGATTCTTGCCGGGTTTATGCGAATTCTGACACCGGACTTTGTAGCCCACTATGCCGGCCGTATGATCAACATTCATCCATCGTTATTGCCGTCGTTTACCGGCATGCATACCCACCAGCGGGCTATCGATGCTGGTGTGCATGTGCATGGCTGTACGGTACATTTTGTAACGGCCGAGTTGGATCATGGGCCGATGATTGCCCAGGCAGCCGTGCCTGTATATGCAGCAGATGATGCAGCGAAGCTTGCCGCGCGTGTTCTAAAAGAAGAGCACCGTATTTATCCGGAGGCCATTCGCTGGTTTGCCGAAGGTCGTCTTAAGGTGGTGGGGCAACGTGTGCTACTCGCTGATGAGCCTGAAGTAGCCAATACACTGATTGTGCCCAAATTGGGCTGAAAGAATTTATGAGCAAGAAAAAACCAGCACCTTCCCGCAAGACTACCTCCTCGAAGCCGTCGGCTGCTGAGCCAAAGTCGCCTGCTGAGCTTGCGTTGCCGCGCCCATTTGTTGCTCAGGCGATTAGCCTGATGGCAGAAGTGCTTAAGTTTGAACGCCCGGCAGATAGCGTGCTTTCTTATCATTTCAAGAACCATCGTGAAATGGGTCACGCCGATCGGGGGCGTATTGCCGAGTTGGTTTATGGCATCTTGCGGCACCTACGTAGCCTGCGTGATGTGGTGGCTCGTTCTGAACCGCCTAGCCCCAGTGAAGCGCGCTATCTTGTGCTAGCGGCTCTGGCACGCCTTCAGGGAAAAAATTTGCGGGAAATCGAACACCTGATTAAGGGCGAAGATACTGAGTGGTTTGCTCGCTTAAAGTCTGCCGGACAGGAGAAGGGCTCTTCAGCAGTAAGACACGAATTCCCGGATTGGCTGGAATCGGCTTTGTCGGCAATGCCTGCGGAAGAGCTGGATGCATTGGCGCGTTCCCTTCTGGTATCTGCACCTCTGGATTTGCGTATTAACCCCTTGCATGCGCGACGCCCTGAAATCATCGCGCAGCTGGAGAAACATGGCATTGTGGCCAAAGAAACGCCTTACTCGCCGTGGGGCATGCGTCTTGAAGGTAAGCCGGCCATTCAACGGCACCCGGCCTTTGTGAAGGGTGATATGGAAGTGCAGGACGAGGGCAGCCAGATTCTGGCAGCGCTCGTGGCGCCCAAGCGGGGAGAGATGGTGCTCGATTTCTGCGCCGGCGCGGGCGGTAAAACGCTGCTCATGGGCGCGTTGATGAAAAACACTGGCCGACTCTATGCCGCAGATGTTTCAGAGAAGCGTCTGGCTAAGCTGGGCCCACGTGTTGCACGTTCTGGTTTGTCGAACGTGCAAACCATCCGTCTTGCGCACGAACGGGATGATCGTATTCAGCGTCTGGCGGGTAAGTTCGACCGCGTGCTGGTCGATGCTCCTTGTTCGGGCACGGGTACGTTGCGTCGTAACCCGGATCTTAAATGGCGTCAGGGTGAAGCGCAGATTGTGGAGCTTACCGAGCTTCAGGCCAAGATTCTTGAAGCTGCTGCGCCGCTGGTGCGTCCGGGAGGCGTTCTAGTCTATGCGACCTGTAGTTTGTTACCGCAGGAAAACATGCTTATCCAGCAGGCCTTTAGCGAAGCCCATCCGGAATTTGAAGTGCTGGATCCTGTGGCGCAATTAGCCGCTGTGGGTATCGAGCTACCGGCTGATGCATTGATTGCAGGCCCGACAGCATTGCCAGGCCTGCAGTTATTGCCGCATCGCCATGGGACAGATGGCTTCTTTGCGGCAATCTGGCGTAAGAAAATCTAATTACTGGCCGCCGAACTCTTCGAAGGCGCGCATCGTTTCCCCCGCATACATCAGCGACGGGCCACCGCCCATCATCACGGCAACGCCCAGCATTTCTGTCAGCTCGGCTTTAGTCACGCCGAGTTTGATCAGTGCCTGGGTGTGAAAGCCGATGCAACCATCGCAACGGGCGGCAACGCCAATGGCCAGGGCGATCAGCTCTTTGGTTTTGGCATCCAGTGCACCATCTTGCATGGAGGCCTTGTGCAAAGCACTAAATGCGGCCTGCACTTCGGGAACCTGGGCACGAAATTGAGCCAGACCTTTGCTCAGGTCTTGAGTCACGGTTTTAAAAGATTTTTCTGACATGGTTTATTCCCCGTAGTTAGCGCACTAGTGCATAAATATATAATTACATATAATATACGGCCGTGGTATAAATGTCACGTTAGTTCAACAGGAGAAGCAAAATGACACAAAACGTTGGTGGTCTTGATCGCGTTCTGCGCATCGTGGTTGGCTTGGTGCTGATCGGTTTGGCGGCAACTGAAACAATCCCGGCTTGGGGCTACATTGGTGTCGTGCCTTTGCTGACGGGCCTTTTCCGTTATTGCCCGGCTTACAGCATCTTTGGTTGCAAGACTGGTGGCGGTAGCTGCGGTACCGGTTGCGGTACAGGTTGTAAGACCGACTGCAAATAATCCGCGTTAGCGGGGCGCACATAGTTGCGCTAGAGCCCACTCGATGTGCGTTCTCACGAGCGCACTCGCGTGGGCTTTTTTATGTTCCAGGGCATCAATGATCACCTTGCTCGGCGGGGCGTTGCCAAGGGCAATACTGATGTTCCGCTGCCACTGTTCGTAGCCGATACGCCGTATGGGGCTACCGGCCATTTTGTTCAGAAATGTCGACTCGTCCCAGCTAAATAGATCTAGCAGTGTTACTTGGTCAAGGTTGTGACGTGGCGTAAATTCATGGTCGCCTTCCTGTGCGAACCGATTCCAGGGGCAAATAAGTTGGCAGTCATCGCAACCGTAGATCCGGTTCCCCATGGCCTTGCGGAATTCAACAGGGATCTCGCCCTTGTGCTCGATCGTTAGGTAACTGATGCAGCGCCGCGCATCAACCTCGTAGGCGGCGGTAATGGCGCCTGTCGGACAACTATCCATGCAACGGGTACAGTCCCCGCAATGGGATTCAATCGGTGGGTCAGGCGTTAGAGCGAGATCGCAGATAAGCTCTCCCAGAAAATACCAGGAGCCGTTTCTATCGAGGGAGAGGGTATGTTTGCCTTTCCACCCCAGACCTGCCTGAGCAGCCACAGCCACTTCCATCACGGGGGCAGAGTCGGTAAATGCCCGGTAATTGAATGGCCCGATCTCATTGATCAGTCTGTCTGCCAGCGTTTGTAAACGATTACGTATGACTTTGTGATAATCGCGTCCTAGTGCATATCTGGAGATATATGCGGCATCCGTGTTGTTAAGCTGCGTCTGCGCATCGGTTGCATCGGCTGGCCAGTAGGGGAGTCGAACAGAAATGATGCTGAGCGCACCCGGAAAAAGCTTGACTGGATCTTTGCGCAGGTCTGCGTGGCGCGCCATGTAGTCCATGCTGCCGTGGTGCTCGCGGGCCAGCCATGCATCAAATTGAGACCGGTCTTTTTCTGGGATCGTCGCGGGGCTAATCCGAACCCCGCTAAAGCCGAGCTCGGTGGCAAGTTGTTCGATCAGTTGACGCGGGTCTGCGTGATTAGCCAAAACGTGCGCGCCAGCTGAGCCAGAGTGCATTGGCTTCGTCGGTTCCCTCGGCAGGGGACCATGGAGCAATTTCATCTGTGCTTAATGGTACAAAGGGGCCTGCCTTGGCTTCAAAGAATACGCTATTCGGCTCAAGCGCCAGAATGGTATGAGTTGTACCATGCGGGATATCGATCCCGAAAACGGGGCCGCCCGGTGCGAGCTCTATCGCTTCTTCAATCGCCCCATGTTCATTGAAGCTCAGATAGCCAAAACGACCCTGAAGCGCAACGATCGTTTCATCTTTGGCCGGATCAAGATGCCGGTGCGGACGCACATAAGAGCCTGGGTGCATGGCATTGATTAAACGATGCGCAGGGAAATCGTCTGTTGGGTGAAAGTTTGCGTTTTTGCGCAAGCGGGGTGATGTACGGGCTTCGCTAATCGTCTGTTGCAGCAGTGTTTGATCAATTTTCTGGGTAGGCATGGAATTTACTTGATTACGATATACATTAGAATATAATATTAAAATATATCCGAAGCGGCGACACCTGTTAATAAGCCACAATGGCTGGGGGAAATCTAGCATGAAGCGTACTACAACGGCAGAGATGACATTTGTACCATTGCATGGATTGGCCACATTGGGGGCGGGTGGGCTCACTGTGAGCCTGTTTATGTGGCTGTTGTTTTTGACGCCACACGCAGGCGTACCTGTGCCGACGTTTGAAACCCTACAGACCTATGCTGCCACTGAAGATATCGCCTGGGGCTTTGTTAGATCGATCCAGGCAGGCATTCTGATCATGGGTGCTGTTCATCTTGCGCTGGTGGTTTGGATGCTTAAAGGGCTGGCAGCCTTCAAGCGGTCTCCCCAGTTTACGGCCTTCTGGCAGTCCCATATGGGGCTGCAATTAATGGTGCGCCCTCTGGTTCTGGCGATGTTGGTCAATGTTCTGTTTATCATTGGGTTAGTCTTTGTGCCAGGCTTGTGGGATTTGCGTGAGATGCTCTTTCCGGGCGCGCTGATTGCTTTCTTCCTTATTGCTATAGATGCCGTGATTCTCTGGATGGATCATTTGTCCGAGTTGTATCAGAGCAACTCAGATAATGCTGGCAGTGGTCTTGCCGGGATGTTTCCGGCCTTTACCTTTGCCATGTTGAGCGTTGGCTTTTCCGCGTCTGCCGCAATGAGCCACCATAAAGTGACCGCGGGTATCGGTTTTGGCGGCTCACTCATTCTTATGGTCTTTGCCTTGTTTATCGCCTCGGCACATTTTGTCGTGCAGTTTCCGCGGATGATGAGTGATGGTGTAAAGCCTGCAGCCTCTGGAACATTATGGATGGCCATTCCAATTTCAACTATTCTGGGTATTGCGGCGTTCCGACTCCTCATGAGTGCGCAGCATGTATGGGGTGCACAGGTGGGTAATGTGCTTCCGGCAGCTGTTCTGTTGCTGTTTATGTCGGTCCAGGTTTTCTTTTACTTGCTGGGTCGCGCGGTGATGAATAGAAATAACGGTTGGAAATATCTGGTCACAGAAGCGCCACAAGCTGCCAGCTTTTCCCTCATTTGCCCGGGGGTAGGGCTCTTTGTGCTTGGTATGTTTGTAGTATTCCGCGCATTGGTCCCGCTGTCAGTGGTTGATTCGGTAACGATGTGGTTACCGCTCATGGTTCTGCTGGTCTTACAGCTGGCAACTTTCGGACTGTTTGCGCGTCTGATGCGTAAAGCAATGCCTGCAAGTATCAAGGCATAATGAACCAAAGGGTTAATGTGCGCCGCGGTTTGTACAAGTCTCTCTGGATTTGGTTATTTCTGTTTATCATGTTGCTCGCGTTAGCAAACTATTTCGTAGGAGCGACGCCATCCTGCCCGGGTTGCTGTCGGGTCTATTTTTAGTCATTGATTATTTTTATGCCAAAGCTACATCGTAAATATTTCCACCTGGTTTTTTCCCTCGTTATGGGCGCCAAAATGGTCTTTGTAATGACTTTTTTCATTACGCTGATCAATCTTGGATGGGTCGATGGATTTTTTGCGAGCTGGATGCGTGCCTACGCCATTGCCTACTTTATTGCCGTGCCCGTTATTTATTACATCGCACCTTTGGCAAGGCGATTTGCTGCCCGTTGGGTTGAAACGCCCTAATCCGATACATTTAGACTAGCCAGCAAGCTTAGGCTCGGGCACCATATCGAAACTTTCTTGAGGTTTCGATGTCTGTATTGCGTTTTGAGTTAATTGATGAGCAGGCTACGCTGGATCTGGGTGGAACGATTGCCCGGGCCTTGCCCGTTTTGCCAGAGCGATTTCTCATTACGCTAAATGGCGACCTCGGTGCAGGAAAAACGACTTTAGTTCGTGGGGTTTTACGCGGGTTAGCTTACGAAGGGCGGGTTAAAAGTCCGACCTATCCGCTGCTTGAGGTTTATAAAGTCCCGGGTTATGTCCTTAATCATTTTGATCTCTACCGACTAGAAACGCCTGAAGCGCTCATTGAAGCAGGTTTTGAAGAAAACCTCAGCGGCGCTGGCATCAGTTTTGTTGAATGGCCAGATCGTGCGGGTAATTATCTACCAGAGATTGATTGGAAGATTGTGATTACGGACGCTTCGTCTGGTGGTAGGTCGGTGCTTATTGAAGCGCTTTCTAAGCAGGGTGAGGCATGCCTAAGCCGCCTCGAATAAATCCTGACTTGCCGGAAATGTATCGTCGTTCCTTTTTAAGGAATGCGGGATCGCTATTCCTTTTGAGTGTCACACCCGTTGGCGCATGGGCTGCGGCAGCCGCTTCCTCGATTGTCGCTGTGCGTGTCTGGCCTGCTGAAGATTACACTCGGGTGACGATCGAACATAAAGGCATGGTCAAGTTCACCCAGAGTATGGTGCACAACCCGGAGCGGCTGGTGGTGGACATCGAGGGTATTGAACTCAATAACGTACTGAAGAGTCTGGGTGACAAGGTAGGGCCTAATGACCCCTACATTCGCCAGTTGCGGGCAGCCAATTACAAGCCGGGTGTCGTTCGTCTGGTCATGGACCTCAAGGGTGAGGTGTCGCCACAGGTATTTAATCTGCCACCGGTGGGGGATTATCAGAGCCGCCTGGTGATGGATATTTATCCTACCGTGCCAGTCGATCCGCTCATGCGACTGGTAACGGCGAAACAGCCGGTTCCAGCTAAAGAACCCGTTAAGGTAGAAGCGCCGAAGCCGGAACCGGTGAAGCCTCAGCCTGAAAAGCCCGCGCCTGTAGAGCGGCCAGTGGTGAGTGAACCGGAGCCAACGCAAAAGCTGGCGGAGAAACCGGTAGACAAACCGGCAGACGCGCCATCAAAACCCGGGAAGAAGTCGGGTCGAATGGTGACAATTATGCTGGATCCGGGACATGGCGGAGAAGACCCGGGGGCGATTGGTGCGCGTGGATCGATGGAAAAGAACGTGACGCTATCGATTGCCCGTCGTTTGCGTGAGCGCATCGAGAATGATCCTAATATGCGGGCGGCGTTAACCCGGGATGGTGACTTCTTTGTGCCGTTGGGTACCCGTGTCCAGAAGGCACGTAAAGCCAAAGCGGATCTGTTTGTGTCGATTCATGCCGATGCTTGGATTAAACCGGAAGCACGGGGGTCATCCGTATTCGTGCTGTCTGAAAAGGGTGCTTCCAGTGCGGCGGCACGTTATCTGGCCCAGAAGGAAAACGAGGCGGATAAGGTTGGGGGCGTTAATTTTACGGTATCTGACCCGCATCTTGCGCGAACACTCATGGATCTGACGCAAACAGCCACGCAAAATGACAGTATGAAGCTGGGCAAATCTGTGTTGTCTAACCTGGGCAGCGTGAATGCGCTGCATAAGCCTTCGGTGGAGCAGGCGGGGTTTGCTGTGCTTAAAGCACCCGATATTCCATCAGTTCTGATCGAAACGGCCTTTATTTCAAATCCTGAAGAAGAGAAGCGTCTTAATGACGAGGAATATCAGGATAAGTTGGCCGAAGCGATCATGAGAGGCATTCGTCAGTACCTGGCACGAAATCCGGTACAAACGGGGTCGCGTAGCGGTTAAAACACCCCGCTAAGCCTTATAATGCAGGGTTTTCTTATTAATCCCTGCGTCCCGATCCTATGCGCGTACTTCGCGGACTGAACTCGCCTGCCCAGAGGCCTGCGGCTGTGACCATTGGTAATTTCGATGGCATGCATCGCGGGCATCAGGCGTTATTGCGTCAGCTTAAGGCTGAGGCTGAGTCGCGCGGGTTGCAACCAGCCGTCCTGACTTTTGCGCCACATCCCCGGGAATTCTTTGCCCGTAAGCTCGGGAAGGGGAATTCGCCACAGGTGCCTGCACGCTTGCATACACTTCGTGAAAAACTCGAGGCATTGGCTGCCGCGGGCGTGGCTGAAACACGAATTGGTGTTTTTAACGAAACATTTGCAGCGTTGAGCCCAGAGGACTTCGTTAAGCAGGTGCTGGTTGATGCCATGCAGGCCAAGCACATTCTGATCGGTGACGATTTCCGGTTTGGTGCACGCCGTGCGGGCGATTTTGCGTTGCTTGAAGCGCTTGGCGAGCAGTATGGATTCACCGTGTCTGCACTGGATTCGCAATGTCAGGCCGATCAGCGGATTTCCAGTTCGCAAGTCCGGGCAGCTTTGGCCGCAGGTGATTTGCAACGCGCTGAGGCGCTGTTGGGATACCCATACGCGATGGAAGGCCGTGTTATCAAAGGGCGCCAACTGGGTCGCACCATTGGTGTACCAACGGCAAATGTCCAGATTCGACATGATCCGTTGCCACTCCGTGGTGTATTTGTCGTTGAAGTGGCGCTGGACGAAACAAAACTTGCGGTGCCGCAAAAGACCCGTAGCTACGCCGGAGTTGCTAATCTGGGCTATCGACCCACGTTGGGTGGCGATACGCAACCATTGCTGGAAGTGCACCTGTTTGATTTTACTGGCGACCTTTACGGCGCCCACCTAGATGTCCGCTTTCTCGCGAAACTGCGTGATGAAATGACATTTGCCAATTTCGAAGCGCTCACCAGCCAGATCCGCGATGATCTGGCCCAAGCGCGATCCTTTTTTGAATCTCAGCCTGTCCAGTAAGCCCATGACCGAACAATCGAAAAACGCCCCACAAAACGATCAAGCCAAAGAGGCGCGTGCAACGCTCAATCTGGCGGATACCGCATTTCCGATGCGTGGTGATTTGCCCAAGCGCGAACCGGGCTGGATTGCCGAGTGGCAGAAGAACGGGCTCTATCAGAAGATTCAGGCGCATACCAAAGGCCGGCCACGTTTTGTGCTGCACGATGGCCCACCGTATGCCAACGGCGATATTCATATCGGCCACGCGGTGAATAAGATCCTCAAAGACATCATTGTCCGTTCGAAGGTGTTAGCCGGTTTTGATGCGCAGTACGTGCCGGGCTGGGATTGCCATGGTTTGCCCATTGAACACCAGATTGAAAAACAGCATGGTCGTAATCTGCCTGCAGACGAAGTACGTAAGTTGTGCCGTGTGTATGCGGCCGAGCAGGTGGCGCGTCAGAAGAAGGACTTTATCCGTTTAGGCGTCTTGGGTGATTGGGATAATCCCTACCTGACCATGAACTTCAGTGCCGAAGCCAATGAGATTCGGGCGCTAGGCAAGATGCTGGAGGATGGCTACCTTTATATGGGTTTGAAGCCAGTGAACTGGTGTCTGGATTGTCGTTCGGCTTTGGCAGAGGCGGAAGTCGAATACGAAGACAAGCATTCTCCAGCCATTGACGTGGCATTTGAAGTGCATGCCAGCCATACGACTCAAGTGGCCAAGGCCTTCGGTCTGGGGCATCTGGAAGGCCCTGCCTTCGCAGTCATCTGGACAACGACGCCGTGGACATTGCCTGCCAATGAAGCAGTCAGTGTGCATCCAACGGTTGAATATGCGCTGGTAGGTACCGCCAAGGGCAATCTGATTCTGGGTGCTGATCTTGCTGAGGCTGCGCTGCAGCGCTACGAATTGCAAGGGCAGGTATTGGGCAAATGTCAGGGTACGGCCCTGGAGCATGTGCTGCTCAATCATCCTTTTTACGCAAAAGAAGTGCCCATTATCTGTGGCGAACACGTCACAACCGATGCCGGTACCGGTTTGGTGCATACGGCGCCAGCGCATGGTGTCGATGACTTTAATATCGGTAAGAAATACGGATTGCCTGTTGAAAACCCGGTGGGTGATGACGGCCGTTTCTTACAAAAGACGCTGCCGCTGCCTGAGGCTGCATTAGCTGGTCTGAGTGTCTGGGAAGCTAACCCGAAGGTTCTGGAAACGCTGCGCAATAACCAACGCCTGTTGGCAGAGATCAAGCTGAATCACAGCTATCCGCATTGCTGGCGTCATAAAACCCCCATTATCTTCCGCGCGACCACGCAGTGGTTTGTTGGAATGGATACACCTCCGAAACCGGGGGCATCGACCTTGCGTCATCTGGCAGAAGTTGCGGTTGCCGACACGAATTTCTATCCAGCCTGGGGTCGTGCACGACTTGAGGCAATGATTCGCAATCGTCCTGATTGGTGTGTGTCGCGTCAGCGTAACTGGGGTGTGCCAATTCCGTTTTTCCTGAATAAGGAAACGAACGAACTTCATCCGCGTACACCTGAACTCATTGAAGAAGTAGCCCGTCGCGTCGAACAGCAGGGTATCGAAGCCTGGTTCCAACTGGATCCGGTTGAGTTGCTGGGTGATGAAGCCAAGAATTACCGCAAACTATCTGACACGCTGGATGTCTGGTTTGATTCGGGCACGACGCACTGGCATGTGATGCGTGGTTCACATGCAGATGAACATGCGTGGCCGGCAGATCTGTATCTGGAAGGTTCTGATCAGCATCGTGGCTGGTTCCAGTCATCGCTGTTAACTGGTTGTGCGCTTGATGGAAAAGCACCCTATAAGGGCTTGCTGACCCATGGCTTTGTCGTCGATGGCAAGGGTAGAAAGATGTCAAAGTCGGTGGGTAACGTTATTTACCCGCAAGAAGTTGCCGATAAGATGGGTGCTGAGATTTTGCGTCTGTGGGTAGCAAATACCGATTACTCGGGCGAGCTGACGATTTCGGATGAAATCCTGAAGCGGGTTGTAGAAGGTTACCGCCGTATTCGCAACACCATGCGTTTCCTGCTGGCTAATACCGACGATTTCAATCCTGCAACGGATCGTGTTGCCATTCAAAACATGCTGGAAATTGATCGCTATGCAATTGAAATGGTTCGCGCATTGCAAGCAACGGTTGAGGCTGATTATGCCTGTTACGATTTCCATCATATTGTTCAGTCCTTACAGACATTCTGTTCGGAAGATCTGGGCGCCTTTTACCTGGATGTGCTGAAAGATCGCCTGTACACCACGGCGCCTAATTCCCGTGCGCGTCGTTCGGCGCAGACTGCGCTGTGGATCATTACCCAGACGATGCTGCGTTTGATGGCACCGATTCTGTCGTTTACGACTGAAGAGATCTGGAGCTTGCTTGCCAAGAAACAACCCGGGCTGCCCGAGTCGATCATGCTATCTGATGCTTCGCCACTTCCAGTAGTGCCGGATGCTGATTTGCTCAGTGCCAAATGGGATCGTATCCGTGTAGTGCGCGCTGAGGTGGCTAAAGCCATGGAAACCGTTCGAACAGAAGGCGGTATTGGATCTTCGTTGCAAGCTGAGGTTGCCATTGTTGCGCCGGCCGATGATGCAGCCGCTCTGGCGAGCATCGGCGACGATTTGAAATTCGTCCTGATCTGTTCACAAGCAACGGTTTCAGCGGGTGACGCATTGCAGGTTAAGGTGACGGCAAGCGCGCAAGCCAAGTGTGAGCGTTGCTGGCATCAACGAGACAGCGTTGGTCAGGATGCGGATCATCCAGGCTGGTGTGATCGTTGTGTGAGTAATGTGCATGGTGCCGGCGAGACGCGTACTTATGCGTAATCGTGGCGCACTGGTGTTTGGCGTGCTGTTGGCGCTGGTGGTTATTCTGGTTGATCAGCTGACCAAGCTCTGGGTGTTCAATAATTTTGCTCCCGGCGAGTCCATCAGTGTTACGCCATTCTTTAATCTGGTGTTGGTGTTTAACCCCGGTGCTGCTTTCAGTTTTCTGGCGGATCACACAGGTTGGCAGCGCTGGTTTTTTAGCGTTATTGCCTTAACTATTAGCGGGTGGATTGTCTGGCAATTACGTACTGCAAAGCCCGGTACCTGGTTGAGTGTGGCATTAGCGCTCATTATGGGCGGTGCCCTGGGTAACCTGATTGATCGCCTGTGGTTAGGTATGGTGATCGACTTTATCGATGTGCATGCGGCTGGTTGGCATTGGCCGGCATTCAATATCGCCGATAGTGCTGTTTGCGTTGGTGCCGTTCTTTATGTTCTGTGTCAGAACAAATCTGAGCAGCAGTAATTGAGTATTAGGGAGTTAAGCGTGCAAGAAAACAAACCCCAGATTCAGGCGGATAGCCTCCTGACCTTGCATTATCGGTTGACAACGCAAGATGGTGAAGACGTGGTGAGCACCTTTGATCTAGGCCCCGCTACGATACAAATGGGTAATGGCGAGTTGAATGAAAATCTTGAAGCCTGTCTGGTGGGCTTGGTGTCTGGCGAGCACGCAGTGTTTGAAGTGCCTGCGGAAGCCGGATTTGGTCAGCATAATCCAGCGCTGGTTCAGCGGATTGCGCGTACCGCTTTGCCCGTGGATCAGGATTTGAAAGAAAATACGCTGATTGAGTTTGCATCACCTGAAGGTGCGGAGTTTGCCGGGTTTGTTCGAGAAGTCGATGCCACGCACGCGCTCATGGATTTCAATCATCCATTAGCAGGTAAAAGTTTGCGCTTTGAAGTTCAGATTATTGGATTGCTATGAGCAGCACGATGAAAACCATGCCGATCATTCTTGCAAACCCGCGCGGGTTTTGTGCCGGGGTAGAGCGCGCAATTGCGATTGTAGAGCGGGCGATTGAAGAGTTTGGCGCCCCGATATATGTTCGTCACGAAGTGGTTCACAACAAGTTTGTTGTTGAAGGTTTGCGTGATCGTGGCGCAGTGTTCATTGAATCCCTAGCTGATGTGCCTGCCGGAGCAACTCTGATTTTCAGTGCGCATGGCGTGCCAAAGGCTGTTCGTGATGAAGCGGCAGCCCGTGGTTTGCGAATTTTTGATGCGACGTGTCCGCTTGTTACCAAGGTACATGTGGAAGTGTCGCGTATGCGTGCCGAAGCACGTGAAATCATCATGATCGGACACAAGGGGCACCCCGAAGTAGAAGGCACCATGGGTCAATCGCCAGATGGAATGTATCTGGTTGAAACTGCAGACGATGTCGCAACATTGGTTGTGCGTGATCCAACCCAGCTTGCCTATGTAACCCAGACCACGCTATCCGTTGATGATGCAGCGGTGATTGTGGCAGCGCTCCGTAAACGTTTCCCGGAGATTGTCGGCCCTAAGAAAGACGACATTTGTTATGCCACCCAGAACCGTCAGGATGCAGTTCGAACGCTTGCTGAAAACTGTGATCTGGTGCTGGTTGTTGGATCGGTAACAAGTTCTAACTCGAATCGTTTGAGAGAAGTTGCACAATTGCTGGGTCGTAATGCCTATCTAATTGATCGGGCTGAAAACATCGACCCGGCCTGGCTGGTTGGTGTTGACCGGATTGGTGTGACAGCCGGCGCATCTGCCCCGGAAGTATTGGTTGAAGAGGTGATCGCCCACTTGCAGACTTTGGGCGCGGGTAACGTGCAAAATCTCGATGGGGTGATTGAAGACGTAAAATTCCCCTTGCCTAGTGGTCTGCGCTAGGAATACTGGATAACCGCATGGCTGAAACCTCTATCGACAGCTCTTGTTATCACTGTGGTTTGCCAATCCCTGATGGGGTTGATTTAGATGTTGAAATCAGTGGCCAGTCACGTGCAATGTGTTGTGAAGGTTGTCGCGCGGTAGCAGAAGCCATTGTGGCTAACGGTCTCGAGGCGTACT
>JACCDV010667422.1_pt1 | contig 14437 bp, 10 predicted proteins | sample 7446131 | NCBI WGS metagenome assembly JACCDV01 (sample SAMN15323448, study PRJNA562643) | freshwater metagenome | isolation source: river surface water | place: USA:Blue River Watershed | collected 2017-08-17 | reverse complement strand
TATAAAAAACTTGAAAAAAGTGAGTAATTTTTAGTTTTTTTCACACAAGAAAATAGCATGAAAACATTTTCTGAAAAGGTGAGAGATGTTGTTAGGAAAATTCCAAAAGGAAGCACTTTGACCTACAAAGAGGTGGCAAAGAGGGCAGGGAGTCAAAATGCTTTCAGGGCAGTTGGAAGTGTTATGAAAGCAAATTTTAATAAAAATATTCCGTGCCACCGTGTGGTTCGCTCTGATGGAAAGGTGGGTAACTATAATAGAGGGGGCGAGAAGGCAAAGATCTTGAAACTTAGAGAAGAGGGTATGCAGAAGTATTAAGTTTTGTGTCTCGTGGTATAATAATACTTTAGTAATTAATATTTATATATGTTAAACGTAATTATTGGTTCTATTGCTTTGTTTGTTTTTGGTGTAGTTTGGTTTACTGCTCTTTTCGGTAAAGTTTGGGCGAAGTTAAATGGTTTTGATGCTGGAGGGGACATGAGTATGGCGAGTATGGCTAAGCCCATGTTTCTTAATTTCCTGATGCAAGTAGCTACTTCTATTTCTGTATACTACCTCTTCCCACAGCTTTTAGCACTGTCTTTTATGAGTTATCTCGTTACAATGCTGGTTGTTTGGGCAGGATTTGGTCTTCCTATATATATGAATCAGTACTTATGGGAAAGAAAGCCATTTAACCTGGTTTTGCTTAATTCTGCATACGGAATTCTCTCTACCACCATTATCTCTGCCGTGGTCTTCTATTGGCCGATGTAGCCTGTGGAAAAGCCGGTTGACTTTGTCCTTGACAGGGCGTACCTACTTGACTATACTGTAGTCCTACTTCGAATCGATTGAGTTTTGGTACAAAAGAGGTATCAGTTTTATGGTCATTAGCTCTCTCAAGGTTTTGTATTTAAATAGCTAATAAAAAAGAGAGAAACAAACACAACCCTTCTGAGGGGAGGGGTCTTGTGTTTGTGTTTTTACAAAATTATAAGGGGAATAATTAAGTGCACAACAAGAATGAACACTACAACCAATCGTGTCCAAAAGTATTTTAGTAGATTTAAAAAGCCACTAATAAAGACTCCGAACTTTGTTGAGCCACAACTTGATTCGTTCAAGTGGCTAATTGAGACAGGGCTGAAAGAAGTATTCGAAGAGTTCTCCTCCATAAAGGACTTCTCAGAAAAGAAGTTCACTTTGGATTTCACAGGTTTTCAGATTGATGAGCCGAAGTATGATGAATACTATGCAAAGGACAATAAGTTTTCTTACGAGGCTACGCTTAAGGTAAAGGTTAGGCTTCGAAACCATATTTTGGGCACTGACAAAGAGCAGGAGATATTCATGGCTGATTTTCCCCTCATGACTTCTCACGGCACATTTATTATTGCCGGAATAGAAAGAGTTATCGTCCCTCAGCTTGCACGAAGTTACGGAGTGTTTTTTACGGACACCGATATAAAAGGTAGAAAAGTTTTCGGAGCAAAAATAATCCCTTCTAGAGGTGCATGGATTGAAATCGAGACAGACGCTGATGGTATGATCTATGTGCGTATAGATAGAAAGAGAAAGTTCCCAGTAACTTCACTACTAAGAGTGCTCGGAGCAAAAGATGACTCTTCAATAAAGAAACTTTTTGAAGGAGATAATTTTGCTACTGATGCAATAACTAAGACATTACTAAAGGATCACGACAAAACAGTTGATGATGCTTTTATTGAGGTGTACAAGAAACTTCGAGACGGTGACATGGCTACTGCTGAAAATGCACGAGAGTTTGTGGGCTCTTTGTTTGATAAGGAAAGATACGATCTTTCTCCGTCCGGAAGACACTTCTTTAATAAGAGGTTTGATAAGAAGATGGACGAAAAGGAGCTAAAGAGAAGAACAATATCAATAGAAGACATTGTTACTATTATTTCTCACATCGCTCATCTAAATAATACTCCAGGAGCTTTGGCTGATGATATTGACCACTTGGGTTCAAGAAGAGTTAGGTTTGTAGGTGAGCTATTCCAGCAAAAAATACGAACAGGTATGGCTCAGATTAAGAGAAACATTCAAAACAGAATGTCTACTATTGATACAGATGTCACACTTCCTGTGCAGTTTATTTCTCCAAAGCCACTACAAGCGAGAATAAAGGAATTTTTCACAACCAACCAGCTTTCACAGTTTATGCTTCAGGAAAATCCAGTTGCTGAAATTGAGCATCTTCGAACTCTTTCCGCGCTTGGTCCTGGGGGATTAAACAGAACACGAGCAGGGTTCGAGGTTCGTGATGTGCATCCATCACACTACGGAAGACTATGTCCAATCCACACACCAGAAGGTCCAAACATTGGTCTTGTGTTGCGTATGTCTGTTTACTCTAGAATAAACAGCTTTGGAATGATAGAAACTCCTTACGCAAAAGTTAAGAATGGTAAAGTAACGGACGAAATAGTTTATCTAAATGCCACAGAAGAGGAGTCTTACGCCATTGCACACGCCGCAACTCCAACTAATGAGGACGGGAAAATACTTATTGACGAAGTTGAGGTAAGAATTGAAGGTGAACCAAGTACAGTATCAAAAGATAAGGTTGATTATATGGATGTTGCTACAAACCAAGCTTTCTCTATTGCTACATCTATGATTCCTTTTCTAAATCACAATGAAGCCGGTAGAGCTTTGATGGCATCAAACATGCAGAAACAAGCGACTCCTAGCATTGTGCCTGAAGCTCCACTAGTTGCTACAGGAATGGAAATGGACGCTCTAAAAAACACTGGCAGACTTGTTTATGCAGAAGAAGAAGGTGTAGTTACCCACTCAGACGGTACAAAAGTTGTTGTAAAAAATACTAAAGGAAAGGAAAAAGAGTACAAACTTGTAGTCTTTTCAAGAACAAATGGCTTTACCGCTTTTCATCAGCGACCTGTGGTCCTAGTTGGAGACAAAGTAAAGAAGGGTCAGCTTATCGCAGACACATCTGCTTCTGTAAATGGTCAGTCTGCTATTGGACAGAATATGCTGGTAGCTTTCATGTCATGGAGTGGTGCAAATTACGAAGACGCTATCATTCTTTCTGAGAGAGTTGTAAAAAACAGTAAATTTACTTCCATCCATATTGAAGAGTTTATAGTAAATGTGCGTGATACAAAACTTGGTCCAGAAGTTACAACATGCGATATTCCAAACGTCGGAGAAAGCAAACTAAAGAATTTGGCAGAAGATGGAATTATTCAAGTAGGAAGTGAGGTTAGGCCAGGAGATATTTTAGTTGGAAAGATTACTCCAAAGGGAGAATCACAACTTACTCCAGAAGAAAGACTTCTTAGGTCTCTATTCGGTGAGAAAGCACACGATGTAAAGGATACTTCAAAGAGAATGGAGGGTGGTAAGCGGGGTAGAGTTATTCGTGTTCAGATTTTCTCAAGAGAGAAAGGTGACAAACTAGATTCTGGAATAATAAAAAGAATTCATATTGAGGTAGCCGAACTTAGAAATGTTTCAGTAGGAGACAAGCTTGCAGGACGACACGGGAACAAGGGTGTTATCTCGAAGATTCTACCAGAAGAAGATATGCCATACATGGCAGACGGAACTCCTATTGATGTTATCCTAACACCACTTGGTGTGCCATCAAGACTAAACCTTGGCCAAATACTCGAGCTTCACTTGGGTCTTGCAGCAAACACTCTTGGCTACCAAGCTATAGTTCCACCATTTGCTGGGGCAACAGATACAGAAATAAAGGAAGAATTGAAGAAGGCGGGATATTCAGAGACTGGCAAGATGAAACTATTTGACGGAAGAACCGGCGAGCAATTTGAGCAAGAGATTGCAGTGGGTTACATGTATATATTGAAGCTTCATCACATGGTGGAGGACAAAATACACATGCGATCTATTGGTCCTTACTCACTTATCACCCAGCAACCACTTGGTGGAAAAGCTCAAAATGGAGGACAGAGATTTGGAGAAATGGAAGTTTGGGCACTTTTGGGACATGGAGCAGCTCATACTTTGCAAGAAATACTTACTATTAAATCTGACGACATAGTTGGAAGATCAATGGCTTTCGATGCCATAGTTAAGGGACAGCACATAACTCAACTAAATACTCCTGCATCATTTAACGTTCTATTAAATAACCTAAGAGGTCTTGCCTTGGATATTCAAATAAAGAAAGGGTCGAAGGAGTTACTGGATGAAATTAAAAAGGTCGATTAATCAACAAACAAAAAAACATGAAAACAAAAATTGGAGAAAGTTCAAACGATTTTGAAACAATATCACTCAAGCTTGCTAGCCCTGAGAGGATAAGAGAATGGTCATTTGGCGAGGTTACCAAGCCAGAAACAATTAACTATAGAACTCAGAGGTCTGAGAAGAATGGTTTGTTTGATGAAAAAATATTCGGTCCTGATCGAGATTATGAGTGTTACTGTGGAAAATATCGTGGAATAAGATACAAAGGTATTGTCTGTGAAAAATGTGGAGTTGAGATAACTCGCTCTATTGTAAGACGAGAAAGAATGGGGCATATTGAACTTGCAACTGTTGTATCCCACATCTGGTTCTTGAAATCAATGCCGTCCAGAATTGCTTCTGTTTTGGGGATCGCAACAGCTGACGTAGAGAAAGTGATCTATTTTGCGGGATACATAATTACCAAAGTTTCAGAGGAGGATAGGACTAGATATCTAAAGGACTTGGATTCTGAATATAAGTCTAAGATAAAATCTCTACAGGACGAAAAGACAAAAGAGGCAGTAAAGGAAATGCTCCTTACAGCTAAAAGAGAAATCGAATCTATTCAGGAGGGAAAAGTGCTTGATGAAATCGAGTACCACAACTTTGGAATGAAGTATGGGACTATGTTTGAGGCATCGATCGGAGCAGAGGCTGTATACAATATTTTCAAAAAAATCGATCTTGATAAATTATTACAAAATCTAAATGGTGAACTCGAAAAGGCAAGTACGCTCGATAGCGTAAGAATCAATAAGAGAATCTCAACAGTTGCTGCGATGATAAACGCTGGAATAAGGCCAGAGTGGATGTTCCTTTCTGCTATTCCAGTAATTCCTCCAGCGCTTAGACCAATGGTTCCTCTAGATGGTGGAAGATATGCGACTTCGGACGTAAACGATCTTTATCGAAGAGTAATAAATAGAAACAATCGTCTTAAAAAACTTAAGGAAATTCATGCTCCAGATGTTATTTTGAGAAACGAAAAAAGAATTCTACAGGAGGCTGTGGATGCACTCATAGACAATACTATCCGACATGGTTCATCGTCTGGTGCTGTAAATCAAACACAGAGAAGGCCGCTTAAGTCTCTCGCTGATAACTTGAAGGGTAAAAGAGGAATTTTCAGACAGAATCTTTTGGGAAAAAGAGTAGACTACTCCGGAAGATCAGTTATTGTTGTTGGTCCTGAGTTAAAACTAGATCAGTGTGGTTTGCCAAAACACATGGCCCTAGAGCTTTTCAAGCCGTTTATTATTTCACAGATTCTTCAAAAGGAATTAGCATACAACATTCGAGGAGCTTCAAAACTGATTGATGATGGTATTCCAGAGGTTTGGGCAATACTTGAAGATATTATTTCTGACAAGTACGTTCTACTTAACCGTGCACCAACCTTGCACAGACTTGGTATACAGGCGTTCAAACCAGTACTTATTGAAGGAAACGCTATCCAGCTTCATCCACTAGTGTGTTCTGCATTCAACGCCGACTTCGATGGTGACCAAATGGCAGTTCATGTGCCACTTTCTGAAGAAGCTCAGGCAGAGGCAAGAGAAATCATGGCTTCAGATAAAAATATACTTAAGCCTGGATCTGGTGACCCAACTGTATCAGCAAAAATGCTTGATATTGTATTGGGTTGCTATTGGATGACAAAGGAAGTCCCTGGAGAAAAGGGTGAAGGCAAGTTTTATTCTTCTCCAAATGCCGCTATTACAGCTTATGATCTTGGCGCAGTTTCCTTTAGAGCAAAAATAAAGGTTATGCCATCTAGCTCTGAAAAGTACAAGGCGTATGAGGGCAAAATATTCGAGACAACTGTGGGAAGACTTCTGTTTAACTCTGTTTTGCCAAAGGACTATCCTTTTGTTAATAACGAGATTAACAAAAAGAAAATAATGACTATGGTGGATGACCTTATCGAAAGATACGGAATCGCTGGAGTTCCTGCCATCGTAGATAAGATAAAAGATTTCGGATTCAAATATGCAACATATTCTGGAGTAACTTGGGGAGTTGATGATGTAGTTATTCCTGAAGGAAAGAAAAAAATAATTGAGATTGCAAAGGATAAGACAGAGAAAATAAAGGGTCACTATAACGACGGACTTATCTCAAAAGAAGAGAGACTAAGACAAATTATCGAAGTGTGGTACGCAGCCAAGGCGGAGGTTGAAAAACTTATGCCAGATACTTTACCAAAGAATGGTTCTGTTGCGGACATGGTGCTTTCTGGAGCTAGAGGCTCGATGGGAAATGTGACTTCAATGGCTGGAATGAAGGGACTTATTACAAACACTCAAGGAGAAACTATCGAATTCCCAATTATTTCTTGTTCTAAGGAAGGATTTTCACCACTTGAGTACTTTATTACTACACACGGATCCAGAAAGGGTCTTACTGACACAGCTCTAAACACTGCTAAATCAGGTTATCTAACTAGAAAGATGTTCGTAGTGGCACAAGACACTATTATCAATGAGGAAGATTGTGGTACGAAAGAGGGAGTAATTATTGATAAGTTTGCTATTTCGGGAATTGAAGTTCCAATAGCAAAACATATTAGAGGAAGATTCCTTGCTGAAGATGTAAAGACAAAGGATGGAGTTGTGTTGTATAAAAAAGGAGATCTACTTTCAAAGAACGACGCTCTAAAAATTGAGTCAAATGACATTACTTCAGTTGTAGTTAGGTCACCACTATCTTGTAAAACTGCAAATGGAATTTGCGTTAAGTGCTACGGAGTCGATTTGGGTAAAAACAAGGTTGTAGAAATAGGTGAAGCTGTAGGAACTATCGCAGGTCAAGCTATTGGAGAGCCAGGAACACAGCTAACAATGAACACAAAGCATGCCCACGGAGCATCAGCTGGTGGTGGAGACATCGTTCAGGGTCTACCGAGAGTTGAGGAATTGTTTGAAAAGAGAAAACCAAAAAATCCAGCGCTTGTGTGTTCTGTATCTGGAACAATCTCTGAAGTTAAAGTTACCGATAAGGAAAAACTCATCTCCATAACTCCAGCTCTTGAGGATAGAAAGAAAAATAAAGATAAAATTGATTATTCAATATCTCTAAGTAGAACTATATATGTGAAGGTGGGAGATGAAGTCAAAAAAGGAGATATTATTACCGATGGCTCGGCGGATATTGATGAATTGTTTGAGTATGCAGGAAAGGAAAAAACAATTGATTACATAATTCATGAAATCAACAAACCTTATGAGCTACAAGGAGAAAACGTATCTAGGAAACACATTGAGACTGTTGTAAGGCAAATGTTTTCAAGAAAGAGAATTACTGATCCAGGTGAGACTCCATTTATCGAGGGAGACATCGTTGAGGCTGCATACTTGGATGAAGAGAATTCTAAAGCAAAGGCGGAAGGAAAAGAGATTGCAAAAGCAGAGCCTATTGTTATGGGTATTACCGAAGTGTCGCTTTCAAGAAAGAGTTTTCTTGCTGCGGCATCATTCCAGCATACGACCAGAATGCTTATCTCTAGTGCGATAAGGGGAAATGCAGATCCATTGCAGGGCCTAATGGAGAACGTAATTCTAGGACGACTTATTCCTGCTGGAACAGGCTTTAAGGGTAGTAACAAAGCTAAGATGATTCAGGAAATTCGGGCTAAAAGACCAGCAGTGTTTGAAATTCCGAGATAACATTTACGTCTTGTTCTGTTGGTTAGTTTGTTTCCCGTAATCTTTTACTTGTTATGTCTCAAGTCGATCAAATAAAATCAAAATTAGACATAGTCACTGTAGTTAGCTCATATATAAAGCTTGAAAAAGCTGGGAGCAATTGGAAGGGTAGGTGTCCATTTCATAACGAAAAGACACCTAGCCTTTTCGTGTCTCCGGACAGAGCTAGTTATTACTGTTTTGGCTGTCATGCCAAGGGGGACATATTTACTTTTGTCCAAGAGTTTGAAGGATTGGACTTTGTTGGAGCATTAAAAATTTTGGCCGAAAGGGCAGGGGTGCCATTAGACAATTATCAACCTGAAAAAAAATCTGAAAAAGACAAACTTTTCTCAGTTATGGAGCAGGCCACATTGTTCTACCAGAATATGCTTATTGGAAATAAGAAAGTCTTAGACTATTTAAAAAATAGAGGTATTAAGAGCCAAACAATTAACGACTTTAGAATAGGTTTTGCCCCTGAGAGTTGGAGAGATTTATATCAGCATCTTCTTTCGAAAAATGTAACAGCAGGTGAGATGCTCTCTGCTGGCTTGATTAAGAAAATGGAGGGGACACCAAATTCTTTCTATGATACTTTTCGAGGCAGAATAATTTTCCCAATAAACGATTCATCTGGCAGAGTAGTTGGATTTTCTGGAAGAATTCTTGTTCCGGATGAAAAATCACCCAAATACCTAAACAGTCCGGAAACCATTCTCTTTAACAAGAGTGAGATACTTTTCGGGTTAGATAAAGCAAAGAAAGATGTAAGACAGCACGACTATTCTGTTTTGGTTGAGGGTCAAATGGATTTAGTTATGATGCATCAAGTCGGCATAACAAATACTGTAGCAACTTCCGGAACGGCACTTACCCAGGACCAGCTCGTAAAACTTAAAAGGTTATCCAATAGGCTAATTATATGCTATGACGGTGATGATGCTGGTTTCAGTGCCTCAAATAGAAGTAGTAAAATCGCTCTTTCTCTAGGCATGGAGCTCAAAGTTGCTAAGATGCCGGAAGGTAAAGATCCAGCAGACTTAGCAAAAGAAAAACCTGAGATACTTGCGGAAGCCCTTAAGAATTCCAAGCATATTATTGACTTCTACACTGACAGCCTACTTGAAAAGAAAATATCTGGTAGGGAATTGGGGGAGGAAATCAGGAAAAATGTTTTGCCTTACATTGCAGAACTTCAAAGTTCAATAGAGAAATCACACTTTATTAAAACAATTGCTCAGAAAACATTTATCAAGGAAGAAGCATTGTGGGATGATTTAAAATCGATTGTTAAAAATGAAGTACCTACTGAGGTAGTAAAAACAAATCACAAATCAGAGAGCAAGATCCATACTTTGGAGAGAAAGATAATCGGTATCGTCTGGCTACAAAAAGGAAATAAAAATTCCTTGCAAGGTGTATCTGCAGATGAAACAGAAAAAAGGGTCAAAGAATTAATGGGTCAAAGGTATGACGAAATAAACAAAGAGTTAACAAAAGAGAAAGAGACCCTTTTGTTTGAGACAGAAAGTTATTATAATGGCAAGGAAAATATTAAAAGAGAAGTTGAAGAGCTACTTCTGAGTTTAGAAGAAGAGTATTTAAAAAAACAATTCTCCTTAGCAATGAATGCCTTACAAAAATCAGAACAAATAAAAGATAGTGCCAAGGTGCTCAGTTTTCTGGAAGAGTGTCAGCGACTGTCACAAAAGATAAACAGTATCAAATTAATCAGGAATTCATATGAAAAGTAAAAAAAAGAATTCAAAAAAGAATAAGTCCGCTTTGCGAAAGCCTGCCAAAAAAGCAGTCAAGAAAGTCGCGAAAAGGAAAAAAGAAGGCAAGGTAAAAATTCCAAAGGCAAGAGCAAAGAAGGTAAAGAGTTCTAGTGCACTCAGGTCTTTTAAAGAAGAAAAGAAACCAGTTCTGAAAAAAGCAGATCGTCAAACTCAGGGTCTCGAGAGATTGATTGGTAAGGGAAAAGAAAGAGGTTATGTTACATATGATGAAATTTTGAAGGAATTTCCTACTGTTGAGGAAGATATAATTTTCCTCGATGAGCTTTACGACAAGCTTTCTCAGGGTGGAGTAGACATTCTTGAAGGAGGAGGACTTTTGGAAAACCCAACAGCCGAAGATCTTTTAGGAAAGAAATTTGTTTATGGTTCAAAGGGTCCTGATAGCACCTATGATTCTATTCAGATGTATCTTAAGGAAATTGGCCAGTATCCACTTATCTCGGGTGGAATGGAAAAGGAATTGGCAAAGAGAATTGAAGCTGGAGATGAGGAGGCAAAAAATCTTCTTGCTCGAGCTAACTTGAGACTGGTGGTTTCTATTGCAAAAAAATATGCCAATAGATCAGCTGATCTAACTCTCCTTGATCTTATTCAAGAAGGAAACCTGGGTCTATTTAAGGCAGTGGACAAATTTGATTGGACTAAGGGTTATAAGTTCTCAACTTATGCAACATGGTGGATAAGACAAGCAATTACGCGTGCACTTGCAGATCAATCTCGAACTATTCGTGTGCCTGTTCACATGGTTGAAACTATTGCTAAGTACAAGCAGGTTGTGCGAAGACTCTCCCAGGATTTGGGACGAGATCCACTACCCGAAGAAATCGCGGTTGAAATGAATCTTCCAGTAGACAAAGTCTACACAATTGAGAAAATTGACCAGTCGACACTTTCAATAGAAACTCCAATCGGGGAGGATGGTGATGATAGTAAATCAAAACTCGGTGATTTCTTGGCTGATGACAAAATTCTCTCCCCAGATCAGGAATCATCCAGAAGAATAATTTCCGATCAGGTTAGAGAAATTCTAAATGATCTTCCGGAAAAGGAGAGAAGGATACTTGAACTTAGACATGGACTAGTGGATGGTGTGACTCATACATTAGAAGAAGTCGGTAAAGAGTTTGGAGTTACAAGGGAGCGTATCAGACAGATTGAAGCCAAGGCGCATGAGAAGATACGACAGCATGATAAGATTAATCGACTTAGGAATTACTTTTAGTCTCTTTTTCACAAATTTATTTTCAGAGACCGCTCGACTTCTTCCTGCGGAAGTCTCGCTTCGTCCTCAACCCAAATCCGTCAAGTGAGGATGCCTTGACGGAACCCAGCTTTGGGTCTGCGGGGTCTCCGAAAATAAATTTGTTCAACGAGACTGAATTTAATACTGTTTAAAACAAAACCACCTGTGGGTTGTTTTGTTTTCATATTGGATAAAAAATATGTTAATCTATTTGAGGAAGGAGACGCCATGCTCCAAGACAGCCACACGGACAGAGGACCCACGGTGGGTCTGACTGCTGTTAGTGTTGTGTTTATGGTCTGTGTATCACCTTTGATCTGGTGGCTCATGGATCAACTTTGGAATTTTTGGGGATAGGAGTAATTGTGTCCAAAGAGCTCAATGGTGGCGATGAGCCACTAAAGAAGCCCGAGACAAGGCTGGTTTCACCCGCTGAGATTAGGAGTCTGGGCAAGTGCGCTAATTGTGGTTGTGAAGAACCAGAGTACGCTCAAATGGCGTCCTATGTCATTTGTCTCGAGTGCAAGCACTTGGTCAGGGATGTCGAAATAGAAGTTGGTAAGTAAGCTCTGCAAAGGGTGGCGAACTCCGCCACCCAGCAGGGTTTTTTCTTATCTAAAATCTAATCAGCAAATACCCCGCGGAAATCCGCGGGGTATTGGTAGGGCCACGACAGAGCTACTTTTCAACAAGTGGCGCGATGTTTTTGAGGCATGGCGCGTGGCTGTATTCCTTTGGCGATATCACGATGATTACCCACGGGGTTTCCTCGGTGTTCATCCTTACAACTTCGATGAAGGGAGGATTGTCTACATGGGACCCAAGCAGACGCACCCTGAACTTGTCAGTACTCCATGGGATTACTTTGGATGCGATAGTGTTTCCCCGAGACTCATCATCAAAGTTGAAGGCAAGGTAGGCTTCGCCAGTTTTCCACCTCGGTGGCATGTACCGGAAAAGGCGTCCGCACGTCTCGTAGCCATTGCTTGCCTCCGCAAGCTTGAAGCTGGGTTGTGTAACCCAGCCACGACTTCCTGGCTCTACGCCGGTGTAGACTTGTGCACGCATATCTGGCATCGGAAGGCAGAGCAATGTAACCACAGCTAGTATCTGTCTAACCATGTGTACCTCTAGGACCATTCTACCACTAAACACAACCAGTGTTTATCCTATACATCCAATGTCAAGGGGCATCCTTGACATTAAGAGTTGAGGAGTAAGTTTCTTGTTTCCTTTTCGAAATCTTTTTTGTCAAAAAAGTCTTCCAGAGTGTTTTTATAGGTTAATATAAAATTCCTATTTGATGAATAGTCATTATAGCTACTCCATTTATATTTCCTTGGATCACTCACAATTTTATCCTTAACTGGGTTCATATGAATATATGCTGATGTCCATGCTAATTGTGAGTCCGACCCAATTATTACAGACTTGAATTGATCCTGAAATAGATGCCCAACCCTTTTGTGTTTTTTGTTTATATACATAGCATAACTAGTACATAGTTTTAGAATTATTTTTGAAACCGGTATGTCAGAATTTTGCTCGATTAGGATGTGAAAGTGGTTGGGCATAAGGCAAAAGGCATGAATTCTAAACTGATCCTTTTTAGTCTCGGTTATTCTTATTCTGGAATAGGGCAGTGAAATTAACTCCTCTTTATTTAACTCTTCCGAGCTGTAGCCCATACATAGTCCAAGTCTGAAAAGAAAAGCCTTGTAGTCTTGCTCATCAAAAAATATCTTTTCTTTGTTATTGCCTCTGTTATATATGTGGGATATTACCCCCAACCCTTCTTCTTTAGAATCTCTGTTTTTCATAATACAAAGTCTAGTTCCCGCTTCTCCTAATGTCAAGGGTGCCCCTTGACATAACAGTGTTCAAGTAATGTACCTTGACAAAAGGAGCAAATACTATTATCCTTTTGTGTGAAGGAGGTCGCTGTGGCTGTTGGTGATATGGTAGTCGTTGATTGCCCAGAATGCGAAGCCCCGAACCGACGGGCATACATCGTCGAAGTGACACCAGAAGGGGGAGAGGTGGTCACAGTGGACTGTATCGAATGTGACGTACGTTTCCTAGCAGGTCCAGAGGGTAAACCAAGGTACCTCCTGGCAAAACAGGAGTAACCTCGCGCGACGAGGGTTCCGGAACGATCGGAACCCTCGTCTAGTGGGGTTTTTTGATACAGAAAAAATCTATAAATCTGGTATGCTTATGTCATGTCAAAGAAGGGCCAAGATGCTATTTTTCAAGAGCAGTATAAGAAGTTGAATAAGGGGCAAAAGGAGGCAGTGGACTCTATAGAGGGACCTGTCATGGTTATTGCGGGTCCTGGGACGGGCAAGACGACCATTTTGACCCTGAGGATAGCAAATATCTTAGACAAAACCGACACCCCAGCTTCGGGTATTTTAGCGCTTACCTTTACCGAAAGTGGAGTGAAGTCAATGAAAAGCAAGCTACGTAAGGTTATTGGAGAGAGGGCAGATGAAGTCCGGATCCATACTTTTCATGGTTTTGCTTCCTCAGTTATTTCAGAGTTTCCAGAGTATTTTCCTCACTTATCTCGTTCCAAGCAAATTACTGATGTTGAATCAGCAGGGTTTGTAAGGAAAATTTTAGCAAATAAAAAATATGCCAAGCTGAGGCCACTTAGCGATCCTGACTCCTATATTAATAAAATAATTTCTGCAATAGGAGATTCGAAAAAAGAGGCAGTTTCCCCTGAATATTTGAGAGATTTTGCCGAACAAGAAATAGAGAGAATAAAAAATGATCCAGATTCAATTTCTTCTCGAGGTGTAACCAAGGGGAAACTAAAAGCAGAAGCACAGAGTAGAATAGAAAAATGTGAAAAGACCATTCTACTGTCCCAGGTTTATGAAGAATATGAAAATAAGAAAAAAGCGGAGTATAAAATGGACTTTGATGATCTTCTGTATGAGCTACTTTCAGCACTTAAAGAAAATGAGCTGCTTTTAAGACTTCTTCAAGAAAAGTTTTTGTATATTCTAGTCGACGAGCATCAAGATACAAACGACTCACAGAATCTAATCCTCTCATACTTGGCCAATTTCTTTGAAACTCCAAACCTGTTTGTGGTGGGTGATGAAAAGCAGGCAATATACAGGTTTCAGGGTGCATCGGTCGAGAACTTTTTGAAATTTCAGAATACCTGGAAAGATATGAAGGTTATTTCACTTCAGGACAATTACCGGAGTCACCAGAGAATTTTGGATGCAGTTTTTTCTATGATAGAAAAAAACTATGACGAGGGGCAACACGAAAAACTAAGAGTCAAACTCAAATCTGGTGCAGTATCTAAAGAAGGACCCATTGACCTAGTTTTATCTGGTAATGTTTCTTCTGGTGATATGTATCTCATTGATGGAATAAAGAAAATTCAAATTGAAGATCCTAACGCAAGTATTGCTGTTATTAATAGACGAAACAAGGAAGTGGGTCATTATTTGGAG
>JACCDV011140305.1_pt1 | contig 14441 bp, 11 predicted proteins | sample 7446131 | NCBI WGS metagenome assembly JACCDV01 (sample SAMN15323448, study PRJNA562643) | freshwater metagenome | isolation source: river surface water | place: USA:Blue River Watershed | collected 2017-08-17 | reverse complement strand
TTTTTTATTTATTATTTTTATATTTTTCATATTTAATTATTTATATAATATATTTTTGCAAGTATTTTCTTATAATAATAATATTTTTAATGGTATGGGTTAATATTAATCTATCGGTGCAAATTAAATGTTTGACATGAATGGGTCTTCATGGACACAAAAAAAAATAAAACTGTAATTAAAATTATTTATGTGGATTTATACGTATTTATATGTATTTATTTTTATATATATGTGTATATGTATATGTATATATATATATATTCAAATGTGTTGTTAGCTTGTTTTGTTATCAATATTTTTTTTATATAGTAATTTGTCATTATATATACTAAATTCGGCAGGTAATTTAAAAGTATTAAAATCAAAGGTATCTTTATACCATATTTTAACAATGTTAAAATTTTTCTTGGGGCTAATACTGATGCCATTAGCATTATCGCCAAATGCCCCAGCAATAAAATAAACACTGAATTTTTCCCATTCCGTTTGCGCCATTGTATTTACTATTTTAATCGATATAACCGCACCATTTATATTCTCAGGAGCCTCCCATATGGGTTGTATATTTGATTTCATAAGAAAATACATTCCATATTGTATTATGTTTTGCTTCAACAAATTATATAAAACCCAAAACTCTTCCACCGATTCAAAATTCAATATCTTATGATATCCGCTTATCTCCCAATTTATATCATTCGGGTTATGAAACCACAACGCAAACTTATTTAATTTAAGTGTGTCCATATTTATATTTATCTATATTTATTTATTTATATTTATTTATATTTATTATGATTAAATATATATAATATAGTATAGTATATAAAGTATAGTATGTTAGATGTAATATGTAGAATATATGATTTAATTTATATATCTAAAAATTTTAATTTCATTTTTTTCGGTATAGTTCTATAATTTGAATATTTTTCCATTGTATATTCCAGCAATTGACCATAAACATTATTTGCCCTACAAAATGATATTAGATTATTCGTAAATTCACAATTATTGTCGAAATTATTATATTTAATCCCATTCTGTTTAAGTATATCTTCCAGCAAATTCAATATAACAATAAAATTAACCATAATTTGATTTATTTTAATATCCGCATCTATCGATAATATTTTAAATATATGTTTCATGATTAGATTAATATTAAAATCCACCTTTCTATATTCACTAAGGACACCATCTATTTCCCGATTTATCCGCTCTTGGAGGACATCATTATTATTATCAACGGTAAATGTGTAATTATTTATTATTTTGGCTAATGTATCGTGATTCGTGGTTTGGATACATTCCCAAATTTCGCGATTAATATCTTTCCCGAAACCCTCGAAACATAACCCATAATCAAATATAACAACAATATATTTGCCATTTACTTGTCTAACCTTCCAATTTTTAAAATGTAAGTCCCCGTGTATGAAATTATCCACCAATATCGATTGTTCTATAAAAGCGGCCAGATTAATCATCGTCATGGCCTTTCCATAGTCGGTTAAAGATGAATAATCCACACTTTCTATATATTCGCTTATTATAATACCATCGCCATTCCATATTATTTTAGGTATAATTACCATTGTATTGTCCTTGTAGTTTTCCGCAAATTTACGGGCGTTTTCCGCTTCCACATTAAAATCTGCCTGTTTTTTTATATTATTGAAAAAAGTTTTAAAGTCGTAGTATAATTTATATCGGTTTTTAATAAATCGCCATGATTGTGCGTATATAAGGGCATTAATTATCGGTTCAAACGATTCAAGTGTAGCATCTACATTGGGATGTTTTATTTTTATTGCGTGTTCTAATCCGGTATCTAATTTGCGAGCATAATATACCTGTCCAATACTTCCCGAACCAATTACATGAAGGCTTTCCATATCATATATTGTATTCATCTCTATTCCAAATGTTTCATAAAACATTACTTGTGTATAATCCAAATCATGCTGAGGGCAATTATCAAATATATCTTCGAAATAATTTACTACTTTATGATTTATATTTGTTTCATTCGTCTTAACATTTGATATATACCATTGGGCGAGTTTAATAACAACGCAACCAAGGGAAAATATATTTCTCTTTATTGTTTCTAACTGTCGCAGGGGTATTTCTTCGTTTGATACTATAATATTATATAATGATTTAAGATTCCATATAATATATAATCTTTCAAACATATCTAGTATATATTTTCTATTTGTTAGTTATATTTTATTCTTATTATTTTTATACCCTATTTATATTTATAATTATATATATATATTGAATCTTTTTTTCTAATTATTTACATATTTTATATATGGATTTTTTATTCATCTAAGTTCTTTTATATTTATCAATTGCGTGGTCAATATAATTCATTTAATTCAATAATATTATATAAAACAATTATATATTTAAATATATAAGAAATAGTAGTAGGATTTTATATTAAAATGGAAAACCCCGAAAAATTAACACTTCTCGATATTACAAAGGAAATAATAAAACATTATATGCTTTCTTTATATAATAACTATTTGAAGAAACATAATATCTTAAAGATTGAAAATATTAAAGGATTTGTAGATTCGATATGTGATGGAAATGAGATTAAAATGAAGAAATATATTAGGGAAAATATAAATGCAAATAAGAATAATATAATAGATTATTCCTTACTTAAAATGGAAAATATAATATTGGAGATATTTAATGATATGGATGTCTCGAAACAACGTCTTATTTTGGAAATTGAAAATTATCAGTTAGAAAAGGAAACTGCTGCACCATAAAACCAAATAATAAAACCCGGGCAAATAAAAAAATATAACAAAATATAACAAAATAAATTATTATCTAATTATTTAATAATAATTAAATAAAAATAATTAGGTAGAATACGTAATATATACTCGACATTTGATATAATATTTTATCTATAAAGGATGTGGATATATAATTTAATTATGCTCGGCGTAATGGCCATTATAATGGTTGTTGTTATGAAAATGACGGAAGAAAAAAAAATTATTGCAATGTTATTAATATTTATTATGGTTATTCTCACGTGTATATTTGTTGTTAAATCATACCCGAATGAATATTTTGTGGATGGGGCGGCCCTTTCAAATGAGGCAATATTTTATTCCCCATTGGGTGATGCATCCAAATTAACGGAGGATTCCCGCAGTGCGGAGTTTCCTAGCGTCGATGGTGATGCAAATAGTCCGCGTCATCTGTTTATGTTTGCCCGCAATGAATGTAGTCCCAAATGCATTGGAAAAAGCCCCTATACATGTGATAGAGGCGCAGTGTGTATAACTGATAAGCAAGTAGAACTAATATCTACGCGGGGAAATAATGCTGACTCGTGCTAAATATTTTTTATATTTTTGTTTTAGTTTTAATATATTTATTATATAGAGTATATAAAAAAAATTTGTCTATGGGGATGCATTAGTCATTGATTTCAGCTGATTGATTGGGACACAACTGATGAAGGCTCAACACCCAGAGCCTCCGGAAAAACAATTGCCCCCAATGGGTCGGGGGCCTTGGGGGCCTCGCTGAACTTGGAGGATTTGTGCGCCTTGTGCGCCTTGTGCGCCTTGTGCGCCCCTCGCACGCGAAGCGCCCTGTGAATTGAAGATGAAGCCGGGACAGAATAGAGCTGACTCCAGTTGTTGTCTCGGTTCGAGCCCGTTCCTCCGCCACAGAGGCGAGCGAACACGCCTCGCCATGTCCTTTGGTTAAGTTCTAGACGAACTCCGCAAAAGACACAAAACCCTGCGGGTCCGCAAGGAGCACCGCCGCCACACATTGAGCACTCCATCAGGCAGGCGGGTTGCGGGGGAAAAGAGAAATAAATTACAAATATGCAGATATTAAATCATTTTTCGTTAATTTTAAACATTATTTGCGAAATATATTCCATTGTATAAAAAAATACATATAAAATAACATTTATTATAACAAAATTATATATTTAGGATATTTTAATTGTATGATCAATGACATACTTCTTACCCAAAAATTTGTTTGTTATTTCATATGGCTTCGAATATTTAATATAGGTTGCATTATATTTCCATGTATATTGTTTCATCTTAACCATCATCATAACGGTAATCGTAGCAGTTGTGCATCCAAAATGTTTATTAAAATTCCGCATTGCCCGCTTTGCCGCATTCTTTGGATTAATTCCATATATTCCTATTGTTCCCAAGTCGTTAGAACCGGAAACACCGGAGACATAATACTGATTATTATATAACTTCTTCTTAGAGCCATCTTCTTCATATTCATTAACAGACTTAAAAGACATCTGTATAGGAGTATCCTCTATCGCATCGACATTTGCAATAAATTCATAACCACAGTTATTCATCTTAAACCATTCATTTAACTCGAAAAACAACCACTGTGGCATCGGTTTTATCTGGCTCCTTAATGGTTGAGTATTATCGTAGTTTGCAAATAGATATTGTTTTTCCCCCTCTAATATAGAACCGGGAGCAATAACATAACCATTATTATTGCGCGTATCAATTCCAATTTTCTTGGTCTCCGTTGAAAAGACCTTATTCCGCGTTGGTATTAATTTGGTCTTATCATCCAAAGCGAAATAATAATGTTTCCCTCCATTTGCCGTATTCACCGTCAAAGTATCGATTTCGGCACCGCCGTTATATTTATCTAGGAAACCCTTGAAAAATGTAAGGCCTTCATCCTTCGCATCTACATCCAATACAAATATATCTGACAACGCACCGCAAACCATACCAATATTCTTTGACTTTAACTGGTCTATAAGGGTTCTGCTACGATGTATGTCAATATAGTTCCATGCCTTAATAAATGGCTGTTTATCAATGCAAGGAAATAAAACAATATTTGCATTCAAATAATTATCTATATATTTTTTCTTTTGTATTGCGAGTGTATTTTTAGGACTTTCAAATATATTATTTATAAATGTAAATAAATAGTGTTCTTGGTCATCAATTAAATTATTATTTGCTAATAAATAATTATTGAAATCAATTGTTATCAATTTCAGTTTTGCAAAAAGAGGATATCTTTTTGAAATTTGTTCATTGTAAATCTTTACATCACTAAATAAATCATTTACCGCTTTATATAATATATATGTATCATGCATTGTTCCATTTGTATAAATATGTTTGCATATCTTAAAAAGCAATTCATCAATGTAATTTGCATATTTTAACAAAATAACATTAATATTACAACTAACACTAATATTACCATAAAGACCCGTAAATATATGGTTATTAATTAATTTAGTTATTTTGTATATCTCGCCACACCAATTTCTATTTATATATTTACATATTTTTTCGATATTATCATTTGTTATTTCCGCATTAATAAGAACAGTCAATATTCGTTTTGCAAGAATATCAAATGCAAAACAAAATTTAATACTTTCGGGCGTCGACATAATATAATCAAACGTTATCAACCGAGTCATACAATGTTGCAATGTAATATTTTGGTTAATCTTTACAATTGCACTTTCATCGGTAAGATTATATAATAAACCAGGGCTTCCATTCTTCTTATTTAATAGTAAAATAAGATACTTATTAAATTCTTCTATGGGGAGTTCTTCACACATATCCATTAATTCTCTTATATTATTTATTGTATCAAGATGCTTCATTATTCTAGTTGTTTTAATATTTTGAATACTAAGTTTATCATGAATACATTTAAGAAGTTCATTATAATTAAGGATTTCTAATGTTTCCGCATTACTTTTTCCGTCGAATAAAAACTTAAAGAATTCTAATTTAATTTTCGGTATTTTCTCCGTAAAACCATTTATAATTGATTTACATGTAAGGATATTATCAGCGGTTATCACAAAGGATGTTTTCGCTTCGAGTTCGCGTTTAATATTTTTAATGTTTTCTATCATATGTATGTCGTCGCAGTCGTTTGCTTTGTTTATGATAACAAGGCTATTCGTGATGTCCGCATGCGCTGCGAATAATTCGGGGCGAAGCGGGAGATTTGCATCTAGAACGTATATTATAAGGTCAATATGTTCAGTCGGTGTATATTTATTTTGGATAACTCCATCTGCGGTTAGTCTATATCCTTCCGTGTCGATTAAATTAACTTTATAATCTTTTATTTTAATATCGATGTTATAAACATTTGTTGTTTCTATCGAGCTGATGTTTGGCGACCCATCTGCTGCAACAGCATCGCCTTTTTCATCATAAATATATTTAAACTCTTGATAGCATGTCGGTTTTAGCGTTCCACCGCGTGATGTTATAAAATGATATATGCCATTTGTTAGGCAAGATATAATGGATGTTTTGCCGGTTGCTCCAATGCTGACAAATAATATATTAATATTTTTGCTATTTAAGACAGACGCCATTTCAAGTAAAGGATGGAGTTGTATTATTGTCTGGTTGTATATTGTCTTCTATAAATTTAATTTCTAATAAAATATATGTTATTCAATTATAAATGTTATATTATATTTTGTGTGGGAACACACAAATTATATTTTATGCTTATATATCAATATTAGAATGAGGATTTTTTTCAATTTTTATTTTTTAGTAAATTTTTAGTTAAAATTGACAAAAGTAGATAATATAAATATTACAATTAATATTACAATTAATATTACAATTAATATTATAGATAAAAAGAAAAAAAGCACCTAACCAAGAAAAGAATAAGTAATATATTTAATAAAAAAAGTTATTTTTTAATCAAAGTATTTAATTAAAATATTTAATCAAAATATATATTCGTATTATATTAGTGAAATATATTGTTGAACATGTTATAGTATTTATTGCGCCATGTATCTTCGGGGATATTATTCTGCGGGCTATCTTTGCGTGTATCTTCTTCATCGTTGCTATTACCACCACTAATATCTGCCTTGTTTATAATAATATTTTCCTGTAATATTGAAGATGGTGATGGTATTTCCTCCCTATTATCTTCAACATTATCTTTAACATCATCTTTAACATCATCTTTAACATCATCTCTAATATTATCTTCAATATTATCTTTAACATTATCTTTAACATCGTCTATGATATCATCTTCAATATCGGTATCATCTTCATCATATACAACATGGGCTATGCGTTTATCTATTTCTGCTTCGACTGCTTGCATAATATTAATATGTTCGCTTATCTTATCATCTTTTATGGATGCCTCAACATCTGTGGCAACTGATGCTATCGAAGGGGAATCGACTTCCGTTTCATGTTGTTGTTTATCATCTCTGCTAAAATCCACCTTTTGAATGGAAATATTAAATGGTAAATCCTCTAATGAATCTTGTAATAATGTATTGTGTTGAGTTTGGGCGTCATCAATATTTGTCTCCGCAAGGTCCGCAGGTTTTTCATGTTGCAAAGGAACAAAATAATCTAATTTTTTACTAATTCTTATTATTTCGTAATCATCTATGTTTTTAACGCTCTTTGAATTATCAATAGCGGAAAAATTTATCGTGGGTTGTATATGTGAATACTTCCTGCGTAATCCAGTGGGCTTACCGAATACCTTCCTGCTAATATTATAATGTTCTCCGTGAATGAATTTATAGGAATACCAGCAATATGCCCCGAATGCAACGCCTAATATTTTATTCATTTCTTCTAGGAATTTAATACGCGAAATATTCCTATATCTTTCCTCTTTCTTTGCATTACATACAATTTTAAATAATATATACAAATCATCAACTTTAATTTTATAAATATCATCTGTTTCTTCAATGTATTCTAATGCGAAATCCATAATATATTTATCGTAGGATTCCTCTTTTTCGGCTATATTATTTGTGGGTGATAATGGTGGTGTAATTGTAGTATTGACTTGCGGGAAGGTAATTAATGATTCGTCGCCTGTTTCTTCTCTTGGAATTTCAGGGGATACAAGTGGGGGATTATATTTGATTTTTCCGCAGATTTCAAATATAAGAGATAGAAATGCAACACCATATTTTTCGATATTAACATTTAAATATTTTATGTCAGGACACGGATAACAGTTTATATAATCAATTAAATTAAAATATTTTTGATTTAATTCGGGATAAGTTTTTTTCCCGTGATCTAAATCACAGTTCTCTCCAAATATAATTTTACTTTTTAATAAAGATATATTTTCACAGTAATACGGATTTTCACAATAATACACATACTTTATAAATATAAATATATATGTTTGTGTTGGTGAATCTAATAAATTTAATAATGCATTTCTATTCTTATTAATAAAATTATCACAGGTTGTAAAGGATTCAAATGAATACATATAATATTTATCCGTCGCTTTTAATTTAACATTTGGAACATTATCTCCAATAATTATATTATTACCAAATATTTGAAGTAATAAGGTCTTTATACTTTCAAATCCTGTTGCTCTATTAAATCCATAAATTAAAAGCCGATTATGTGGCTGCACAGATTCATTTAACGTATTAAAATATAAACTATTACATATACCCTTTATAAATTTATTATAATTGAAACCGAATATTTCGCCTATATAATTTTCTAATTCATTCATATGGGTACCCATCCTATAATTATTAATATAATCTTCATAATCTATTTTATTATATAATGGTATTCCATATTCATTCAGTAGATTTTCAAATTCGAGTTTTGACATATCCATTTCATCGATATATATATATTTCTTTAAAATCAAATCATAATAACCATTTCCACAAGCGAATATATTTTCCTTATGATAATATAAGGATTTATGTAATTGATTTTTTTTAACAGTATTTTTAGTTCTCTCTTTCTCATTAAGGTTAAAACTAATGGTTTTACACATTTTTTTTCCATTTTTAACAAAAGATATATTTATTTCAATTTCATCGTCGGCGATTTTTTTAATGCTATATGCGTCGATTGTCGTCGCCATTTTACAATTGATGTAAATATATTTATCTTATTATGTGTTGTTTTCCGTTAAATTAAGACAATATTTATATGGTCTTATGTTCCGGAAAAATATCGTATTAATTATAAATTGTTTTACCTGTCTAATTACTTTTTTTTTCATTTTTTATAACAATTTAAAAAAACAGAAAAAACACGACAAACAACGTCAAATTTTTAATCCTAAATATAAAATATTATAGGATGATTATAAAATGTTTATATAATAAATATAAAAATATACAAAATATACAAAATAATATAAAATATATAATATACAATATGAAATATAAAATATAAATCAATAATATAAATGCAAATAAATAATAATAAACAAAAATGCAAAATATGTAATAAAAAAATAAATCTTGGTATGGATTTTCCATGTCGGTGTGGTGGTATATATTGTAATTTACATAGAGACGCATCTAGTCATAGCTGTATATACAATTATAAAGATAAACCAATTTTAATTATTTCACCAGACAAAAACATATTTGGAAATAGTGGCGGCTATAAAATATAATTATAAATCGTTTAACCATTATTTATCGCCAATTAATCACTAATCTTCTAAGTATCTATAATTATATCATTTTTACATAATATATGGCCCCATAAATAAAAATGATATAAAAAGTGGGTTAATTTTTTGAATAATTATAAAATGATAATAAAATAAATATATAAAAGGAATATATTTTTATATGTAGATATAGTAATATATATATATCAATACATATAACGGTAAATAGGTGATAATCTGTAAAAAATATATTTGCAAATAATAGATGGATGAATATAGGAATTTAACATGTAAATCTGCGATTAAATATTGTAATGTTATTAAACCAACGCAACGGGCTAACTATACAAATCTACCAAATGAGATACAGGAAACATATAAGAGAATATGCACCACCAATGATGGAACCATGGCTATATGTTGCGATAAAACAATGGTTGCAACAACGGACGAGGGGCGGGCTTTTCTGTCGGCAATAAAAAAAAAGTATCCCCGTATTAAAATAAATAGAAATAGGGGCAGCGATACTACAATTGATAGCATAGAACTCTATAAACCGGATGCTCCCCCGGGTTTGGTCTCACAGGCAACCGAACAGATAACCCCCCATATACTATGTAAAATCGCAAATGCAACGATTCAACCATTAAATAAATATGCTGACGTAGCAACAAATCTAACAGAAGATTGCTACACCGATAATTGTGATAATTTGGAACGCGAAATTACAATTGACCACCTGCAAGGGAAGGGCGGCCCCGCAACTGAAACCGCTACACATGATAGATATGTTAATGACCTTAAACTTGCCGAATATATCGCGGATAACAATGAATTTGGACTCCGCGAATATATCCGCAAATATGGCAAAATTGACCATCCGTTAATTCACGACGAACAGAAGAATCGTATTATCCACCTCGTTGCCCAACATAATATGACAGAGGGACTTAATATATTGATGGCTTTGGATGCGAATATAAATGTAAAAAATATAGATGGCGATACACCTCTTCATGTCGCTCTTCGTAATGGAGCCATCAACGTGGTGGAAATTCTACTTCAACAGGGAGCAAATACCGCGGAAAAGAATAAGGCAGGCGAAACGCCTATTTTCGCAGCCCTTAATACTCGCGATAATATCCCAGTTGGGAGCAAACTGCGAAACTTGCGGACGATGTATAATAGTGGGGCTAGTCTCTTCGTAGCGGATGGAAAAAATAATAATTTACTACACTATACAATTATCAATATAGGCGATGCAGGGGACCGCTACGAAATAGCCGAATATCTTATACGTAATGGCGTCGACCTCATGCGGAAAAACACCGCGGGTAAAATACCGCTCGACTTGGTTGCTGACACGGCGGAGAATCAGGCGCTAATAACACTAATGAGAAATATGATGTTTAAACAGAAATATAATTCCGCGCGAGGGACTTTTCATGGTTCTGTTCCCGTGGGTTCTCCGGTTGATATCGATGCGGGAATATGTTTCGGGCGAAAAGGTATATCGCCAGACTTACCGCCCGCGGATTGTATTGCGGCAGGCGGACAATATGGAAAGGCTTCACTCGATGCTATCCAATTCGATATTGAATATCCCCCCGCAAATGTTGCGGATGAAGAACTCCATTCCCCGAAGGCGCAGAATCCCATCGTGGTTAATACCCTACCAGCGGAAATAGTTGAACTTAATAATAGCATCCGCGAATCCTTTGTGGCGGGCCATGTCAATCCAAATTATCTGCAAATTACTATGTTTCTATTATTTGGCCTTCTTGGCTTAGTAGTTCTTCGCAAAACATTTGCGGCCATACCCTAATTGCGCAAATAAAACTACTCTTATTTATTTATTTCTTTTTATATCTTTTTATTTCCTTTTATTAATATTTTGTCGTTTTACTTTTATTTATTTTATTTTTATTATTTGCGAGTAATCTATTATTTTTTTAAATTATGTGAAAGAATATTAAATATAATATCCATTATCTCGTAGGGGATATAATTAGTATATCTTTTAATATTTAAATAAACATAATAAATAAATCTTCTTCCATATACATATATATAATAATCCCTTAGTTTATCAGGACTAAATTCCCTGTAATAGTTTTTTAGTCTCCGTTCGGCTTCCCTACTTCCTTTAAGTATTGCAATTCTAAAATAATATTGCATTTTTTTATATTTTCCAATACATAGATAATAGACGCCTATTCTCTCAAATGCATAATCATCCCCTACCATTCGATAGTATTTTTTCATTTTCATCTCATTTATTTCATTATATTCATAATGAAATCCCATATTTAGCATTGCTGCTTTATCTTTATATCTCCTTATTGATTTTTTATAAAAATATATCATCGTATTATATCTATGCATATAATTTTGATATATATATCCAAGTTTATAACACGCGTTTTTTTGATTAAGCATATGAGCTGCGATATAATTATGTTCCGCCCTCGCGTAGTCTTTTATCCATTTTTCATAATATTCTCCTAGAAACATATATATATTTCCCCTAATCGAAGGCTTACATCTATCGTCATTTGCATAATTTAATAATATTTCAATATGTTGCGGCATACGTAAAGGCGGCCATAATATTTCTACTCCTCTTACAATGGATTTATCACTTATATATTTAAGAATATGACAATATAAGGCTATAAAATATATAAGTGCATATCTTTTTTTATTATATTTTGTTTTTAATATATCATAATTTATGTTATTCGTATTATCTAAAAATAATTTACCATCAATATGTGAATTTAATAATTTTCTATATATATCCATGTTATCTAGTAAAACACATCTATTTATAATATAATTATTTGGAATATCATTATTCACGATATATTTGTTTATGTTTTCAAATATTATAGAAATAGTATTAACGTCATATACCGTTGAGTCTAAATTACCCATATATGGTTTATACAACTATATAATAAGAATATGATATGGCGGTATATAAGAAGCAAATATAATTCATTTTTTATTTTATCAATGAAAAAATGAAAAATATTGTCTATTTGTTTAAATAACATAAAATAATATATTACAACATATATAAAAAAAATAATAAGAATACTTAATATATATACACTATAATACATATAAAACATATATCGATTCCGTATTAAAAATGTCAAACGTTAAGGATTACAATACCATACTCGTTGAATTTTATAAAAAGAAGATATTAGAAATAGGGGATTTCAATTTAAAATCTGGGATTAACTCGCCATATTACTTTGATTTCCGCAAGATATATGCATATCCTGAGATATGCGATACACTATGCAAATTTATATATAGAAAATACGAGGGTTATTTAGAGAAAGCCGACCGCATTGCTGGCGTTCCACTCGGCGCAATTCCTCTCGCAACACACATATCAAAACTCGCGAAGAAGCCGCTTATTATTCCCCGTAATAATATTAAAACATATGGAAACAAAAAGGAAATTGAGGGCGTTATGGAGGTAGGGGATGAGATAATATTATTTGAGGATACAATTACAACGGGAAAGAGTCTTCTAGATACAATTAAATTAATCGAGAAGAACGGCGGACAAGTTGAGTTAATTATTATTGTATTTAATCGCGAAGAAGGCGGAGTCGAAATGTTGGAGGCCCTTGGTTATAAGGTGAAAATACTATATAATGTAGTTGATGTAATAGATAAACTATTCGAAGACCGCATTATAGATGACTATCTCAACGAAAAGATAACAAATTATGTAGCATTGAAGAAAAACGAATTAATTAAGACAATCTCTAAGATGGAGAAACGGGAAGATGAGAGGCCACAAGAAGATACCAACCCGATATTTAATCATCCCCTACGTGTTGCAACTCTAAAACTTGCAATAGATAAGCAGACGATAATATGTCTTTCCCTTGACTGCACTACATGGGCAGAATGCAAAGATATCATCCGCAAATGTGGGAAATATATTTTAATGGTGAGAACACGCGTCGAATTATATAGTGATATTGATGACATTGCTGATTTCGCTAAGGAGATAATGCAACTAGCGGATGAATATAAATTTCTTATATTTGAGGACGCGAAATATGGGGATGGCACGAATATATGCTGGTTGAAGATGACAAAGGGCAAATTCCGCCCGAATGATTGGGCTACATTTGTTAGTATTCATGGCCTCACATCGGCATCTATTCTTCAATACTATAAAGATAAATACAATGAATCACAGACATATAAACCGCGGCTTAATTTCTGTCTCGTTATGCAGACTAATAATTTAAATTCCTTATCAAATAGCGAATATACCGCAAAATGTATGGAAATTGCGCGTTCTTATAATGAATATGTTCCATTTGTTATGTGTAATGCATGTATGAATCTTGGTGGTGTTATAAAGATTACAGATGGCGTATATGATGTAATCGATAATATCAATCTCGATTTAGAGGGTGGATGTAAATATAAGTCTATTGAACAGGCTATAATCGACGAAAACAATCACATCGTTATTGTTGCAGATGGCATACTAAACGCGCCAGATGTAGAAGAAGCCGCCGCAAAATATGCACGTATATCGTGGGAACATTTCAGTTCATTACATTGCATATTAATTGAGCAAACTAATAAATATATCGCGAAAATTATAGAAAATAAAAAAATATTAGAGCAAAAACATAAGGAGTATATGGAATTTATTGCAAAGGAAAAAGAGAATGCACATGATGATGATGGTGATACATCTACGGCGGATATTGTTAAGGATTCCATAACAATGTAAAATATAGCGTTGAGTGTTATGGTATAATACCGTATAATATAAATTATTAATATTTTTATTTTATTTTTATTTTTATTTATTATTGTGTATTGTTATATTATGACAATATTATTTAATTATGGTTGAAAATTCTAATTATTTTATATTT
>JACCDV010641593.1_pt1 | contig 14443 bp, 14 predicted proteins | sample 7446131 | NCBI WGS metagenome assembly JACCDV01 (sample SAMN15323448, study PRJNA562643) | freshwater metagenome | isolation source: river surface water | place: USA:Blue River Watershed | collected 2017-08-17 | reverse complement strand
TTTGTTATGGCTTTAGCTTTAGAAAAATGGGGCGTCCATGAGCAAATAGCACGACGCATTATTGCTATAGTAGGCAATAAAAAATCAAATATTTTACTCGGTTTTATCCTGAGTACAGGTCTCATTTCCATGTGGATTTCCAATACAGCCACTGCGCTGATGATGTTACCAATGGCCATGGCAGTTGTAGAAGCTATGCCCCCTGAGCATCGGCAATCGCGCTTTGCAATTTTTCTAATGTTGTCAATTGCATACGCTTCAAACATTGGTGGCGTGGGCACGCTCATTGGCTCGCCACCCAATACCCAAATGGCAAGCATTCTCGCCGAGAACTTTCAAATTGAAATCAGCTTTTTTGATTGGATGAAAATCGGGATGCCTCTTGCAATATTATTGCTGCTCATAATGTTCTTTATTTTCAATTATTTAATGGGCTCAGAACGCAAAGACGTCCACGACCTCCATTTTCATACGCTACCCTGGACCAAAGCCCAAAAACGGGTCTTATGGATTTTTTCGATAGTGGCTGGTTTATGGATCTTTCGCGAAGCTTTTTCAAGCATGTTTGGCATCAATTACCGCGATGAAAACGCAGCTATTTTAGGTGCGCTCGCTATGTTTTTAGTTCCGAATGGCGAAGAGGACAAACAAAAAATTCTACGTTGGTCTGACACCGAAAAACTACCTTGGGGTATTTTGCTGCTATTTGGAGGCGGTTTGGCATTGGCTGCCGTTTTAGAAAACAATGGTGTCTTGAAATATTTAGCCAGTTCTTTCGAGTCTTTCCAGGGTTTGAGCCTCGTTTTAGCCATCCTTGTTTTGACCACTTTAGCTATTTTTATTTCAGAAGTACTTTCCAACCTAGCAATGGTAACTTTATTCATTCCGGTGGTAGGTATATTTGCCAACCAGACAGGTCTGCCATTAGTCCCTATGGCGATGGCGCTAACACTGGGAGCTAGTTTAGCCTTCATGATGCCCGTTGGTACACCGCCCAATGCCATCGTTTTTGGATCGGGTTTTCTGCGTATCAAAGACATGATTCGCTACGGATTTATACTCAACTTGATCAGTTTGGTGCTTATTAGTCTTTTTGTGATTTTGTTTCTTTAATTGAAACAATATTGCTATTTTTCGCCTCTAAACCTATAGTATGCTAACCATAGATCGTTTATTCGATGTCCCTAGACATCAATTAAAGAATTACCCGAATCCGAACATGTTTGTTACCAAAACAAAAGGTATTTGGGTTCCGCTTTCAACTGCTGATTTTCTCGATGCCGCCATGAATGTATCTCGCGGTCTTATATCCATGGGCGTTCAAGCCGGTGACCGCGTTGCGGTGGCTAGTTCTAACCGTTTTGAATGGAATATCCTCGACATCGCAGTTCAACAAGTAGGTGCTATTTTGGTGCCGCTCTATCCAAATATTTCGGAGTCTGACTACCGTTTCATTCTTAACGATGCAGGTGTAGAAATTTGTGTGGTCTCTAATCAAGAGTTAGTCGATAAAATCAGTTCGGTACGGGCAGAGGTCCCTACTTTGAAGCATCTTTTTTCTTTTGATCATCTAGAAAATTGCACGCATTGGTCAGAAATCGAAACACATAAAGGACAGACCGAAGTTGAGGTTGTTGAGCAACGCATGCGCGAGGTAAAGACCTCTGATTTAGTTACCATTATTTACACATCTGGTACAACTGGGAATCCTAAGGGCGTAATGCTATCGCATTCAAATATCCTTTCTACGGTCTCGTCATGTATCGTTCCAATTCCTGCTGATAAAAACTCAAAAGTATTGAGTTTCTTGCCGGTTTGTCATATTTACGAGCGCATGTTGCACTACCTCTACATGTATATTGGTTGCTCCATTCACTTTGCTGAATCCATGGATACCATAGGCGACAACATACGAGAAGTGAAGCCTGATGTATTCTCTGCAGTTCCTCGCTTGATTGAAAAAGTTTTTGATAAAATTATGGCCAAAGGTGAAGACCTCACTGGTGTCAAACGCGCACTTTTTTTCTGGGCAGTTGGTGTAGCTGAAGACTACGATGTTGTGGGTAAGTCATTTGCATATAAGGTGAAGTTGGCCATTGCCCGTAAACTTATTTTCTCTAAATGGCAAGAAGCACTTGGTGGCAATGTCAAAGCAATTGCTTCTGGTTCTGCAGCCTTACAACCTCGCTTGGCGCGTATATTCCTTGCCGCTGATATTCCAATTTTGGAGGGTTATGGCCTGACTGAAACTTCTCCGGTAGTTTCTGTAAACAATTTTGTAACAGGTATCCGAATTGGTTCTGTTGGCCCTCTTGTAGATAACGTTCAGGTTAAAATTGCCGCTGACGGCGAAATCCTTGTCAAAGGACCAAACGTCATGATGGGGTACTACAAAAACCAAGAGGCTACCAATGAAGTATTCGACGCCGATGGTTGGTTCTGTACCGGCGACATCGGCACTTTTCAAGAAGATAAATTCCTCAAAATTACCGACCGTAAAAAAGAAATTTTCAAAACCTCTGGCGGTAAATACATCGTTCCCCAAGCTATGGAAAATCGTTTGAAGCAATCGCGTTTCATCGAACAAGCTATGGTAATTGGTGAAGGAGAAAAATTCCCAGCTGTGTTTGTAGTGCCCAACTTTGCATTTGTGCGCGAATGGGCAGAGCGCCACGCCTTAGATTTTTCAAAATTATCGAATGCTGAAGTGATTGCCAACGCACAATTAGAAGCGCGCATTCAACAAGAAATCACGGAAATTAACAAAGAATACGGGTCTTGGGAGCAACTCAAGAAAGTGAAGCTATTGCCGCAAGAGTTCACCATTGAAGGTGGCGAACTTACGCCAACGCTTAAATTCAAACGCAAGAAAATTCTCGAAAAATACCAAGCGCTATATCAAGAAATATTTACCGCATAAGTAAATTTTCTAGACATAAAAAAAGCCGGCGCAAGCCGGCTTTTTTGTTACAAGAATTGCAACTAATTAGTGTTTCTCACCTGAGCAAGACTTCTGTGTAGAAGTGCTAGATGAAGAACAAGACTTTTGCTGGCCATTAGCCGAGCAGCAGCTTGAACTTTTCTTTTTCTTTTTGCGCTTGTCATCGTCTTTTTTAACGATTTGCGTTCCGTTTACAGCTGCATAAGCTGTAGTTGCCATAGATCCAACGAATGTGGTAAGGGCAATTGCTACAAATACTTTTTTCATGGCGTTTTTTTTTATAAAGTTACAAATTAATTTAAAGTTCCAAGCTTAGTGAGTTTAGCTTTAACTTTTTGTCCGAGCTCCACGTCAATTTTCGTGCCTAAAGGCAAAAATAGGTCAACACGAGAGCCAAATTTAATAAAACCGAATTCGGCGCCTTGTTGGGCTTTGTCGCCGGTTTGTGCATAATAGCAAATTCGACGGGCTAAAGCACCTGCAATTTGGCGAAATAGAATTTCCGTTCCGTTTTGATGCTTGACAACACAAGTACTGCGTTCGTTGTCTGTGCTGCTCTTTGGGTGCCATGCCACTAAAAAGAGCCCTGGATGGTATTTGGTATAAGTTACCTCGCCGCTGATAGGATAATAGTTGGCATGTACATTTAAAGGCGACATAAAAATAGAAACCTGAATACGTTTGTCTTTGAAGTACTCTGTCTCTTCGACCTCTTCAATTACGACTACCTTGCCGTCGGCAGGACACATGATGTCTTGCAGTTGGCCACCACAAGTTCGATTTGGAATGCGGAAAAATTGAATGATCAAATAGAGTAGGACTGCAAAACCAATTTCTAGAAAGAGGAACAGTCCAAAAATGGCTGAGGCTAGAAAATAGTAGTTCAGGGCACTTAAGCCAAGAAATATAACAATGCTCCCGAGCATAATGGAGCGTCCTTCGCGGTGAAAAGTCATCATTTCCAGTAAAGATAGATTATAGACCAACAATAAAAAAATGGGATCGTGAACAGCGCCGCATCAAAACGGTCGAGTACACCGCCGTGGCCAGGTAGAATTTTGCCGCTATCCTTGATGTTCAAACTTCTTTTGAATAAAGATTCGAGTAGGTCTCCAAAGATGGCCCCTGGCGCTATAATAAGGGCGGAAATCATCCAAAACAACACTTCACCTTTATTGATATAGGCACCTATCAAGAAACCTAAAAGCAGTGTAAATAAGACGCCGCCGAAGGTTCCCTCCCAAGTTTTTTTTGGGGAGATTCGTTCAAAAAGTTTGTGTTTTCCGAAAGCTCTTCCAGTAAAATAGGCAAAGGAATCGTTGGTCCAGATGAGCAAGAACATACCTAGTACTTTGGGTAGTGGTGAGGTGTCGCGGACGTGTAAGTCAATACTTAGGTAAAACGGACCAACTACGTAAATGATACCAAATACCAATACCGAAATATTGAGCAGTGGATGTGCGTGTTTGGCCCAAAGCTCATTGAGAATGAGTGTAAAGAACAGAGGGAAAATCAGACTGAGTGAAATTACTGAGAACCATTCAAAGCTGATTCCTACCAATAAGATATAGATGAAAATACCAATGAAGATGCCAATTTCATTGGATACCTCTACCACTTGGTGTTGCTTAAAGAAGTTGTAAAACTCCCACAAGCCAACTATCATAAAAAAGGAAAAGACAAGCGCAAATGCATAAGGATTCCAGAGCATAGAGCCGATGACAAGGGTGCCGAAAACGGCTCCTGTAATCACGCGTTGCCCTAGGTTTCCAATCATTCGCCTGGTGTTGGTTCTTCAGGTTTTTCTTCTTGTTCAGGTGAACTGTTCTCGCTCGTAGGACCTTCTTCTATAGCAGTAACTTCTGCTGTAGAAATAGCATCGGTAACCACTTCTTCAGTTGTTTCTTCCTCAATTGGATCCCATTGACGCTTACCGAAAATAGCTTCGAGGTCTTCTTTGAAAATGACTTCTGAGGTAAGTAGACGGTCTGCAAGTTGAGCAAGTTTATCTTGGTTTTCGCCGAGTAATTGCAGTGCACGTTGGTACTGACTCTCGATGAGTTTGCTTACTTCTTCGTCGATGATTTTTGCGGTGTCTTCGGAGTAGGGTTTGGTAAAGGAGTCTCTACCTTGTGAATCGTAGAAAGAAATATTACCGACACGCTCATTGAGCCCGTAGATGGAGGTCATGGCATAGGCTTGTTTGGTCACGCGCTCCAAATCGGAAAGCGCACCAGTAGAAATGCGGTTAAACGTAAGTAATTCGGCTGCACGACCTCCTAAAGTTGCACACATGTCATCGAGCAATTGTTCGGTGGTGGTAATGCTGCGCTCTTCCGGCAAGTACCATGCTGCACCTAAAGACTGCCCTCTAGGCACAATGGTAACTTTCACCAACGGGTTCGCATATTGCAAGAGCCAAGAAACGGCGGCGTGGCCAGCTTCGTGGTAAGCAATTGTTTTCTTTTCTTCTGGGGTTATGATTTTGTTTTTCTTTTCCAAGCCACCGATAATGCGGTCTACAGCATCGAGGAAATCTTGTTTCTCGACGTTCGTTTTGTTGTGGCGTGCGGCAATTAAGGCAGCTTCGTTACACAAGTTAGCGATGTCGGCCCCGGAAAAGCCAGGTGTTTGTTTAGCCAAGAAGTCGACGTCAATTTCTGTTGAAAGTTTGATTGGCTTGAGGTGTACACCAAAAATGGCCTTGCGCTCATTAAGGTCGGGCATATCGACGTAAATTTGACGGTCAAAACGACCTGCACGCATGAGAGCGCTGTCGAGTACATCGGCACGGTTAGTGGCAGCCAAGATAATGACGCCTGAATTAGTGCCAAAGCCGTCCATTTCGGTAAGGAGTTGGTTGAGGGTGTTTTCGCGCTCGTCGTTGGTGTTGAATCCGTTGTTTTTACCGCGTGCACGGCCAATGGCGTCAATTTCGTCAATGAAGATAATGGCTGGTGCTTTTTCTTTGGCCTGGCGGAATAAATCGCGAACACGTGAGGCACCGACGCCAACAAACATCTCGACGAAGTCAGAACCAGACAGCGAGAAAAACGGCACTTTTGCTTCGCCGGCAACTGCTTTGGCAAGTAAGGTTTTGCCAGTTCCTGGAGGGCCCACTAAGAGTGCTCCTTTTGGAATTTTAGCCCCTAGTTCTGTATATTTTTTAGGATTTTTTAAGAATTCGACGATTTCGACAATTTCTTCTTTGGCACCTTCTAAACCTGCAACGTCTTTAAACGTGATGTTTGTGCTTTTGCCTTTTTCATAGACCTGAGCGCGCGATTTGCCGATATTGAAAATTTGGCCTCCGCCACCTCCAGCGCCTCCGCCACCAGACATGCGTCGCATGACGAACATCCAGATAAGGACAATAATACCAAATGGCAATAAGTAGCCTAAGATTTGAGCAATCCAGTTGGTTTCAATAACGTTTTCGTAGTCGTGGTATCCGCGTTCGTCTAGCGCTTTTTCAAAGTTGGCGTGGTTGCCGATATTTTCTAGTTCAAAGACAATTTTGGAAGGTTGAGCGTTTTTGTTGGCGAGCAACTTGCGTATCTTCGGGAAATCGAGGTCTTTGCGGCTATTGATGTAGGCTTGTGCACTTTTGCGCAACTGAAAACGTGCCGAACTTTGATTGACGATTTTTACTTGTTTCACGCCTTTAGCCTCCACTAAATCAAGTAGCGTTTCTTTGTATTTGATGACCGCACTTGATTCGCTATTGACATATAGGTGCGTACTGACGAGTACGACCACAAAAGCGACGTAAATCCAGTATACCGAAAGCGGATTTTTTCTTTTTTCTTCAGACATTATTGTGGAGCTTAAAGGTTGGGAAGATCTGTGCGTTTGGCATCGGCCCAGAGGTCTTCGATGTCATAAAATGAGCGTGCATCTTTGTAAAAAATATGGCAAACTACATCGATGTAGTCGAGCAGGACCCATTCAGAGTTGGATTTTCCTTCGGTGTGCCAAGGTTTTTCTTTGAGTTCTTTGCGTGTGTTGCGTTGAACATTACTCGCGATACCATCTACTTGCGTGCTGGATTCTCCACTACAAATTACGAAGAAGTCGCAGACTGCGCTGTCGAGTTCGCGAAGGTCGAGAATGGTAATATCTTGCGCTTTGTTATTTTGCATTCCTTCAATAATTACATCTACTAGTAATTCTGAAGGACCTAATTTTTTCTTTTTTGCCATTGATGTGTTTCTATTACAAAACTAACTGATAAATTTGAATCCTCTTGACTTTCATGATGACCAAATTCGGTTCTGTTCTTATTCAGTTAGTATCCGTTGACTCTACTAACAATTATATTGCCAATCTTATTGAACAAGGAAGTTGTCAAGATGGTTCGGTAATAATGGCAGATTATCAAACACAGGGTAGGGGGCAGCGCGGCAATTCATGGCAGTCTGTCAGTTCCGAGAACTTAATGTTTAGCCTAGCTTTCAAGCCAGTTTATAGCCTTGAGCAACACATCCGACTTTCTTGGTTCAGTGCGCTCATGTGGCAGCAGTGCTTGCTACGTTTCGGACTCAATGTGCATATTAAGTGGCCAAATGATCTTTACGTAGGCAAGCAAAAAATTGGAGGCATCCTCATTGAGCAACAGTTGAAAGGTGCGCAACTTGAATGGTCAATTTTAGGATGTGGTATCAATGTGAATGTGGCCCCAGAACTCGCACAAGCAACAAGCATTTTTAAAGAAACAAATCAAAGGTTCAAACCACTTACAGTGCTCACCGAATACCTCGATTTACTGAATGGTCAGCAACATTTACTCAATGGCGATTTTGCTTACTTGAAAGCTAAATTTGAAGCTGAACTTTGGTTGAAAGACACTATGCAGGAATTTGAAAAGATGGACGGCTCTTTATTTGAGGGGCGTATTATCGGTGTAAATGACAGCGGAGAAATTCAGATTGAAACCAATGGGGAATTGCTGAATTTTGCCAATCAGGAATTGCGGTATAAGTCCATTTAAGCCAGTTGTGTAGCTAAATTTGCTGCCATTTCAGTGAGCAATTTTTGCAACGGCTTTTCAACTAACATTTTGAGCATCATGTTGAGGTCTGCCTTGATTTCGATGTGGCCGGTTGTTTGCTCCCCTTTTTGTTGGAGGAAAACAAATAAATCGAAGGCAAAAGGATTTGAAGGTAGTCCTTTGAAATGCAGGAGTTGCGGCGTGGCTGTTTGTTTTTCTAGACTTAAGTGTACTTGGCCAGCGGCTTTGAAACTGAATTGTGTAGGCGTACATTGAAAATCAGAAGTTTGATTTGCGGGCAAGAGCACAGCGTAGTTTTTGGTGTCAGACAAAAAGTCAAGTACGTGATTTGAGCTTGCCGCAAGGTCAAATTCTTGGCTTTTGAGTGTCAGCATTTGTGGGTTTATTGGTTGTCTTGCATCCAGGTACTTGGGCTATTGCGCCAAGCTCTGAGTGTTGCTTCGTCGGTTTCGCTGACGTAGTTGGTTTTGGTCGCTACATCGATGAGTGTACTGTAGTCGGTTAGGCAAACATGCGGGCAGTTGGCCGCGCTAAAGTGTTCTTCGGCAAGCGTAAAACCGTATGTAAAGGTGGCGATAAGTCCTTTGACGTCCAGGCCACCAGCGCGCAAGGCTTCAACTGCTTTGAGGCTGCTTCCGCCAGTAGAGATGAGGTCTTCGATAACCACAACACGTTGCCCTTCTTGGTAAGCACCTTCGATCAGGTTTTCCATGCCGTGGCCTTTGGCTGCACTACGTACATAAATAAATGGCAAGCCGAGTTCTTGAGCGATCAGCGCGCCTTGTGCGATGCCTCCGGTGGCTACGCCTGCAATTACATCAGGTTTGCCGAAGTTGTCTAGAATGGTTTGAGCGTAACCTTGGCGAATGTGTGTGCGCACCTCCGGAAAACTAAGCGTAATGCGGTTGTCGCAATAAATTGGAGATTTCCAGCCAGAAGCCCAAGTGAAGGGTTTGTCGGGTTGAAGACGCACTGCTTTTGTTTTAAGAAGCAATTCTGCTACCTTTAGGCTCAAATCTTTGTTCACATTCATGCCGCAAAAATACAAAGTTTTCCTCGAAACCAACTACATCATCTTTACAGATAAAACTGAAGATGTACCACATTGGCAAGGTTCAGCCCCACTTTCTTTTGAAGCTCTTTCTGAAAAGTTTGAAGAATCTGCTTCTTTTCAGGTGCTGAGCAAGGACCCTCAAAAAACAATGCGTTCCTTTTTTAAAGCCTTCAAATTTATACAAACAGCAGGCGCCTTGGTTCAAAATGCCAATGAAGACGCCTATTTATGGATCCATCGTTTTGACCATCTCGACCTGCCAAAAGGAAAAATTGAAAAGGGAGAAGGAATAATAGATGCTGCAATTCGCGAAGTTCAGGAAGAAACGGGTTTAAACGGATCTTTTGAATGCCTTGCTCCACTGAGATCTACATTTCATGTGTATTCGTTCAAAGAACGCTCGGTTTTCAAGCAAAACCATTGGTTTCACATGCGGTATCAAGGTTCTTTAGAACTCAAGCCTCAAGCAGAAGAAGGCATAGATGCTGTTTTTTGGCTCGCACAATCGGAATGGAAAAACAGACTCAATGAGACCTACATCGGGCTCGCTGAATTATTAGCCCAATTCTAGGTAAAAAGAGCATCAAGCAAGAAGTAAAGTAGCATCATGCTAAAAAAGTGTTAATTTTAAATCATTGCTTTGGTTTGTTTTTATCATTGTTCTTTTAAATTCAATTCTTATTCATTGTACGCTTTAATTTTCCACCTATGAAATTCTTACATCTTTCCCTTTTGCTTGTTTTTTCGCAAGTTTTTTTCGCTCAAACAACCGATAAAAGTAAAAAAGCAACCCAGCCAGCACTTCGTTTTGCTGTACTAGAAATCGAGCGTCAAGACATCCCATATGGCTCCGAGGACCTCTTTGTTTTTGAATTTAAAAACACTTCCAAAAAAGCTGCTGTTATTACCAATGTGCAAACAAGTTGTGGTTGTACCGCTGCAGATCGTCCCGAAACACCTATCAGAAAAGGCAAAAAAGGCGTCATTAAAGTGCATTACGACACCAAGCGTGTTGGGGCTTTCACCAAAACCATTACCGTTTTTTCGAATGTCGGCGACCCAATTGTTCTGACGATCAAAGGCACCGTCCTGACCCCTTCAGATTCTCCGGTAACCAACTAGAGACCGCCGCGCGCGCTCAGATATTTGCTATCTTTGCATCTTTAAGAAGAAGACATGGAGATTGCAAAAACATACGAACCGCAACTTGCACAAGAAAAATGGTATCAATACTGGTTAGATAAAGGGTATTTCCACTCCACTCCTGATCACCGCGAGCCTTACACCATCGTCATTCCGCCGCCAAATGTAACCGGCGTTTTGCACATGGGTCACATGCTCAATAATACCATCCAAGACGTCTTAGTGCGCCGTGCCCGTATGCTCGGTAAAAATGCTTGTTGGGTGCCCGGCACAGATCACGCTTCTATTGCCACCGAAGCTAAAGTTGTACAAAAACTCAAAGCGGAAGGCATTTCAAAATCAGACCTCACCCGCGATGAATTTCTTGCGCATGCTTTCCAATGGAAAGAAAAACATGGCGGTATCATTCTTGAGCAACTCAAGCGTTTGGGCGCTTCTTGCGACTGGGAACGCACACACTTCACCATGGACCCCGAATACTCACAGTCCGTCATCAATGTTTTTATCGATCTTTTTCAAAAAGGCAAAATATACCGCGGCGTTCGAATGGTCAACTGGGACCCAGAAGCGCTTACTGCGCTTTCCGATGAAGAAGTCAATTACAAAGAGGTCAATTCAAAACTATTTTACGTTCGCTATCAAGTAGTTGGCGAGTCAGATCAATGGCTTACAATAGCCACAACACGTCCGGAAACCATCCTTGGCGACACCGCCATTTGCGTACACCCCGAAGACGAACGCTACCAAAAATTAATTGGCAAAGCCGTCATAGTGCCGCTGATCAACCGTCAAATCCCTGTCATTGCTGACACTTACGTCGACAAAGATTTTGGAACAGGTTGCCTCAAAGTTACTCCTGCCCACGACCCCAATGACTACGAACTTGGTCAAAAACACAATTTACCAAGCATCGATCTTTTCAACGACAACGGCACGCTCAATGCACATGGTGCGCATTACCAAGGCAAAGACCGCTTTGAAGTCCGTCGTGAAATCGAAAAAGAACTCCACGATAAAGGTTTTTTGGTCAAAACCGAAGATATCATTAACAAAGTAGGCTTCTCTGAGCGCACCAATGCTGTAATTGAGCCTAAATTGTCTTTACAATGGTTTGTCTCGATGAAAGAACTTGCTGCGCCGGCGCTAGAAAACGTCATGAACGGCAACATTCAATTTCACCCTGACAAATTCAAAAATACCTACCGCCACTGGATGGAAAACGTCAAAGATTGGTGTATTTCACGCCAACTTTGGTGGGGTCATCGCATTCCTGCGTGGTACTACAGCGATCGCCCTGCAGACTACGTTGTCGCCAAAACCCAAGAAGAAGCGCTTGTACTTGCTTCAGAAAAGGCGGGTAGGGCAATCAGTGCCTCAGAGTTGCGTCAAGACGAAGACGTCCTCGACACCTGGTTCTCCAGCTGGTTGTGGCCCATCTCGGTTTTCAATGGTCTCACACAGCCCAACAATCCTGAAATCAATTATTATTACCCCACCAACGACCTCGTTACCGCTCCCGAAATTATGTTCTTTTGGGTGGCGCGCATGGCAATTGCAGGTTACGAATACATGGGTCAACAGCCTTTCAAAAACGTATACTACACCGGAATCGTTCGCGACAAACTGGGTCGCAAGATGTCCAAGTCCTTGGGCAATTCACCTGACCCCATCGATCTGATCAATCAATATGGCGCCGATGGTGTTCGTGTAGGCATCCTCATTTCATCGCCTGCCGGCAACGACCTCCCTTTTGACAGCTCGCAATGCGAGCAAGGTCGAAACTTTACCAATAAAATCTGGAACGCTTATCGCTTGGTTTCTTCTTGGGAAGTCCGCGAAATCGAGCAACCACTTTCAAGTAAGGTCGCAATTGAGTGGTTTGAGAACCGTTTTGCACAAGTCTTAAAAGAAATCAACGACAACTTCGATAAGTTCCGTATTTCAGATGCACTAATGTCGACCTACAAACTGGTTTGGGACGACTTCTGCTCTTGGTATTTAGAAATGATCAAACCTGGCTATCAACAGCCAATCGATCGTGCTACCCTCGAGCAAACCCTGGATTTCTTTGAGCGCATACTCAAAATCATGCATCCATTCACACCGTTTGTTGCCGAAGAACTTTATCATTCCTTGCGCGAGCGCCCAGCTGGCGACGACATCGTTATTGCACAATGGCCGGTAAGTCAAGAAGTAGATGCAACCCCACTGCAGCAGTTTGCTTTCAATGAAAAAGTCATTACCCAGATTCGCAATATTCGCAAGCAAAATAACATTGCCACCAAAATCAAGCTAGAACTCTTTATTAAAGCGGATGCAAGCCGTGCGCATGCAGCTGATAGCATCCTAATTAAAATGGGTAATTTATCACTGTTGCAATACGTAGAAGAAAAGGTAGCGCAGGCAAATAGTTTTATCGTGGATGGCATCGAGTTTTTTGTTCCTTTCGGCGAACAAATCGATCTCGAAGCGGAAAAGAAAAAGATCGAAGAAGAGTTGCATTATACCAAAGGCTTCCTTAAAAGCGTCCAAAGCAAGTTGCAAAACGAAAAATTTATGGCCGGAGCTCCGGATGCTGTTGTTGCAAATGAACGCAATAAAGAAGCGGATGCCCTCAACAAAATCGCTATTCTAGAAGATAAGCTAAAGAGTCTTTAGTTTAAATAAATCGGAAGTCAACGCGTCTATTGCGCTGCTTCCCCTCGTTTGTTTGGCTTTTGTCTACGGGCTCTCTTTCTCCTTTAAAGCTAATGACCACACGGTCTTTGGCTAAGCCATTTTGACTAAAAAAAAGCAAAAGCGCCTCGCTTCTTCGTTTAGATAAATCGAGGTTGTAGGCATCAGAACCATCGGTGTCGGTGTGTCCAGTTATTTCGATGCGCAAGTCCGAATGACTCTTTACCATTCTGATCAATTCCTTTAAATAGGTTTGGTATTCAGTTCTGATTGTTGCTTGGTCGTAATCAAAGTAAATGGGCTCAAACCTAAAATTCAACAATTCCTGCTTGCGAATTTGAGGTGCCGAAATGCCATCTTTGAGTTCTTGACTAAAGCGCAATAACCAGTCTTTAGGTAGGTATGCTGTTTTACTCAATGATATTTCACCTTTGCTCTGATACGCGATAAAACGGTAATCTTGTTTATCTGTACTTCCTTCTAAATAGCCATTTTGCGGATTGTATTTGAGCGAATATATGTAGGGTGATAGGGAATATTCAGGCAAGTAATTCCACATCGCTTTCTTTGTAACAAGTTCCATTTCATTATTGACATACTTACCGACCACCGGATAAACACTGACGCCTTCTTTGTTCTCAATTCTCATTTTTCCATCTACTAAACCATTGGTTACAAAAACATCCAGATAAATTGGAATGAGAATGGTTTCATCGTTAGGGGAAAATAACATTCCTTGCCAAAATCCGGTCATTTTTTGGGCCCATGAGGCGGTGTTCAAGAAGAACAATAAAATGAGTAAAATGCGCATCGTGTCCTTATTCGTAAAATTTTAATATTTGTTCCATTCCGAACTATCTTTGGTATGTATTGTTATTCAAAAAAACGTTTATGAAAACTATTTTATTATCCTTAAGTGTTCTACTTATGAGTTTAGTACCAAGTGCAACGGATTCCATTTATCAATTTAAAGTCAAGGACATCAACGGTAAAACCTTTGATTTTGCTTCCTTAAAAGGCAAGAAGATAATGATTGTCAATACAGCTTCAAAATGCGGTCTAACACCTCAATATGAGCAATTAGAGGCATTGTACACCAAATATAAATCCAAGAATTTTGTCATCGTTGGTTTTCCTGCCAATGACTTTATGTCGCAAGAGCCTGGCTCAGATAAAGAAATTGCCCAGTTTTGTCAGCTCAACTACGGGGTGAGTTTTCCTATGATGTCTAAAATTTCAGTCAAAGGCAAAGACATGGATCCGGTTTATCAATTCCTCACGCAAAAAGCGAAAAACGGTAAAGAAGACAGTAAAGTAGAATGGAATTTTCAGAAGTACCTCATAGATGAAAATGGTCATCTTTCCAAAGTCATTTCTCCGCGTATTTTACCCAATGACCCTAGCATTATTGCTTGGATAGAAGAATAGTTCAAATCGTTGAAATTTTGTTGATAAGTTAAGGCTTTAAGCCACTTGAAAAGCACCCATTGCGAGGTGCTTTTTTTTATTTTTGTTTACACGAAATTTAACACTATCAACAAACTATAGCAACATGGCTGAAGACGAAAAGAGAGACAATTATTCGGCAGATAATATCCAGGTATTAGAAGGTTTAGAA
>JACCDV010135933.1_pt1 | contig 14443 bp, 12 predicted proteins | sample 7446131 | NCBI WGS metagenome assembly JACCDV01 (sample SAMN15323448, study PRJNA562643) | freshwater metagenome | isolation source: river surface water | place: USA:Blue River Watershed | collected 2017-08-17 | reverse complement strand
GCACTTGGTGCTGGACGAAGCCGACCGCCTGCTGGATCTGGGCTTTGCCGATGAGTTGCAGCGCGTGCTGGCGCTGCTGCCTGCCAAACGGCAGACGCTGTTGTTTTCAGCCACATTTGCACCCGAGGTGGAAGCCTTGGCGGCCAAGCTGTTGCGTGACCCTGTTCGCATCACCGTAGAGGCCTTTGAAGGCCATAAGCCCGACATCACCCAGCGCGCCATTGCCGTGGACGAGAAAAGCCGCACCGCCTTGCTGCGCCACCTGATCCAAGAAAACGGCTGGAAGCAGGTGCTGGTGTTTGTGGCCACGCGCTACGCCTGCGAGCATGTGGCGAACAAACTCTACAAAGCCGGTATTTATGCCACGCCTTTCCATGGCGAGATGAGCCAAGGCGCCCGGCAAGAGGTGCTGAGCGAATTCAAGGCAGGCCGCTGGGACGTGGTGGTGACCACCGACCTGGCCTCACGCGGCATCGACATCGCCATGCTGCCCGTGGTGGTCAACTACGACTTGCCCCGCTCGGCCACCGACTACACCCACCGCATTGGCCGCACGGGCCGGGCCGGGGCGCATGGCGACGCGGTGAGCTTTGTCACCGCTGCTGCGCTGGCGCACTGGCAGCTGATCCAGAAACGTGAAAAACTGGCACTGCCTTTGGAGCAAATCCCTGGTTTTGAGCAAACCGAAACCCCGCCGCCGCCATCCCCCGGCAACGGCGGTATCAAGGGTTCACGGCCCAGCAAGAAAGACAAGTTGCGGGCGGCTGGTTTGTTCAAATCGAACGATTGATTAGACCGTATGCTGTTGTCTTTGTAGGAGCCCACCCCGTGGGCGATGGGCGTGGTGCACGCCCTTGAAACCATCGCCCCAAGGGTGGTGGGCTCCTACAAGAAGTCGATCAGCCCATCCAGCTCGGCAACCAAGTGGCAATGCCCGGCACCATGAAGACCGCCACCAGCAGCAACACGCTCATCGTCAAGTAGGGCGTGACAGCCAAGAAAATTTGACCCATGCTCACCGAGGGCGGGGCAACGCCGCGCATGGTCATGAGCAGCAACCCAAACGGGGGCGATAACAAGCCCAGTTGCATGCAGATCAAAAACAGAACGCCAAACCACACCGGGTCCACACCCAATGCGGTGATGATGGGCATGTAAATGGGCAAAGTGATCATCATCATGCTGACTTGATCAATGAAGATGCCCAAGAAAATCAGGAACAACATCATGCCGATTAGGATTTGCTCTGTGGAAAGGCCTTGTCCGGTGATGAGTTGCACCAAGCCCGAGCTTGCCCCTGAAAAGGACAAAATTTGTGCGAAGGTGGTGGCCCCCAAAATGATGAACAAGATCATCCCGGAGATGCCTGCTGTACCTTTGAGTGCCGTGAGCACGGCCTCCCAGCGCAGCTTGCCATAAAGCGCTGCGAGCACCATGGTGGCAAATGCCCCGAGCGCAGCGCACTCTGTGGGCGTGGCCCAACCAGCGACCAAAGCCCCCACCACCACGGCAAATATGGAGAGCGTGGGTAAAACATAGGCAAAAAACAAGTGCCAACGTGCCCAGCCGTGGTGCTGCTCTGCGTTGGGGTCTTCTGGGGCCAAATGTGGACTCAGGCGCACCCGCACCACGATCCAGACCACACAGGCCACCGACAGGATCAGCCCCGGCATGATGCCGCCAAGCAAGAGTTTCGAGATGGAAATGCCAGACAAGGAGCCCAGCAAGACTGTCAAAGCCGAAGGCGGAATCAACATGTCCACCGCTCCGATGGCCATGATTGGTCCTGTGGCCATGGTGGCGTTGTAACCACGCGCCAGCATCACGGGCAGCATCAGCGCACCCAGCATGGCCGTGGTGGCAATGGTGGAGCCCGAGATGGCCGAAAACACTGTGCCTGCTACCACGGCGACCACCGCCAGGCGGCCGGGGACGCGCACGATCAGTCGCTCAATGCCGTCTATGACTTTCACAGCCAAACCTGTGTGGAACAGAATCTCGCCCATCAACACAAACAGCGGAATCGGCGTGAGCGCAAAGGCCGTGACCGAACCCACGCTGTTGCGCACCAGTTGCAACAGACCTGGTTCACCCCCCATGTAGAGCACGGCCCCGATGATGTTGATGCCTAAAAAAGTCAAGGCCACGGGCATGCCCATGAACAGCAGTAGTGTGGAGCCGCCCAACAGCAACCAGGCTGCGATTTGCCAACTGCTCATGTGTCGACTCCAGACGAGACAAATAAAAACATTTGAAAAAAATTCAAGCCGCACTCACCGCGTCTTGGCGCGGACGGCGCTCGGCATGCAGCAGGCGGTGCATGCGAAACACCATCTCGATGGACAGCAGCACAAACACCACCGGCAAAGGCGCGAGCGACCACCATTCGGGTGTGACCAGGGTTTTGATGCTTAGAGATCCCGCCGCATAACTGGCCCAAGTGGATTGCGCGCCATACCAGGCCAGCACCAAACAACAGCACAAGCCCAGCAAATCGCCCATCCATTCCAGTGCCCAAGCGGCGCGCGGTGGAATGGCCTGCAGAAAAATGTCCACCCGGATGTGTTGCCCCTGACGCAGCAGCCAGGGGGCCACGCACATGGTGATCAGGTAGAGCAACAATTCGGACACCTCGTTGCTCCAGGATAGTCCCAATGGCATGCCCGGGATGGCCAGGTTGCGCAGCGCCACATCGGCCACGATGATGAGCATCATGGCCAGAAGCAGCAGGCAGCCGAACAGGGCAAGACCCGACAGCCACCGGCCAAAGCGCTCAGACAGGGCGTGCATCATTTGGAGAACAGGGCCTTGAAGCGCGCAGCCACTTCAGGGCTTTGCTTGGCGGCAGCGGCCCAGCCGATCTCGTAAGCCTTATCGCGGAAGGCCTTTGTGGTGGCTGCATCGAAGGTGATGGTTTGAATGCCCGCTTTGGTTTGGCGAGCGATTTCATCAGCTCCGTAACGTGCCCAGAAGGTGTTTTCTGCTTCCAGTGCCAGCAACTGTCTTTGCAGGAAGTTGCGTTGCGTCTCAGTGAGTTTTCTGTAGGCGGGCAAGTTCATGATCAATGAGACTTCGGCATCGTAAAAGCCAGGATCGACACGGAACTTGGTTTTTTCGTGCCAGTTGAAGTCAAAAATACCGCCAATGGGCCAACCATAACCATCCACCACACCCCGTTCCAGGGCGGTGTAGACCTCACCCGGTGGCGTGGTGATCACGCTGGCATTCAATGCCTGAAAAAAGTCACGGTAAACCGGGGTGATGCGGATTTTTTGACCTGTCAGATCGGGCTTGTCAATCTTCTTGTTGGTGTAAATGTGGAAGGGCTGGTTTTCCACCATGCGCGCCAGGTACTGCATGTTGCCTTTTTCATTCCAGACCTTGTTGATCGCATCAAAAGCGCCGTTCTTGCGTTGCTCGGCCACAGGGATCTGGGTCAGCTTCAGGAAATCGGCTTCGGGCATCACGTTGGTATAAAAAGCGCCGGTGTTGAGCGCCATGTCGACCACGCCGGTTTTGACAGCGTTGCCCAGCTCAAACGAAGGAATGGCACGTGGCCCGCCGATGAAGTTGATCTGCAATATCCCTTTGCCCTCGGCGTTGACCTTGTTGATCCAGGGCTGCAGCCGCTGCACGTAGATGCCGTTTTCGGCAAAACCGCTGATCAGGCGCAGCGTGACTTCTTGCGCCAGCGTAGCTGAACTGGCGCCGAGCGCCAAAACCAATGCCGTGGCTTGGGTGAGTAAACGTCGTTTCATGGTGTTGTCTCCTTTTGAGGTTGCGGGTCGGTGGGGAATTTGTAGGGTAGTCGTGTTGGCTGATGTGTGGGCGTCACGCAGATGCCAGTTGGTGCACGGCCTGATCGAGCGCTTGCCCACTGTCGTCGGATAGGGCGGCTTTGCGCAAGGCGCTCAGACGGTTGGCCGCATCTGGCAATTGTTGAAGGCGAGGCAAAGTGGTCATGAGTTTTTCAAAATGCCGCCAGCCCCGTGCATGGGTGTCGCCATAACCTTTGACCAGCTGCTGGCCGCGCAGCACCTCCAGGGCCAGGTCCGCGTGTCCAGGCAACAAGTTCATGGCGTCCGCCCACCAGGCTTGGATGCGTTGTTGCTCGGTCTCAAACCGCAAAGACAACGGGCGAATGTGGCGCAGGCTGGCCACGCCATAGAGCAGCAGAAAACCTCGCAAGGAACTGGTTTGCACCACGCGGCCTTTTCGCGTGAAGCGGCCGATCACGGCGCGGGCTGTCCTTGAGCCCAGCAACCAGCGGCCCAGGCCCGCAGGCAGGGTGTCGGCAATTTCTTCCAGTCGCGGGTGCATGAATTCGTGGATATCGATCAGCTGTTCTTCGCTCAGGCTCACTTCCTGGCTAACGCGTGCAAAACGTGAGCGGCGGGTTTTCAAATCGGCCACACGCACCGTGTCTTCGTAAGACATCCATAAGGCCAAGTGCCGAGCGCCCTCGCGCAGGATCTCTTCGGCCAAGCTTGTTGCCGTGTTTGACGAGGCAAGCGCACCAGCCATCTCTTGCAAACGCTGCGCATACAGGGTGGCATAAGCCACATCCTGGTAATCGGCCAGCCGCGTCAAACCCGAGGCGATGACCTGGTGCGCCGCCGGGGTGAACGCGCCTTCCAGACTTTGCGCTAAGGCTTGCAGCTTGGGGCCGACTTGGCGGTACAAAGGCAAAGCCACAGGGGTGGCATCGGCCACGCTGGACGCGCGCGGCTGCAGCACCTGCATGGCCGCATCAAAGCCAGCGGCAAAAGCCTTGAGGCTGGTTTTGACGCCCACGCCGCTGCGCTCGATGGTGGCTTCGAATTGCGCCCTGGAAAACGGCAGGCGCTGGCTGGCCGCCAGCGCGCCATACAAAGCGGGCGCAATCAAGCTACCCGTTTGCTCGGCCAGTTTGGCAAAGTCGGCGCTGATGAACTGCCGTGCGGCGGCCTGCGCTCCCGCCAGCAGCTTGGCTTCGTCCACGCGCCCGTCGCCCATGGCGGTGCGCTCGGTCATGGAATAGACGCGGTGCGATGACGCGATGAAGGTGGTTTTGTCGGCATCCACCAGCCCGCGTTGCAAGGCGCGACCGGCTTCCATCAATTCGGAGGCCAGCACGATGTCGACTTCGCCCGGAAACGGGCTGAGCGCCATCACGGGCATTTGCCCCGAAGGCGATGCCGATTGCGGGTACATCTCGATGTAGTAGATGGTAGCCCCGGTGCGCTGCGCCACGCCGGGCACCGAGGTGGTCTGGGCCCAATGTCCGTTGTGTTCGGCCAGGTTGACCAGCCAGTCGGCCAGAACGCCACCGCCTTCACCGCCCATGGCCAAAATGGCCAGGCTGATGATGCCTTGGGTTGGGGCTGTGTCGTTCATGCGGTGATGCCTTCCAATCGGCGCTCGATGCGGTTTTGCAGCCAGCCGATCACACGCTCACGCAAGCCTTGTTTGAAGCGGTCCCAGGCGTTGGGGTTGTTGATGATCTCGGCCCGGTAAAACGAAGGGCAGAGCACCGCAGCGTGCGCGACCTCGCCGCACAGGCCGCAGCCCACGCAGCTGTCGGCTACGACCGCCACCGGGTCCTGGCGCAGCGGGTCGGGGTTGGGTTTGATGCTGAGCGATGGGCAACCGGACAATCGAATGCAAGAGTGGTCGCCGGTGCAGGTGTCAGGGTCAATGCCAAAGCGCTCGCGCACCACGCGCTCGCCTTTTTGGATGCGCTGGCGAATCAGCGGTTTGACGCGGCGTTGTCGGTTGAGCATGCACTCGCTTTGCGCCACGATGACCTTGGGGCCTTGCTGCTTTGTTGTCAGGGCGTCACGCAGGGCTTGGCGCATTTGGTCCAGGCTGTAGGTGTTGGTGACCGTCTTGACCCACTCCACGCCCACGCCGCGCACGGCCTTTTCAATCGGGTTGTTGGTGTTGCGGATCGGGTTGATGGCTTTGGACGACAGCACGTCTTGCCCGCCCGTGGCGGCTGAATAACCGTTGTCCACCACCAGCAGCAAGTTATCGGACTGGTTGAACACCGCATTGCCCACGCCGCTCGTTAGGCCGTTGTGCCAAAAGCCTCCGTCGCCCATGATGGAGACGGTGCGCTTGCTCGTCTCTCTGGTGTTGAAGGCCGATGCGCCCGCCCAGCCCAGGCCATAGCCCATGGTGGTGGCGCCAATGTTGAAGGGCGGCAGGATTGAAAACAGGTGGCAACCAATGTCACAGCTCACATGGTGCTGGCCCAGCTCTTTCTCGATCATCTTGATGGCCGTGAATATGGGCCGTTCGGGGCAACCGGTGCAAAACGAAGGGGGGCGCGGGTGCACTTGGGCTACCGCTTCGCTGATCGCCAACTGGTTGCTTGCTTGAACAGCGGGCACCGCTGCAGGTAGCAGATGCGTCGAGTATTGCCCGATGAACGCCCGGATGCCTTTCAGCACAACCCCGCCGGTGTATTCGCCGCCCATGGGCAGCACGTCTTTGCCGTGGATGTGGGTGTTCAGACCCGCTTTGTGCAAGATGCTGTGGATGTTTTGCTCGATGAAGTCGGGCTGGCCTTCTTCCACCACCAGCAAGCCGCGCTTGCCCGTGCAAAAGCGTTTGAATTCATCGTCGACCAGTGGGTAGGTGATGTTCAGCACATACAGCGGAATATCGGTCTTGCCGAAGTCGTCCGCCAGGCCCAGCAGCTGAAGTGCGCGCACCACACCGTTGTACAGACCGCCTTGCATAACGATGCCAAAATCTTGCGCATCCTCGGAAAAGAATTCGTTGAGCTGGTGTTCCTGGATGAACTTCAGGGCTGCAGGCCAGCGCTTGTGGGTTTTTTCTTGCTCGTGCAAATAGCTGGCTGGCGGCAGCACGATGCGGTTGACATCGCGCTTGGGCTTTTCAATGGCGTCTTTGAGCGTGAAGCTGGGCCGCACGTTGTCGCGGGTGGAAAAGCGGCCATGCACATGGCAGGCGCGGATGCGCAGCTCCAGCATCACCGGCGTGTTGCTGGCCTCTGACAACTCAAAGCCTTTTTCCACTGCGTGCACGATGCTGGGCAGGTTGGGGCGCGGGTCGATCAGCCAGACCTGTGACTTCATGGCAAAGGCGTGCGAACGCTCTTGCATGATGCTTGACCCCTCGCCGTAGTCTTCGCCCACGATCAGCATGGCGCCGCCGGTGACGCCGCCCGAAGCCAGATTGGCCAGCGCGTCTGATGCCACATTGGTACCCACCGTGGATTTGAATGTGACCGCGCCACGCAGCGGGTAATTGACCGAGGCGGCCAAAGTGGCGGCCGCCGTGGCTTCCGAGGCGCTGTGCTCGAAATGCACGCCCAGTTCTTGCAAGATGTCGTTCGCGTCGGTCAGCACATCCATCAGGTGCGAGATGGGCGCACCTTGGTAGCCCGCCACATACGAAACGCCAGACTGCAGCAAAGCCTTGGTGACGGCCAAAATGCCCTCGCCATGGAACTCGTCACCATCGCCCAAGCGCAGTTTTTGCACCTCTTGCACAAACGAGCGTTCAGCCATGCACGCAACCTTTCACGGGGTTTTTAACCCCTCAGTGACCCATTGGATGGATTTCAATGTAGGTCAGTCATCGGGGCTGTGCAAATGGATTCTTCCAATGGGGTACATTGATAATATGAATAATTGGTAGCAACCCTTATTAGTTTGGGCCATGGGGAAAACATGAATTTCCGACAACTCGATCTGAACCTTTTGCGGGTGCTGGTGACCATCCACCGCACACGATCTGTCACGGCTGCGGGCAAGACGCTGGCCTTGTCGCAGCCTGCCACCAGCAATGCGTTGGCGCGGTTGCGTGAATTTTTTGGCGATGAGTTGTTTGTGCGTTCACCGGCCGGACTGCAGCCCACGCGGCTATGCGAGCAGCTTGCACCCGCCATTCTGTCTCAGTTGCTGACCATGGAAAGCCTAGTGCTCAACCACCAGCCCTTCAACGCCCAAAGCAGCCACCGCCATTGGCGTTTGTCTTTGTCCGACTTGGGAGAAATTTTGTTCTTGCCGCGCCTGACCTCGGCGCTGCGCCAAGAATCGCCGCAAGCGAGTTTGTCCAATGTGTCGGTGGATGCATCCCAAGTGGCGGCGGCTCTGGAGTCGCGCGACATCGACATGGCCATTGGCATCCTCAAGCCGCAACACCGGGGCATACGTAGCCAGTTGCTGTTCAAAGAGCGCTACATGGCCATCTCTTCCAAAGACTGGTCACCGACACCCCGTGGGCGCGGGCGCACTCTCAGTCCTGCGCAATTGGCGCAAGCGCATTTTTTGGTGGTCTCGCCCACGGCGACCTTCCACGGAAGCGTGGAAAAAATGCTGGCGGGTATGAAATTGCAAGACCGCATTCTGGTACGCCCCCGGCACTTTGGTGCGATTGCCGAACTGGCGCAAAACACCGATTTGCTGTGCATCGTTCCCGAGATGTACGCCCGCGAGCTGAGCCAGCGCGTGCAGCTGCAGATGTGGACGATTGAAGACGCACCTGTGTACGAGGTCAACCTGGTCTGGCACAGCAGCACCGAGCAGGACTCGGATCAGCAGTGGATGCGAGGGGTGATCGAGCGGCTGTTCAGGCGGGTGGATGTGTAGCTTGGGAGGTTGAACAGGCCTGTACAAGGTGATGGACAGACTACGCGGCGGTGAAGCCCTGTGCGCCAAGGACAATCCCATCCACGAGCAAGGTCTGGTGAGCGTGCTGCGCACTTTGCACGAAGGAGGTGGCTCAATGACTCGGCGCGGGCGTTAGCGGCCCATGTTGGCTACGCCATCTTATTGACCTTGCCTGAGCTTGCATTCAAATATGGGTTCTAAGCGAATTCCTCAAACTGTACTTTGAATTCAGTTGTGCTTCGAAGACCCTTCCATAATCTCACATGTAAATTTTGACCCTGCAATACCAGGCAAAAGCCTTTGTTCTTTCCACCGTAGTGGGACCACATCAGCAACTCGTCATTCACTTCAGAAAACCAGCTGATGCCGTGAGTTGAGAATCTCTCTTGTGCATCCTTGATAACGACTTCACTCGAGCGCAGAAACATCCCGCGAAGATCTTGATTGGAGGGTCTCTGAAATTTGGTCATTGATATTTTTCGGTGAACCAAAATTAATCGCCCATGCCTTCAGATTTTGCAGGCTTTGCTCGGTAAAAGGTTCGTACTTGTAAAGCCTTTTACGCTTTGCTGCGCTATCAGACATTGGCCCATGTCTCCTCGTTAACTACACGCACCCGACCAATCGCCACCAACGTTTCCAGAATCACCGGCAGGCGTTCGCGCCAGCGGCCTTTGCCTTTGAAGTGGGCGGCGATGGCGTCGAGGTCGAGTGCTGAGGGTGTGGCGCTGAGGAGGTCGGCGACGGCCTTGATCTGTTCGGGCAGGGTGGCGGGCCAGGCTTGTTGGGCGAGGGGCTTGGCGGCGCTGGTCGGGGCGTCGGCGTCTTCTGCGCTGTCGGGCATCTCTGTGCCCGGCAGGTCCATGGTGGTTTGTTCGGGGGCGGCAGTTTGGGTGGGCTTGGCCGGGTTTTGGTAATCCGGGCGCAGCCAGCGGATGGTGCCGGTGGCTTCTTCGGCGGCGCGGCGGGTGTTCAGGTCCACCAGGCGTTGCAGCAGGGCGTCGGTCCAGGCGGCGTGGGCGGTGGTGCTGGCTTCGTCCTGCCCGCAGGGGGCAGGGCCGAGGTCTTGCCAACCATAGGCCGCCAGCACGGCGGCATCAATTTCGTCGTGCAGCGTGCGCAACACCGACACCAGGCCTTGTTCGTGGATGGTTTTGTCTTTGGCGCTCAGGTCTTCACCGTGGCGCAATTTTTCCAGCACGTTGTACATGCCCGTGAGCGTGAGGTCGGGGTGGGCGGCTTGGCGCTGCTTGCGGTGGACGTCGAGTTGTTCGGCCAGTGTGCGGACGCGTTCGCTCAGGGCGGGCGTGAGGCCGGTGTCTTCGGAGGGAAAGGGGAAAGCTTCAAAAGATGCCGTCTTCACGTAGGTTGGGTCGTTACCGACACCGAGGTGACTTCCGGCAGCAGTAGCCCAAGAAGCATGAACAAAACTAGACAGAACGCCGTGATGCAAAGCATCGGCAATCGTGACTGCGATGACTTTGCTGTCAGGCAGCACATCCGAATTCAGAAATTGAAAAATTCTATGCTTTGACGTTTTGACAGTCGCAATGTAACGAGGTTGATCAATCAAGCCTTTGCGCAAATCTTGTCTGGGTTTTCCGAAAACCCACCAAAGCTTGGCGTAAGCAGATCCATCTTTGGTGCTGGCTTTAGCGTCTCGGTCAGGTTTTACGCGCTCCAATATCCATTGGTAAGTGGCCGGTAGCTGGCTGCGGACATCGTCAATGCTCCATCCGAACAAGTCGATGATCTTTACGCCGCGTGACTTGTCGGTTAGATCTCGTCCGTTCAGGTACGGCTTGATGGGGGCGTTTGATTCCAATGTCGCAGCTTGCTCGGTCGTAACCACGAAACCCATGCCATGTGGTTTTACGCCTTCATGCGACATTCGCTCATTGGCAAGTAGCTTTTTCGCTGCTGCCACATTGGCCCCGATGCGCAAATCGGCGTGCAGCAAGCCCTGGCTTTCGCTCAGGGTCACGGCCACTTCGCCGTCGTCTTGCGAGGTTTCGCTGTGCACGGTGAGCAATCGGCCGGTGTGTTCGCCCGCTTGCGCGGCGGTCATGGCGATGCGCACGGCCGCGCCGTTGGCCCCGTCCACCCAGGGGTGATCGGCCACCGCAAAAACCAGTGACAAGGGCTTTGCGGGGTTGTTCAAAGCGGCTTGCACCACGCGGCGGTTGAAGGTTTGCTTGAGGCTGTTGGTGGTGATGAAGCCAAAGCGTTCGGCCGCGCCTGCGCTCACGGTCAGCGCGGCCTGGTGCCACCAGTACATGACCAAGTCGGCGCTTTCGGGCACTTCGGGCCAGGTGCTGCGCAGCGCGTCCACATAGTCATCACCCAACGCGGCGCGCATGGTGCTGGCCCCGATGAAGGGCGGGTTGCCCACAATGAAATGCACCTTGGGCCACTGCGCTTTGCGCGGGTGGATGTAGCGCTCTTGCACCACTTGGGCGGTTTCGTCGGGCACGTTCAGGCCAGTGACCGGGTGGGGCTTGAAGGTTTTGCCGTCCCAGCGGGTGACGATGTTCCCCGCTGCATCTTTCAGGGGTTCGGTGCGGTCATAGGCCAGCACGGCGTCGCGGTTTTCGATGTTGCCGTAGTCGTGCACCACCGGCTCGGCGATGTTGCCCACGCCCACGGTGCGCGCTTGCCACTGCAGGTAGCCGATCCACAGCACCAGCTCGGCCAGGGCGGCGGCGCGGGGGTTGAGTTCGATGCCCAGCAGTTGCTGCAGGCTGACGGTTTCGCCTTCGAGGTCGAGGCTGTTTTGGCCCTCGTCCAGAGTTTCGAGCAGATTGAGCACTTCGCCTTCCAGGCGCTTGAGGTGTTCCAGCGTGACGTACAAAAAGTTGCCACTGCCGCAGGCCGGGTCGAGCACGAGCACGGTGCACAGGCGGTGGTGAAAGGCTTTGACGGTTTGGATGGCTTCGCGCTTTTTGGCGCGGGCGCTGGCGCGCAGTTTGTCGATGGCGTCCAGCACGGTTTGGGCTTGGGCTTTGCCTTGGCGCTCGGTTTTTTGTTGCTGCGCCAGGGCGTCGCTCAGTTGGTCGGCTTCTGCGTTGAGGGCGTCGTGCTCGCCCATCAGCACCAAAGTGGCGGCCTGGGTGTCGCTCCATTCGGCGCGCAGCGGGTCGATGACGGTGGGGATGACCAGCCGGTCCACATAGGCGCGGGGCGTGAAGTGTGCACCCAGCGCGTGGCGCTCGTCGGGGTCCAGGGCGCGTTCGAGCAAGGTGCCAAAAATGGCAGGCTCCACCTCGGTCCAGTTGGCTTTGGCGGCTTCGAGCAGGCCGTCGATTTGGCTGCGGTTCAGGGGCAGGGCGTAGCCTTCGGCTTGCGAGGCCTTGAACAATTTGCCGTTGAACTTGCGCACTTCGCGGGCCAGCGCGGCGCTAAAGCCCCCCCGGTCCATGTCGGTCCACAACGCTTGCAACATGCGTTGCAGCGTGGGCGGGTGGTGGCGGTGGGTTTGCAGCAGTTCACTGAACGCGCCTTTGACTTCGCTGTGTTGTCCGCTGCCCGGCAGCAGGCCCACGTCTTCGGCAAACATGCTGAACAGGCAGCGGGTCAGGAATGCACCGACCTGGTGCGCGGGGTGGCCATCACCTTCCAGGCTTTTGGCCACGTTGGCCAGCACGTTGGCCACTGCGCGGGTGACTTTGGCGTTGGCGCGGCTCGGGTCCAGCGCCATGGGGTCGGTCCAGATGAGGCGCAGACGTTGGCGAATTTTGTCCTCGCGCAGGTCGTGCAGCTTGATCTGGTAACTGCGCGGATCAGGAAACGGGATGTAGTTGCCGCCGGTTCGGCTGAACTCGGCGAACAGCTGGATGACCTGGCCGACATCGACCACCAGGATGATGGGCGGGCGGCCTTCGGCGGCGGGCAGGGCGCGGGCGTAGTTTTGCGCTTGGGCGTGTGCGCCCATCAGGGTGTGGCTGTAGCTTTTGGTGTGGCTGCCGGTATTGACTTTTTTGGCTTCGAGGATGAAGTGGCCGCGCTTGTAGCAGTCCACGCGGCGGTCGCTTGCGCTGCCGTCGCTGTGCCCCTCTTTGAGCGGACGCTCAAACATGTAGTCTTGATCGGCTGTGGCGTGGGGCCGTTCGACCCCCAGCAGTTCACACAGTTCGATGACGAAACTTTGGGCTGTGGCCAGTTCGCTCCCAGCCGCTTGGTGCCAGCGCTCGATGAATTGCTCGGTGCGCGGGTCTGTTGTATTTGTGGGGTCCATGATTCATATCATAGACCCTGAAATAACTACTTTTTATTCAATACTGAGCGTCTTGCTGAGGTTCTTCGTCGTCGTCTTTTGTCTTGAGCACCCGCACGCCGTGCTTGCTCAAAATCTCCACATACACCGAAGTCGCCCCCGCCTTGGCTGCGGCGTCCACCGCTTCGATCACGCCGCTCACGCGCACCACTTCGGCGGTCTCGGCGCTCAGGCCCACTTTGCAGTCAAAGTCCCAAAAATCCGCGCCCTTGGGCACATCACGGTTGCGCTCGCGCTTGAAGTATTTGCGGATCTCGTGCTTGACGGCCTCCAGCACGCGGTCGGGGTGCTTGCCTTCGGCTTGCAGTGGGAAGTTCTTTTTCATGGGGGCTCTCGTTGGCGGGGCAATCGCCCGGTCCGGACGTGATGCAGGGCTGGATTATCGTTGGTTTGCTGGGTCAGCCTGGGCTGGCAAACGGTGGGATGGGTTGGGTTCTTGCATTTTTTGATGCGTTCATGCAAAAATGCAAATATGCGAACTTCACTTGATTTCCCTGACGTGCTGTTCAAGCACCTGAAAACCCGGGCCGCCCAAGAGGGTCGAACTCTGCGCGACCTGGTCATAGAACTGGTGCAGCGGGGCTTGACCGCCCGCGAGGTGGTGGACCCGCAAAAGCGGTTTGAAGCGAGGCCACTGATCATTCCAAACCAGGGTCCATTGCCACTGGATCTGAGCAAAATGACCAATGCCGATCTTTATGAGTTGATCAACGAGGAAGACGATGAGCGAACCATCAAGCTCTTGGGGCGTGGCTGAGGCATCTGCCAACTGGCGCTTGGCATCGGGCGACTTGCTTGATGTGAATGTGTGGGTGGGTTTGTGCAGCGCCGCTCACCCGTCACACGCAGCGGCCATGCGCTATTGGCGATCGGCCTGCGAAGATGAAACGCCTTTGTGGTTTTGTCGAACCACCATGATGGGTTTGGTGCGCGTGCTGTCACAGCCTCGCGCGATGGGTCCCAATGTCTTGACTCTGACCCAGGCCATGGCCATGTACCGTCAATGGTTGAAGACGCCCGAAGTGGGTTTGTTGGCCGATCCTCCCGGCTTGGATGATGCGATAGAGCAAATTCTGGGGCGTCGCGGGGAGCCTCAGCCCATTCGTCTGTGGACCGACGTTTGCTTGGCGGCCACAGCTCAAAGCGCAGGCTTGCGCATGGTCACCTTTGACCGCGACTTTGAGCGCTTTGGCTTGGCGCGTTGTTTGGTCTTGGCTTGATGCGGCTCCGCGATGAGGCCATGGTGAAATCGGAGATGTTGGGCTTCTGGTAGCATGCTAACGATGTAAATCAGGGGTCAAACCATGGACATCGCACTGGTCGGCGGAGGGATTGGCGGCTTGACGGCCGCGGCATGTTTGTTGCGCGATGGGCACCGCGTGCGCATCTACGAACAGGCGCGGCATGTGGGTGAAATCGGCGCGGCGGTGCAGATGAGCGCCAACGCGGTCAAAGTGCTCTACCACCTGGGCCTCAAAGACCGCCTGGAAGCCCAAGCCGTCAAACCCACCGCGTTCGAGTTCCGGCGCTTTGACTCAGGCGAGTT
>JACCDV011029881.1_pt1 | contig 14445 bp, 18 predicted proteins | sample 7446131 | NCBI WGS metagenome assembly JACCDV01 (sample SAMN15323448, study PRJNA562643) | freshwater metagenome | isolation source: river surface water | place: USA:Blue River Watershed | collected 2017-08-17 | reverse complement strand
GGCAATGTGATTTGTCGTTGGTATCGATGGCTCGGCAGTAGTTGGCCTTGTCTTTGTCTTTGATGTCGTTGCAAGCCTGTGCTGAAGCCAATAAGGGCAACGACATGATTAAAGCAATACATACTTGGATGGTTGTTTTCATGCTGCTCTCCTCTACCGAAAACTGACGCATCAAATATTAGTTCAGATCTTCACCGCCTACAATCCAAAGTTATGCGGGTGTCGTTCAATGGTAGGACTCTTGCTTCCCAACCCCCTACTTGCGTGTCGTGGCATTCACACCTCTTCCGCAGAGGACATCACTCTCCCCTCATCCAGTAGTTCCACACATACAGGTTGTGGATTGGGTTACCCCAGTCACAACCCAGACTGGATTTCCGCAGGGGGTGATGCCTACACCTTCCAACATTCCAAGGCGTGAGTCAACATCTAACAACCTTGTTTCTTCCAAAATCTGGATGGGGCTAACAGGTCTGTGTTTTTGATTTTTATATAGAGAAGTGGTCTGTTGTCCACTTCCCACCTCAAAACCAACACCTGTTTAGGTACGAACATAGAGTTATGACATGTCTCACGGACCTATCCGAGAATATGGGCATGACCAGTAGCATGACCTTCATATCCCCTGCCTTCCCTAAACCAGATCATTCCCACCTAGAGTCAGAGAAGCTGGAAATTTCTTACGAGAAGTCAGTAGTAGCCTTTGTTGATGCACTTGGGTTCACTTCCCAAGTCAGGCAAGGTAACCTTGAAGCTATCAATCAAATCATCAACTTATTGAACTCAGAAGTTCCAAGAGTCAACTTCCTCCAAGCAGCAACACTTGGTCTATTTCGAGCACAAAATCATCCAGAGATATTTCCTCGATATCTGCAGGTTTCGGATAGCCTCATCCTGTCGCAACGACTAGAGCAACCTGAACATAAAGACATTGATGGATTCCAAGACGTAGTTACTCGTATTATTCAGTGTTCGTTAGTTTTTCTGCACCACGGCTTCCTCCTCAGAGGTGGACTGGAGGTAGGGGATGTATGGCACACAAAGACCAATATCGTTGGTCCAGCATTCATTGACGCCTATGAACTGGAGTCGAAGAAAGCTGTTTTCCCTAGAGTCATCCTTGGAAAAGAAGCGACCAAATACTGGGTAGATAAGACATCACAAAAAGCGAACAACACGGTAATCGAGTATCGAGGGCATTGGACAATCAACATATTCACCTCTTCGTTATTCTTCAGCTCCTCTGACCCAAGAGAGAGACTTATATCTTGGTACACAGGATGGCAATCAAAGATCTCGGCAATGGCAAACGACACAAAAACTGAATCGAAAATTCGGGAAAAGTGGTACTGGATGTTGGAGTTCTTAAAATATGCCGCAGCAATAGAGAACTGCAAACTCGACTAAACAACTGTTGCCCTTGATCAAAATCTCAGGGATGGTCCTCACACCTTAACAACCGTGTGGAGCATCCATGACGAACAAATCCGAAGACAAGCAACCCCTCCTCCCTAACGATCCAGCACGATACGCACAGGCAATCGAGGAAGGCAAAATACAACTCAATCAGGGCAATAGCAAAGCTGATGCAGCACGTGCAATCTTCCGCCTGATTCATGCAGAACCACGAGAGGTTGTATTACGGGCATTCATCGAGGGTGCAGACGTAACGCCCAAAGGCGCCCCAACCTATTACTACAACATCAACCGCAAGTTCCGCAAGAACAAGCAGGTGTGAACACCCAGAACAACCGTCGATTTAATTGACGGTTTCATCCCCCTGTTGTCATCCGATGATTCAGGATGGACAGTGAGCTCCAAACACAGGAATTCACTCACATGGCAATCATCAAACGTGACGGCTCGAAGTACTGGTACATACAATTCCAGTATGGCGGCAAGATGTACCTCAAGTCAGCAAAAACCACTGACAAGGCGCTGGCAGAACGGCTTGAATCCAACTGGCGTAAACAGTTGATCGAGCAGTATCAACTTGGCATCAAACCAACCATCGACACCCTGCAAGCATTCAAAGAATACTCAGCATCTAAGCGAAATATCGTCAGTCATTACGTGGTCAATCTCTGGGCAATGCGTGCAGCAGAGTTCTTCTCCCATGTCCCCCACCTCCACCTCTTGCAGAGTCGTGACATTGAAAGGTTCAAGGTGGACATGGAGCACAAGTCCTACAGCAATCAAACCATCAAACACGCCTTGAACCAAGTGGGCGGCACCATCAAATACGCCAAGCGGATGGGATACCAAGTTCCAGAGGTTGAACTCCCCAGCATCAAGCTTTCAAAGGGTCGTCTCCGTTATCTCACCGTAGAGGAAGAACACCGTCTTCTTGCAGCAGTAGACCCAAAACGTGAGGTCAAGGGTCTAGCACCCTATGACGATCGTATTCCTCGAATCAAAACCCAGATGCAGGACATCTATGACTTCATCATCCTGTTGTTGGACACAGGAGCACGTCACGGCGAAATCTGCACACTGGAGTGGTCACAAATCAACCTTGACCAAAGGTCGATTGCCTTGTGGAGGTCGAAAGTCAAGAACGAGTCAATCTTGTTCATGACCGATCGGGTGTTTGACGTTCTATCAAGACGGCATGCCAACAGGAATTCCCCGTTCGTTTTCACAAACTCACAAGGCGAGGCAAGAAAACACATCAACATGACGTTTCACAAGGCATTCCAGCGTGCAGGTTTGCCTGATTGTTCACCACATACCCTACGTCACACACTTGCAACCCGTCTAATCCAGAATGGCATGAACCTCTATGAGGTCAAGGAAATTCTTGGTCACTCAGACATCAAAACAACCATGCGGTATGCCCACATTGAGCAATCCAAGGTCTCACGCAAAGCAACTGATTTGATCAATCGGATGAATCAAGCCTCTGAAATCGTTATCAAGGATGTATAAATACTCCCAGACACGGAATATGTGCTGGGGAAATTGAGTCCGAACTCATCCCCCTCCCCTGCACGTATTCACGGTCAAAGGTCAATCGGACTCGACCTATACAGGGGGATTTATGGATCAAAAAATAGCTAAGGTTGCCATCAACCGCCACATCGTCGACAAGAACATCGGCGGAAATACCTACTACTTGGCAAAAGAATGGGAAAACGTCGAACTAACGATCGATGAACTCATCAATATCGTCGCCAAGGATGGACACGCTTTCTGCGCCCAATTACATGGCAGCAGATCAAACAAAAACTACAAGCTCACAAACCTCGTATCGATTGATGTCGATGCTGGCACAACCATCAAAGAAGTGTTGGAGGATGAGTTTGCAAAAAGTCACCTCACCTTTTTTTACACAACGGTCAAACACACGGTTGAAGAAAATCGATTCCGCTTGGGATTTCTCTTAGAACGTGATCTAACTGACCCGAGCGAATACGTTGCTATCAAACGAGCATTGGGATTGAAGTTTTGTGGAGATCCCAGTACACACGACGCATCGAGAATTTCATATGGCAATCGTTCAGCAGGATATGAAGTATTTGAGAAATCAATCCCGTCTGATGTGATTGCTGACTTGATTGAACTCGGTCGAACTGCCCCAACCATAAGTGAGACTGATTCAATAACAGGGGACTTCAATACAGGCACGAGGAGATGCACAACAAAGCTTCCACGTGAATTTGAGGCGGTTACCAAAGCTGGTCTTCTAACAAGACTTGTCGACCTGAATCAACAAACACAAATACATTGCAGATTCCATAAAGACGGCAATGCGAGTGCATTCACCAATAAAAATTCACATGGCTCCACATACATGTTTTGCATCGTATGTCGCACGACTTGGTGGGTTGAGTCAGAAAAAGAAGAAGCCATACGAACGCACGATGACTATGAATTTGTGAAGATCATCAAGCAATCTCGTGAACTGGTAGATGCCAAGTCAGAGTTACGTGTATTCCCTGAGCACATCGATCCGAAAAAGATGCCAACCCTGGGAATTGGATCTGTAGAGATAGTTAATCGCCAATATCTAGAAGTTGACGGTTTACACAACGGGCTCACACTAATCAGGAGTCCTAAGGGTTCAGGAAAGACTGAATCACTGACTGAGATTATTAGAAATCTTATTGTTAGCAAAGACTTTCGGACCCTTGAAGATGTCGAAAATGTCGACCCTGATGAACCCCCAAGATTACTAACCAACAACTACAAAATTTTGTTGATTGGTCATCGACAGGCATTAATTCGACAGCTCTGCAATCGTCTTGGTCTTAACTGCTACCTCGACGACGACAAGGTCGATTACCAAGAAGTCAAACGCAGAAAAAAACGATATGGCGTTTGCTTGGACAGTCTCTGGAGAGTCAGAGACATTGACTATGACCTCATCATCATCGATGAATGCGAACAAGTTCTCGCTCATTTGTTATCTGACACGATGAAAAGGCGGGAATCTATTTACACAATGCTGCGATACGTCATCAGTTCCGCCACCAATGTAGTAGCTCTTGATGCTGACTTGGGTTGGACCTCGTACCTCACACTAACTGAGATGCGTGGCATTACAACCCCCACTGCGGCAAAAGACAACCGTCTGTGGTTAATCATCAATGAACACATAGCAGACAAATCTCCTATCGAGATTTACTCATCCAAAGACGATTTGGTCGGGCGAATGATGATGGACGTTGCCGATGGCAAGAAGTTGTTCGTAGCTGCTAACTCGAAACGACTTATTGAACGCTTGCACGCAGGCATTAGAGAGAAGTTCGGTGATGGTGTTTCGTTTGCTGTGACCTCTGCGAATTCAAGGACAGATGAAGCGCAATACAACATCATGAACTTCACAGAGACATATGAAACATACAACGTGGTCTTGTGCAGTCCTTCTCTTGGCACCGGCATCGACATCACTTTCGAGGGGCACGAACAAATTGTCGACTGTTGTTATGGCTTCTTCGAATCGCTGATTAACACACACCTAGACATTGACCAACAAATTCGCCGTGTCCGCCACCCAAAAAATGTACGAGTCTGGCTCAGTCCAAGGACGTTTGATTTCGAAACTGAGTTCGGGGTCATCAAACGCCAGCTGCTTGTAGACCAAGTAATTGCCAACACATTTCTGGGATTTGATCCAGTTAAGCGAGAACAAATTTACAACGAGACCGATCCATTTTTGACAATGGCAACTCATATCGTGTCTGATCAAAGGCGATCACAGAACAACCTCAAGAAGAACTTCATTGATTACAAAATTAAAACAGGTTGGATTCCAACGTTGGTTGCAAAAAATGATGCCTACGCTGATCAAGGTAAAGAGTTCTTGGCGATCGGGAAAAAACTTGACGATGAGGCGTACGCTAGAAAAATCTTGTCATCCAGCCCGATAACTAAAGACCAATTTGATCAAATCAAAGAAGCACTCGATGATGACTCTCACCTGCCAGAAGAAAGTTACTGGTCATTCCGTCGAATGAGTCTTGAAGCGTTTTATCAACAACCTCTAGATGAACAAATCATCCGTAAGGATGATAGGGGTGGATTGCGAGAAAAATTCAAACTGTTCGTAGCAGTCACGAATACGCAACTGGTTCGAGAATTCCATCAATCGATTTCCCAAAAGTACCCGTCAGGCAAGAAAACAAATCCATACGACAGAATAAAACACTGGGAAGCAAAAGTCGTTTTATTGCACACGCTGCTTTCGAGTTCACCAATTTTCACTAAAGGACACTTCGATTTATCCAAAATTTACACATCATCCGACCTGAATGAATTCATCAAGACATGTTTAGAACTAGGCGCATACATTGAGGGGCAATTTGGCATGCACATCAGGAAAGACGCAGAGAAAAAAGCTGCTCAAGAATTCCACAAACTCCTTGAAATGATAGGGATTTCAAAGATCAAGTCACCCAAAAAGATTGGCAAAGACAAGATTTACCAATACATGATCGCCCCTGACTCACACAACACGATGATCGAACTTAGAACCCTCCGAGAGTCCATCCAAGACGATTGGCTTTTTATAAACCAACTTCATGGTTTTACGTCACCTCAATCGCACCATTAACCAAGGGAGGGGATAACTGAGCTAATTTATATAAAAATACTAAAAACACACATCTGTTATCCCCTCCCCTCTATTTTGACGACCCAAAAATCGACTAAATCCGTACCAGCAGTCGTCAAAAATACCCTCAAACCCACTAGAAATGCATCATCTGATGGGTGTGTTGTTTGCTTAGAGAGCAACAGTACTAGGGTCAAGCGTCAATTAAATTGACGTTTCGTCTGGACGTAAAAAAACCCACCGAAGTGGGTTTGAAATTGAATTCATAAAATTATTTGTGTTTGTTTGACATCAACTTCAGTGCTGTTTTCTCCATCACTCTGCTCATCTCCGTCAAAACTTCAACCAACTCGATGGTTTTACCATCTTCACCCAAACGACCCACGGTGAACACGAACTGACACCCATCTACTTTTTTGACTTCCTTGTCGGTTTTGACAGAGTGGAAGGATTCCATGTCGACAAAATTAAGTTGAATGGCTTCGATCGAATCCTTCAAGCTTTGTTTTTTATCGATTGTTTCCTGCGATGGGATGTAGTCCTTCTTGCACTCCTCAACCCCCCCCATCTCCTCAATGTGTAATGGAAGATCATTCGGTGAGATCCCCTTCTGAATCGCTGAGGAAATTACACGGTTGTAGTTGAAAGACTTGGATCTATCAGAGTTGAATACATATCGAATTAACACTGTCAAAAATGGGGTGTTATCTTGAACCTTCACACCACGTTGTTTCAGGATCGATTTGAGATGTTTGGGTGTTTCGAGGTCTTTCTTGTCCACACTATTAAACACCTCGTAAACCTGACCCAGAAGTGAATAAAGTGTTTTGTTAGATCGACTCAGTTCGTTAGTTTCGAAGTGTTCATTTTGAACTTTCATCACATCGAGTTTTGTAACGATTTGTTGATTGATAGTTTTGTTTTTTGCTAATTTAGCCATTTTAAATACTCCATAAAGTTTAATAAACTAGTGAATAAGTGAATTCCTAATCACTGGTGTTATTGTCTGTTTTATGGTGTTTTTGCGAACTACAATCAATATTCATTGCAATTAACTTGTTAACAATGTCAGCAAGAAATTTCCTCGCCAAACACCCATTGTTCGGCATCAAATCCAAACCACTTCCACTAAGACACCAAGAGTCAAGCGTCTACTACTGGTGGTGGCAGTACATGCGTAGGAATGAGTCGTACAAGCAATGCTGCAAATCGTTAGGGGCTGGAAACTTGTCCGTCCTCTATGAAGACTTTGGGGATGTCTTTGCAACTGACTTTCGGACTTGGTGGACAACAGACGACAGGGGGGCAATGTTGTTTGCCGAACAGCCCCGTGAGGTCAAACAGATGCGTTTGACATCGAAAGATCAGTGGGATGAAACTTGGTCTGAAGAAGAAGCTGCTGTCTTTGTGTTTCCGCTGTCCGTAGGGCGACGCAAGATTCAAAGCTTATTTGCCAAGCAACTTGCCAAGATCCACACAGGTAAACGGGGTCGTGTTTCATTGGCAACTGCAAACAGCACTGCCAAGTACCCCCTCAGTCGTAACTTCAACGTCAACACGCTCAAGACTGGTTTAGCAATCTATGACGCATGGCTAGAGAACAGTCAGCTGCCAGCAGGTGATCGACAACCTCTGTGGAGGATTGGCGAAGCGTTAAACGTCAACCCGTCATCTAACCCATCGCCGACAGATACAAAGTACGAAACAACCAACAAACGCAATGTGCTGACCGTCACCGTCAGCCGTCATCTGGCGGTAGTCAAACGACTGATTGCGAACACTTCCCATGGGAGATTCCCAGACGCTACAAGCGTCAATTAAATTGACGGTCTAGGCATGGTGGAAACCACCCATACGAACCCATGAGTTTGAACCTACGAGGATTAATTAATTGGGGATTTGAAACGTCATAAGTACCTGCAACGCCACTTAAAGGAGGTACTTATGGCAAAGAAAACACCCGAGACCATCAAACCAATCTCGTTGATGGAGACCGCTGACCGTGTATTTGAGGAAGGTCTACTCGCAAGAGAAGATGTTATCCATCGATGGATTGAGAACAAGTGCACTGAGTACTTCAGCTATGCCGTCACTGAAGACCACGGGGCAATCATCATGGTGATTGCAACAGACAAATACTTTCACGAAAGATGAGGTTCAACATGACACAACAACATCAAATGATGACGTTCAAGCAGTGGTTGATTTGGCGTGGGAAATGAAAAAATACGCCCCCCAGAGGTTGTTTTGCCGCATACAGACCAGTCAAAATGATATAAAAAATCGACCACACTCAACTTTTTAAGTATTACTAAAAAGAACAACTGCTCAAGAATAATTAACTATGCAACTTTAAATTCTAGTCAAATATATCAATGAAAATCATTGATATAAAAGCTTTTTATTTGAAGAGAATCTTTATATGATTATAAAAAATACAAGCATATGAAATATGAAAGATATCTTCCTTAAATACCAATCCTTGGTACAAGACACCGAGGATCTGTCTGCCCATCCAGCGATTGAATTCGATACGATGAAATTACTGGAAATAATTGCCACCAAACACTACAAAAACACCCCCTTAACAGTATCTGAAGCAATGCAGTTAACAATAGTTGCATCGCCTGCTTCTATACACAGAAAATTAAATTATTTACGTGAATTTGGATATATCGATAGCTTTTTTAAAAATAAAAACAGGAGAACACAATATTTAAAACCTCTCACAAAGTCTGAAATATTATTCAATAATAAAGGAGAATTATTATTGAAAATACTCGGCGAAAATAACAATCAAACCAACACAAAAGCCAATATAAAAGAATTCTATTGTTGATTTTAAAAGTAAGGAAGATTAAAGCCACGAAAAAAATATTAATATCATGGGACTCGCACAAGGACGAATTATTAATGCGTTTAAAAAATTTAAGGAATGGGAACGTAGAAATCTTCCAACCTACGGCACCGAAGCTGGATATGATTTATTTTTAATACTCGCCAGCCTAGAGCCCAACAAAACAGTATCTCTGAAGAGCCTGTACCTGACAATCAATTGCTCCGAAAGTACAACTAGGCTTTTGTTTAGGCACCTTGAGCAAGATGGGTGGATCCAATTAACAAAATGCCCTTCTGACGGAAGACACCGCACATTCCATAAGACGGAAAAGTTCAATGACAAGGTGTCGGATTGGATTAATCAGTTTATGTTTTTACTTGATCCAGATAAAACCATTTAGATAGCGTCAATCCAATCGACGGTGGACGTAATCGCACAACAGCTACACCCAATCGCACCTTCACACAATCCACTACAGCACTCGTCACAAACCAAGGCAGCGACTCACACCAACCTACAATCCAAACCAATGCGGGTGTCGTTCAATGGTAGGACTCTTGCTTCCCAAGCAAATAACGTGGGTTCGATTCCCATCACCCGCTCCAAACAAAAAAACCCCGCTGGCTCTCGCTAGCGGGGTTTTGCTTGAGATGCTCGCGCATCTCAGCGGGGCATTACTTCACCAACAGCACTGGCTTCTTGCACGTGGCCATGACGCGTTGCGCCACAGAGCCCACCAGCATATCGACCAAGCCGCTGCGGCCTTTTGAGCCCATGACCACCATGTCAAATTTCTTGTTGGCTGCATTAGAAATCACGTCCGCCACATGACCGGTTTGGATGATGCTGTCGTACTTGACGCCAGCCTTTTCCAAAACTGCCAAGGAAGCTTTCAGCTCTTTGTCGCTCAGAGCGCGCAAGTAGTCGGCAATGCCGTCTTTACCGACGAATTGCTGAGCATGACGCAAACCTTGGTCGTCGTGCACATTGATCAAGGTGATGCGATCTTGCGTGCGAAAGTTAGAGGCTAATTTCACGTCGTACTTGACCGCGCTCAATGAAGATTTAGATCCGTCAACAGCAACCAAAATTTTCATGGTGTTTCCTCTTGTAGTGATGGGCTCGAGTTTAGCGTGCCAATCAGATCAAGGTCACGCCAGTCTTGCTTTGCAAGAACTCGCGAGTCACGCCGGGTGCTAACTCAATCACTTTCAAGCCTTCAGGCACCACGTCCATCACCGCGAGGTCGGTGATGATGCGATCCACCACACCCACGCCTGTCAAAGGCAATGTGCAATGAGGCAAGATTTTCAAATCTTCCGTGCCGTCTTTCTTCTTGGCCACGTGTTCCATCAAGATGATGACGCGCTTGACGCCGGCGACCAAATCCATCGCACCGCCCATGCCTTTGATCATCTTGCCGCGGATCATCCAGTTGGCCAAATCGCCCTTCTCGCTCACTTGCATCGCGCCAAGGATGGAGAGATTGATCTTGCCGCCACGAATCATGGCAAACGATTGATCGCTGCCAAAAATTGCTGAGCCTTTGATGGTGGTGACAGTTTGTTTGCCTGCGTTGATGAGGTCGGCGTCGACTTCATCTTCGTAGGGAAACGGGCCAATGCCGAGCATGCCGTTTTCGCTTTGCAGCCACACTTCCACGTGGTCCGGCACATGGTTAGCCACCAGCGTGGGAATGCCAATGCCGAGGTTCACATAAAAACCGTCTTGCAGTTCGCTTGCCGCGCGTGCGGCCATTTCGTCTTGAGTCCAAGCCATTTGTAATTCTCCTGATTAGACTTTGCGATCGCGAGTGGTGCGCTTTTCAATGCGCTTCTCGGGCGTGGGGTTGTGCACGATGCGGTGCACGTAAATGCCTGGCAAGTGAATGTCGTCAGGGGCCAATTCGCCCGTGGCCACGATGCGTTCGACTTCCACAATACAAATCTTGCCAGCGGTCGCTGCGGCTGGGTTGAAGTTGCGTGCGGTCATGTTGAAGCGCAGGTTGCCAGAACGGTCTGCCACATCCGCTTTGATGAGCGACACCTGAGGCACCAAAGAACGTTCCATCACATACGTTTCGCCATCGAACTCGCGTGTTTCTTTGCCTTCGGCCACCAAAGTACCCACACCAGTTTTGGTGAAGAAGGCTGGAATGCCAGCGCCGCCAGCGCGCAGCTTTTCAGCCAGCGTGCCTTGAGGGGTGAACTCAAGCTCCAACTCGCCAGAGAGGTATTGGCGTTCGAACTCTTTGTTCTCGCCCACGTAGCTGGAAATCATTTTTTTGATTTGGCGAGTTTCGAGCAACTTGCCCAAGCCAAAGCCGTCCACGCCAGCGTTGTTAGAGATAACGGTCAAGTCCTTCACGCCGCTGTCGCGCAAGGCGTCAATCAGGGCTTCAGGAATGCCACACAAGCCAAAACCACCCACCGCCATCAGTTGGCCGTCGGCCACGATGTCTTTGAGTGCTTCAGCAGCAGAAGGGAAAACTTTGTTCAAGGGATGCTCCAGTCAAAGTACAACAGAATGACGTTACGATACTACGTATTCATATACGTAGTTTTTCGTAAGCACTCACCCCTTAGTCCTTTCTCGCATGATTGATTACCGCCAAGCCTTTGACCTTGCCCCAGTGGGCTTGGTGCTATCGCGCAACCGCACCATGGTGGACTGCAACCAACACGTGTGCGAGATGTTTGGCGTGACACGTGAGCAGCTCATTGGGCAGTCGTTCCAGGTGCTTTATCCCAGCGCCGACGAGTACGAGCGCACAGGGGCTCGCATTGAACCTATTTTGAACACCAAGGGCTTGTATGCGGACGACCGCATCATGAAGCGCATGGACGGTCGCTTGAAAGGTGAGACGTTTTGGTGTCATGTGACTGGTCGAGCGCTGAATCGAAACGTCCCGCATGAAGCCGGTATTTGGAGCTTCGAAGACTTGAGTGAGAGCCGCCCCGTCAAAGCGGAACTGACTGGACGTGAGCGTGAGGTCGCTGCACTATTGATGGATGGCATGACATCCAAAGAAATTGGCAAAGTTCTTAGCATCAGCCACCGCACTGTAGAAATTTACCGAGCTCGACTCATGCGCAAATACAAGGCATCGACTACAGCCGATCTTGTTCACAAACTACTGATAGGCTAAGCCTTCATGAAAAAAATCTCTGATCGTATTAACCGCAGCATTCGTCAAGGCCTCATTTCTTCAGGCCTATTAGCTCTGGCCATCATGGTGATGGGTGGTCTAGGCTTTTGGTGGATTGACCCTCGCGTAGAGTCATTCAACGATGGTATTTGGCTAGCCTTCACCACCGCGGCTACTGTCGGTTATGGCGACCATGTGCCTAGCACCCACGCCTCGCGGGTCTTCGCTGTGGTGGTGGTGTTGCTGGGTTTGGCTGTGCTGTCACTTGTCACGGCTTCGATTTCAGCAATTTTTGTGCAACAAGAAGAACGAGAAGTCGAACACTCTTTGTTGCAAGCCATTCACGCCTCTCAGCAGCAGCTTGAGCGCTTAGAGGCCGTGGTAGCTAGGCTGGAAGCTGCGCAACAGATGCAGCAGACCGGTCAAGAGGCATCCACCACCTCTGCAGCAGCTCTGAAACCCTCAACTGCGGCAGGCACTCCGCAGTAGATGGCAGCGTGCAGCAGCACCTCTTGTAACTCTTCTTTGGTGGCCCCGTTGTTGAGCGCGCCACGCACATGGCCTTTGAGTTCATGCGACTTACCCAAAGCCGTGAGCATGGCCACGGTGATGAGACTACGGGTTTTCAAATCCAAGCCATCACGCTGCCAGGTGTCGCCCCACGCAGCGCGGGTGATGTGGTGTTGGATAGGCTGGGTGAACTCGGTCATGCTGTCAAACGCCTTGTCAACAAACGCTTGCCCCATGACTTGGGTGCGCTTAGCTAAGCCGTTTTGGAATGCGGCATCGGTGGGGTGTGCGTGCTTGTTTGTCATATCGACTCCGTCAAAAAATGGTGCCTAGGATAATCGGCGCATGAACTGTCGCAGCGAATGTGGCGCGTGCTGCATCGCGCCCTCCATCACCAGCCCCCTACCCGGCATGCCCAACGGCAAACCAGCGGGTGTGCCGTGTGTGCAACTTTTGTCGAACATGCGCTGCGCGGTATTTGGTAAGCCCGAGCGGCCTGCGTTTTGTGGTGGCTTGCAGCCTTCAGCAGAGATGTACGGCACTGACCGCGAAGCTGCCTTGCTCTGGCTCAGACAGCTAGACACGGCCACTGAGCCCGCCGCCCGTTAAGGCGTGACGATCTCACGCAACCAAGCTGGCAAGTCGACCGCCTTTTGCTTGGGAAAGTCCACCCAAATGGTGGTGGCTCCGCCTGCGGCGTAAATCACACCTGGGTTGGCCGCTTGCTCCATCGTGGCCCACGTTTCAAACGTGGTACGACCGGGGTCGCTGGTGTACATCTTGACCAGCACATCGCCAGGGTATTCCAGCTGCTTGTAAAAGTTGCAAAACGCATTCACGATCACCGGCCCTTCGCCCTCGGGGCCGGGCGCTGCATCGAACTGATGCAACCAGTCAACACGGGCGATTTCAAGGTAGCGAAAGTAAATGGTGTTGTTGATGTGACCCATGGCATCCATGTCACCCCATCGCATGGGAATGGTGCATTCGTAGACCAGTTTTTTATTTTCAGGAATCTCGTATCTCATAAAGCAAACCCGTCGTCAGCCGAAATGATGGCCCCGTTGATGAAAGAACTCTCAGCACTGGCCAGCAACACGAGCAAGGCATCCAAATCTTGTGGCTGGCCCACACGCTTGCGCGGCAGCATGTTGACCAACTTTTGGCCTTGCTCGGTGCTCCAAATGTGTTGGTTCATTTCAGTGCTGATGTAGCCCGGGCAAATGGCGTTGACATTGATGCCAAAGCGCCCCCACTCCAAGGCCATGGCCTTGGTCATTTGAATCACAGCTGCTTTGCTCATGGCATAGGGCGCGATTTGCGGCAGTGCTTTCAACCCCACCACCGACGCAATGTTGATGATGCGCCCGCCTGTATATGTGCCAGGCGCTGCGCCTTTGGCACGGGCCAACATACGCTTGCCCACCTCTTGCGCCACGAAGAACGAGCCGCGCACATTGGTGTTGAAGGTGAAATCAAAGTCATGCTCTGTGACGTCTTGCACGCGTTGGGTGGTACTGACGCCAGAGTTGTTCACCAAAATATCAATGCTGCCGACCTCGGTTTCGGCATGGGCCACGGCCGATTTGATGCTAGCTACCGTGGTGACATCCAAGCTGACCACATGGGCATCACCGCCTTCGGCTTGAATCTCGGCCCGTAACTCTTTGAGCTTTTCCATGCGACGGCTGGCCAGCACCACGGCAGCACCTGCGCGCGACAGGGTTTTGGCAAATTGAGCGCCCAAACCGCTCGATGCACCTGTGACCAAGGCCACGCGGCCCGATAAATCCAAGCTGTACGCCATGTGTGTCTCCTGAATGTTGAGTTATTTCATTATGACAAGTACGTCTATGACAGGCCCTAGAATCTGTCTCACCTCTGACAACACAG
>JACCDV010800472.1_pt1 | contig 14448 bp, 22 predicted proteins | sample 7446131 | NCBI WGS metagenome assembly JACCDV01 (sample SAMN15323448, study PRJNA562643) | freshwater metagenome | isolation source: river surface water | place: USA:Blue River Watershed | collected 2017-08-17 | reverse complement strand
TTTTTATCTTTAAATTGAGACAACAGACTTTTATATAAATTTTCAATCATGGACATTTTGATTCCTTGTCTTTTAATATGAATTCATTATATCATATTTTTTGACAGGTATTAAGGAGATAAAGATAGAACATGTATTTTCATATATAAAAAGTTATAGAATAATGCAGAGAGTTCATTATGATACTCAAGATAAAATAGAGATTTTATTTAATGTTATTGCTAATTATCATTGACATCAATTTATTAAAATTTAACCTTACATCATTAACATAACTTTTTACTTATAATCATTATGAAACATGCTTGCTTATATTTTCCCCATCCTTTTTTCAACAGATTTTCTGTTATTCCATATTTTCAAAAATTCATTTTTAAAATTTTAGAAAATTCATTGAATAATTCATTAAACTTCATATCACTTAGTGTTTGTAAGCCGATTAAAACATTAGCAAATTCATCGTCTGTTAAAATATTTTCTTTAAAATTTTTAGATACAATTTTAGTATCGTTAATGATTTGATAACAATTTTCATATAATGATTGAAATTGATTATCATACTCGATACCATTTTCTTCTAACTCTTTTTTTATTTTTTCATAATCAGATAACAGAAGAGTGAATTTCATATCATTTAAGGCAATGACTCCATCTAACATACAAATAATCACACTTTTATCTTTTTGATAATCTGAAAACGCCTGTAAAATTAAAATTAAATCATTAGAAATACTCCACGCATCGGTTATCTTAGATTCTAAATCAACATCATAAATCATATCATTGTCTCCATTCATAAATTTTTCCATCATCTATCTTTATTGCTTTGATAGCATAAACTTTTGCCATAAAATCTTCAACTCGACAATCTGTTCTCACCAAAGACATAAGAAATTGATATGCTTCTTTTTTAAAATGAGTTTTTTCTTGAATATAATCAATAACCTTTTCAGTATATTGGTCATAAAACTTTGAAATAGCCAATTCTAAATAGTCCAATATTCTAAGCTTTTGCATCATATCTTCTTCAGAAGAACAGATCACTTTGCTTGTTGTAACTTCACCTCCTATATGTATAAAATCAACATGAATTTCAAAGCAATCTTTTTTAATATGCCACATATTCATTCCTGATAAGCTGATTGAATATTTTTAGTAACGATTCTCATATTATAAAAATGATCTACATATTTTTTTTCTGATTTAAAAGCTTCCATTGTTTTAACTCCTGTTTTTAAAACATCATGATAACAAATTTCTAAATATCTCACTGTTGTTTTTTATTGACAAATCTTTTAATATTTTTATAATATTTCTATAAACAAAAAAAATATGAAAATTCAAGCCTTTATCTTTATTGGTGTAGTTGCTCTAGGTATGACAAGTTGTGCAAAAACAACACTAGATTATACATCATCATTTCAAACCTCTAAGACAACATCCATGTTATTCAAATAAAAAAAGCGACTCGGCCGCTTTTTTGTTAAATAATTACTTTCTTGGCAATCTCAGATAATGATTTTTAATCATATTGACCTTCATAATTATTTTTCATGAAAGCCATCACTTGCCCCATTATTTTAGTTTTTTTTTGCTCCATTGTAGAAACAAATTTTTGAATAATTTCTGATAACTCTTCTTTATTTAATTGCTTTGGCATTAACATGAGAATTTTTTTTCCTTGCAAAAATTTATCAAGAGCAGCTTCTTGAAATCATTGTCTTCTAAAGCACGACTACCATCATTTTTAACAATTCTTGCTGCTCATTATTCGGACTTAATTTTTTCGACTAATGTGATCATTTGACTTCCTTTCTTTGTATTTAATGATCAAGATAAAGATGATAATATATAAATATGAGACTGACAAGGTTATCATTGATAAATAAAATATGGTCATTAATCCTTGTTGTATTGCCATCATCATGTCATTTTTTGAAAAAACATCAGAAAATTGCATGAATGTGAAAGGCAAAATTAGAAAAATTAAAAAATGCAATGGCAATGTTTTCACATACCGATTGATTTGTTGTTCTTCTGTCATTTTTTTTATCTTAAAATATGAATAAATCATCAAAAAGAAATATGGAATAGAGCCAAAAAGTAAAGAGCCAAAAGCCATGATAAATAAATATTTAAACATATTTAATTCATCATAATTTTTGAATAATGCAAAAATTATCATGATAAAAATCGGTATCACAATGGGTAAAAATAACAATTTACTTATTAGTTTTTTTCTTTCTTCAATGTTCATTTTTATACCTTTATGTTTTTTTCATCATCTTAAAATGTATCTCATGATGATTTATTTTTTAGAGACTTTTCTTTCTTTGCTTCTATTTTTTCTACTGTAACGTCTTTGGATGGTTCTTTCTTCCAAAAATTAGTTTGAGTCATACCACCACCGACAATACCTGAGCTAATCAAAAAACTAAATAAAATATTTTTAATACTGTTACGAATAAAATTCATGATTTTAGAAATAACAAGCCATAAAATAATCAATGTTTCTAAAGCAATAACAGACCAAAGAAAATGAATGTTTTCTGGATTGATAAATTCTTTCATATTCACTCTTTTCAAATAAAACAGATTATATCACCTTTTTAACAATATTGAAGTGGTTATTTAATAAAAAAAATATATTTTTTTACACAATTTAGAAAATTTATTTTCAATAAAATGATGGTCCTCTTCATACGATCAATCTGAAATTTTGACATTGTTTGATCATACTTTTATTAAATCTTTTTTTTCATGATATCTACAGGCTCAGGTATATACATATCTTTCATCATTAAGTCATTGACAATATATTCGTAATCTTTAAGAGCTTTTATCTTTTTTGTTTCTTCATCTACTTTTTGAATAAAATCTGATGAATATAAAATCATTGTATGATGTTTCCTAAAACCATCGCCATAAGAAATGCAATAATCATCTTGTTCAAAAATTTTATTTAAATCATCTATAAATAATAAAGCGTCAAATACATCTTCATGTTTTTCCTTAGATATCATGATGCAATCTTGAATTTTAAATTTCTTCTTCATTAAAAAAGCAATCAGATGAGTGCCAAATGTAATTTCAAAATCACTTTTGTCATTGCATTCAAATATTTTATTATATTTTTCTAAAAAAATTTTCATATTATAACTTTATCTTTTTTGTTTTTTTTTCTATTTCATTGGGTATTAAAAATAATTGATATTCTTGAAATAGAGTATAATAATCTTTTTTATTTTGTTTATCAATATTAAATGAATTTATTTTTATAAATATATCTTTTATATCACTAGGAAAGAAATTAACTTTTGAGTCAAAATCTCCTAATTTTTTTGTGAAATCATTCATGAAATCAATATCATAAAAAAATTGTTCTGGCATTTTTTTTATGATTTCAATTTGATTACTCTCTTCAAAAGCATATAAACAAAATTCTTTTGAATAAATTAATTTTGGATTATATTTAAAGCCTTTAGACATTAATTTTAAATTAATATCAAAGTCTTCTCTAAGTTGATTAAAACTATCAATTGAATCAATAAAATCACCGATGGCTTTTAACATATATGTCTTATCTAATTCTAATTGTTTGAATAATTTTTTATATTGCATAATATCTTTTTTGTCTTCTTTTGATAAATATTTTTCTATAGATTCACTTTTTTGAAAAATTCTTATTTCTTTGATATCACATTTATTGAGTTTAATATTTTGTTTTTCTATAAAATTTTTAATTTCTATTTCTTTCTTTTCTGGCTTTAGTAAACTCAGTAAGCTATACTTAAGATTCTCATTTCGAATATTTGTAAAAAAGTCCACTTGCTCTCCATTGCCTATTTTATTAAATGCTTCTAATGCCAATTTTTTTATAAATGTTTTATCTTTTTCAGTTAATTTTTCCTTTAAAGAAAAAAAATAAGCATCTTTTTCAATAAAAAAATGAAAAAAATCTTCTACTACAAATAACTTCTCAAATGTATTTTTTGAAAATAAATAGCTTTTTTGATTATTTTCTATTTTAAATGATTTTTCATAAATATCTTCTTTATCTAAATTTTTGATAATATCAATAAAATAAGAATTTTCTAGTATATTGGTGTGATATACTGATATTAATAATAATGGATTTTGCTTAAAAACCTCTTTTACTTCTTCATAGGTAAAATTAATTTCTCTCATTAATCTTGAAAAATCAGAGCTTTTAAAAATTGTTATGTTATTTAAAATGTCCTGTTTAATACCTTCATATTTATAATCAAGTAAATCCAAGAACATTCTAGCATCTTTATTAACCAATAATTCATACTGTAGCCATTTTTTTTTAAATTCATTGATATCAAAATCATAAAAATATTTAATCAATAAATTAGTGTCTGAATCTTTAGAATTAAATAATTCAATATCACTTTTATTTTTAATGATATCAATATTTAAATTTTTTACTTCAAAAATAACACTTGACTCTAATATACGTTTGATCTCTTGTTTAATATATTTTTCATAAGCTGATTGATTGACTTGAGATAAATCAGTTGCATCAATTAACTCATCAGCTGAAAGATTCATTATTTCTTCTTTTACATTAGATTTTTTAAACAAAATTTCAAAAATATTTTTACCAATCATATTATTTTTTTCCAAAGATAATAATTTTTCAAAATTAAAATTAGAATTTAATTCAGAAAAAATATCTCTCATTATTTTAAAATGCTCAGGATATTTAATATCTCTAAATGCAAAAAACGGGCCAATATTTTTTCTCATTTCATCTGATAAATTAAGATAATTATTAAAATTGTTTAATACAATTTCTTTTTTTATAAAATAAATATTATCAAAATTTTCTATTTCGTTTTTTAAAGATATTTTATCTTTATCAAAAACTATATTTTGTATAAAATCTTGCTTTTCAACATGATTATTTTGAAATTGAGGTAAATGATTCAAGTCTGAAAATAAAAAATGATAAAGATGGAATGTATCTTTGGATAGTGATTTTTCTATTTTTTTAAAATCTCCTTCATTCATTTTTAAGTATAAAACTTTTTGATAAATATGTGTATTTTTTAATGTTAATTTACTATGACCACTGTAAACCTCTAATTGCTCTAATATTTCTAATCGTAGGTCTTCTAGTGATTTATGAATAAATGAATCTTTTGATAACATTTCTTTAATTTTTTTTTCATATTGAGGCTTTTTTATTTCTAATTGAGTAATCTCTAATAACTCTTGCAGATATCTTTTTATCATTATAAATCTCCGTTCTTAATATCATAAAATAATTTTTTAAATTTTCAAATAAAAATTTAACTATCATATCATTCATCATTATAGATTTTTAATTTTCATATATATCACAAAATGTAGTTAAAAATTAAATTTGATTTTTGAATTTTTTTTACTATATGATAAAAAAACAGGAATAATATGCAGAAGAAAAAACAATTTATTTTATGGGCTTGTCTTTTTTTATCTTTTACAATTCCATCTATGGCAAAAGATATCAATGATAATATCGTGATAGAAGATAAAAAAAATCTTGATAATTTATTAGATAACTCAAAAGTATTTGGTGAATGGATATTTAATGGTAATTTTGCAAAAAATAATATTGAAGGTTTTAACTCAGAATATAAAATATCTATCGGTGATACAATCAGCATTAAAACCTGGGGTTTAGTACAAAATAACTTTAAAATCGTAGTTGATAGAAAAGGTAATATTTTTGTCCCAGAAGTTGGGCCAGTTAATGTCGTGGGTCTTAAAAACTCCGATTTAAATGAAGTAGTATCCAATCATTTAAAAAAAATCTACAAGTCTAATGTCAATTTCTATGTTTCTCTTGATACTGAACAACCCGTTAAAGTTTATGTCAGTGGCTTTTCTAGAAGACCAGGACTTTATTCGGGATTATCTTCTGATAGCTTATTTTATTATATTGACAAGGCTGGAGGTATAGATTCACAAAGAGGCTCTTATCTTAATATTAGAATTTTAAGAGATAATGAAATCAAAGAAGATATTGACCTTTATGAATTTATTATGCAAGGTAAAATTAAAACAGTACAATTTAAAGATGGTGATGTTATTCAGGTCTTGCCAAGAAAAAATAAATTTAAAGCAACAGGCGCAGTTAAAAATGCATTTGAATTTGAATTCTCTGAAAAATATATTTCTTTATCCAGTATTATTTATATGATATCTCCTGAGTCTACTGCAAACAAATTAAATATTCAAAGGAAAATTGACAATGAAATTAAAACATATGTTCATGGCATTAATTTAAAAAACTTTAATATCAATGATTTAAACAATATCATGATCTATAATAATGATGAGTTAAAATTTTCTGTTGATAAAAAAGATAATACGATTGATATTTCAGTCAAAGGTGAGCACGATTCATATAAAGAAATAACGATTAATAATGGCACAACATTGTCAGATTTAATTAAAACATTAAAAGTCAATGATAGAACAGACATGAACGGTATTCAACTATTTAGAAAAAGCATACAAGATAAACAAAAGGAAAGCATCAATGAGTCTATTCGCATCTTAGAGACAAGTGTTTTACTTGCTGATTCACCTACAAAAAATACAGCAGAGCTTAGAAAGGCAGAAGCAGAAATGCTAGCAAAATGGATAGAATCAGCTAAAAAAATTATTCCGAAAGGACAAGTTATCTTAGGAGAAAATCCTGACTTATCTAAAATCTACTTAGAAGATGGAGATCAAATTCAAATACCTAGTAAAAATTGGTTAGTTTCTATTTCTGGACAAGTTTTACAGCCGACATCGCTTGTCTGGAATGAACACTTGACATTACAAGATTATATTTTGCAATCTGGTGGACTCTTAGATAATGCAAACCAAGATAAAATTATCATTAAACGTCTTAATGGTATGATTCAATTTGCAAAACTGAATGATAAATTAAAAATTAAAACAGGAGATGAAATTCTTGTTATACCAAAAGTTGAAGTTAAGTCTTTCCAGCTTGCTAAAGATATCAGTGAATTAATTTATCAAATTGTGGTGAGTGCAGGCATTGTTGTTAAGAATTTCTTATAATATTTTTAAAAAACTTGATTTTGATATTTTTAATTCTATAACAATAAAAAGGAAAAAATATTATATGATTCAATTTATTTTTGAAAATGGCGTTTTAATTAATTACAATAAAAACTATCCCATTTCGTCTAAACATATCAGTAATTTAAGCAATGGATTGGTGATGATGCTAAATCCTAAAAAAAATAGTTTAGACATAGAAATTACAACAGACGATGATATCATTCAAAAAAAAATATCTTATCATATTTCTCATAAACAAAATCTTGAACAATGCTACTACTTATTGATACCAGAAGTCTTAAAAGAGTATTTCTTTAAAATGATTGGAGATTTTTTTATCAACTCTTTTAATAAATTTGCATTGTCTATGGATAACAATGGATTATCTGAGCTTTTATTGATTTATGATTTAGAAAAGCAAAATACTCAAAAAATAGATTTAAGTCCTGAATTGAAAAAAGGTGTTCTTGTAGAATTTTACGAACAAGAAGAATACTCATCTTTATTTCAAATGCTCCACTCTGAGATCATTTCGTATTGTAAAAACCATGATATAGAAGAATTTCTTCCATTTTTTAAAATGAATGAAGAATTACTTAATCAATCTATGCCAAAATTTAATAATTGTGATGATTTAGAAAGTATCCTGGAAAGCTCTCAAAAATCAGACCTTAGTTTATGTATTCAAGATATTTTAAAAATATTAGCTCATGGAAAACATAAGTTTACTAAAATTGTTGATTAATATAAGAAAAAAGCCAAATATGTATTGAATAAATATTTGGCTTTTTTGATTATCATCATTTTTTTATGAATCTCTTCATTTTACATCTTTGATATATATAATTAAATGATATGTAAATGATGGCTGTCAATAATGTAACACCAATAACCTCAATCATATTAATCGTTTCATTTATAAAATATTGAGTTATTATATTACCTGTAAAAAAACCTAAAATTGTAAAAAACAAACTTTTCATTTTCTACTCCTTACTTAGGCTTTATAAAAGCATCTAGAACGTTTTCATTCCATTGCATTGGATAGGTTTTTTGACAATCTACCATCATAGAATCTACGTCAATTTTACCTTCTTCTTTTCGACACTCAAACCAAATGACAGAATCTTGCTCACCTTGTCCTTCATACCAAGATAAAAAAGCTTCAGCCTGTGCTTTTGTTTTAAAACCATTGAACTTTAATGAATACATTTTTTTCCTTATTTAATATCAACTGGATCATCAACAACACCTGCAAAATTATCTTCATCCATAAAGTTTAAGAGCTGTTTTTCTAGATAAACATTGTCTTTTTTCTTGAGAGGATCATTTTCTTTGACCTCAAGAAACATATTAATTGGTTGAATACGTTGATTAGCTTGATTGATAATGGCAATCGCTTGAGTACGTGTAATAATTTGTTTCATTTCCTTCCTTTCCTTTATTCCATATCCAATGATTTTGATGCTTGATCTTGCTTTTTTAATCTTTTAATTGAAATAGGAGATTTGATTCCCAATTCTTTAACTAAATCTTGAGGAGATTGATTTTGAATAAAATTATTCTCAGAAAATACTGAGTTATCTTGCTTAATTGATTTTCTTTCACATTTTTGACATTGATTTTCACATTTTGCTTTACACATGCTTTATTCCCTTATTTAATCCATGATTTGACTGTATTGACAATTGACATTTGATGTGTTGAGAAAAAAATCTTTGAGTGATTATCGTAAGAATAATTCATTGAAAAAGTACCCAGGTTAAATAAGCTTAGTAAAATCATCAAAAAAACACTATAACCAACCAAAGTGGCAAGACGATTCAACATCACAATCTCCAAAGTTCCAATATCAACATCATATCAAATTATCGATCATTTGTCTGTCTTTTTATGACAACACAACTTAACTTCCTGTATTCATTTTATATTTTCTAGGATTTTCCTTGATTGATTCAAAGTATTCAATAAAAATGTGATGAGTATCTTGACTCATCTTGATTAATTGCTCTCCTAATGCCCACATTTCTAACCAAGAAATCTTTTTATTTACATCAATAGAATTTCCTTTATAAGAAACACTTTCTACAATATCATCAGAGAATACCTTATTCATATCCTTTGGAGAAATTTCGTAAATAGACCAAATGGACATAAATTTATGAAAAGATTGCATTTTATTAAACCCTTCCATTTTTTGGTTAAATGCATCTTCTTCTTGCTCTCTATATTTTTCAAAAAAATGATCTAATTTTTCTTTTTCTTTTTTTATTCCATCAAAAACACACTCTTTTATGATACTAAAATCAGAAAAGTTAAGATAAGGACTATAATCCATGATTTTATTCATATCCTTTTCTAATAAATTATTTTTATCTACTAACTGGAGTGTCTCAATACATTCTGATAAACCAGATAAATAATTTTCTTCAATCATTGGTTTTAACTTTTTTAAAACTTTTTCACATTCATTTTTAAGATTTTTAATTTGAGTGAAGCAATCTTGTGTAAAACATTCTTTTAATTCCATATAAACTCCATATTCAATTCATCTATTGACATTATTTTAATCTATAAAAATGATTATTCAATCTCTTTTCTTTTAAAGCTAAAAACTTTCTCAAAATTAGACTCATCAATTATTTTTTTATTTTGCTCTTCTAACCTTTTATTTTTAAATTCTAATAATTCTTTTTCCATTTTTAATTTTGAAATTTCTTTTACCAACTCCTGCTTTTCCAATAACACTTTCATATGAGTTCGATACTTCAATAATTTTTCTTTATAATAATTCAATGAAAATATATTGGCGACCCATGAATTTTTATCATCTTTGCCTTTTGTAAAAAAATGATTACTCAACATTAATACCAAAGGAGTGAATAAACCAATAAAAGCATAAAATGAATATCGTGGATTATCAATTCCTGAATAAGTCAATAAACATACAAAATTGATAATAATATAAGGCATGCAATGTCCAGCCAATAAACCTTTTTTTTCTTTATAAAGTTTTGACCATGACCAGCTAGAGCATTGATTTTCTAAAAGCTTTCCATATGTAAAAAAATATGATAAAAATAAAGATGTTAAAATAGAAAACCAAATATTAAAAAATAAATGCACATCTGATGTCATTTTCACCAGCGTTGTCATCAAAATGACAAATAAAATATTTCCTAAAATAATTGACATTTTTAATCCTTTTTTTCTAAATTATGAATTGATAAAAAAAAGCAGATTTTTATCAATTTTAATGATTAAACATGCTTATTATATTTTTCTTTGATTTTTTCAATCTTGGGCTCAATTTGCGTCTTACAATAAGGGTCATCTTTATTGTTTAAATAATAGCATAAATATTTTTCATCAGTTTTAGAAAATGCAGAAGGAATCATTTGAATTATTTTAGTTTCTTTTTGCTCTTTTTGTTTTAAATAATTTTCAACTTCTTGTCTTTTTTCTTTTTCTTCTATTGGAATGATAACAGATGAGCGACACAAAGGAAAGAAACAATCTTTATTCCATTGAGCCAGCATAGGATTATGAACATCAAAGAAAACATCTAAAATTTTTATCAAATTTATTTTTTTTTCATCATAAACCAAATGTACACATTCAAGTTTATCTTTTTTTCCTAATGAAAAATCATATTGACTTAATCCATAAAATCCAGGAGTTACTTGAACAGATTCTTTTTCAAATAATTGAAAAATTGCCTCTAAAAGCCATTGTGTATTTCCAGATAAAATGATTTCTTTCATAAATATACCTTTATTTTAGTAAAATTATATCATATAATATAAAAAAAAGTGTTGTATTTACAACACTTTTACTCATCTTTTCTATTGTTTATTTGAAGGCACTTGCAGCAGCATCATCTTGACCTCTGCCTCTTCTTTGATTAGAGCCATTAATAGCATTAGATGTAACGTCATCTGTACCACGACCTCTTCTTTGGTCTACTGTTGCACCATTGACGACATTTGTTGCTGTATTTGCAACACTTGAGTTATCTTCTGGTTTTTTTGTCAATGCTCTATCGCATTTTGCTTTTTCACTTGCTGTTAATGTCATATTTGTTGCCTGACATTTTCTCAAGCCACCTTTGTCATCTACTACAGCAGGTTGATTACTTGGAACGAGTATTGGACTTTGAATGGTCATGGTTGGTTGGCTTTGAGCATGAACAGCAAAAGATGTCAATAACATCATAGATAATAAAACTTTTTTCATATTTTTTCCTTTTTGATAAAAAATTAATGATGTTACACAACTAACATCTAATTTTTTATTAATATACTTTCATTTTTTTAAAAATAAAGATTTAATTTTATTTTAAGATAATTTTCATGATGAATGTTCACTTTTTTTGATATATGCTTGCATACTACATCATTTCTAAAAAATATCTATTTACAAAAATTAATCAATAACAAACTCAACATAGTCTTTCATGACAACAATAGACGTTATCATTTGAATGCCTTTCTAAATAAAAGCGTATATTAAAATTAAAAGTTAATAAACTTTTTTTCTGAATTGTTTTAAATTTTATAAAATTTTTATTGACTTATTGGCAACATATCATAAAATATGAAAAAAAATTATATGACAAAAATTTATTATCGAAAAAATATCAATATGCCAAGAGGTAAGTTAATTGCTCAATGCTCACATGCCTTAAGCTCATTTTTATTGGGCTGTTTTGATTTTAATCAATTGAAATTTAAAACAACAGATATAGATTTATTCATGGATGCAATCTTATCAACTACTTTAATTCCCTTAGAAGATGATGAATTTTACAAAATCTCTCATGATTTTTTAATTTTAATTGAAGACAATGGACGAACTGTTTTTAATGGCGAAAAAACAATAACTTGTGGACTTTTGATTGATTTATCCCTTAAAAATAAATTATTATATGAAAAGAATAGGAATTTTCAAGAGGAACAAAAACTTAACACAAGACTTATTCAAATAATTGATAAAAATTTTGCAAAAATAGATTTTAATCGAACGATTCATCTAAGCGTTATTCAACAATCTCTTCATTTATTACAATTGATGCAACAAAAAAATTTTTGCTCCACTCAAGAGTTTTTAGAATGGACCCAAGGTAGTTTTACTAAAATTACTTTAATAAGTCATGATAATTTTTTGGATTTATTAAAAGATAATTTATCTAAAGTTAATTTATTAACTGATAAAATTGATAATCAACCTATCACATGGAATGAAAAAAGCTGTGTTATTGGTCCAGTTTCCAAAGAAAAAATTGATTTCTTAACTAAAAATTTAAAAATGATGTAAAAAAAGCGTAATGCGATTAAACTTTTAGCTTATCTTTATCATTTGTTGTTATTTTTCTTATTGACTGTATTCTTGTGATATTCTTTCTTGATATCATTCAAAAAAAATAACATTTAATCACTGGCTCATGTTGCTTTTTAATCTAAAATTTTTACAACGATTAAACCTTTTCTATCTTCAATTGCCACATTCAGTCCATAGATTTGAGTCACTTCTGCATTTGATGAATTTTGGAGATTTTCTTTAATTCACTGACTAATACCTTTATCTAAATCATTGATTCCAAATTAATCTTTTGTGATATTGAAAACTGTTGGCACCAGACAAGCTAATGCAAGTACAACCACTGCAATAAATTTATTATTTGATTTATCCTTTTTTTAATGAACTTGTGGGGGTATTTGTTTTGAAAACATTTCTTATTTCTGCAATATTGCTAACCGCAGAAGCGGCAAATCTTTCTTTATTTCCATCTTTCAAAAAAATCACATCACCTTTGTTATCTAAAACAACAATATCACTCGTATCTTCATTTGATACTATCTTTAATTCACTTCCTTTTAAATTAACTCTGGTTATCAGTGCCCTAACTTCTTTTTCATCTACATTCATTTGGAGAACACTCACATCAGAGGAGGAAATTGGCAAAGATGTTTTAACTTCGATTGGCTTAGGATTTGTTTTATTGACTATTTCTTTATTTTTTTCATTTTCCAATGCAACTATTAAATCAGAATGAGTCTGACCAGCAATGGCAATATCAACAATAGCTTTTAATGAAACAGCTTTTTCTGTTTGCAGTATTTGATAATGACCATCTTTATTAAAATTTTGTTCTGGTTTATTGAATTCAATTTCATTAATCAAAGAAAATGCCAACAGTCCTGTGCAAATAAAAAATATATGTTTAACTTTCATTTAGATTCCTTTTTTTTATTATAATTTATTTTTTTTATTTGTAAATACAAAAAATAAAAATAACTATTTAATCATCTAAAACCATCATTTTCTTCAATCTCATTTTTTCTAAGTCTAAACGGAAAAACATGTGAAAACACAAAATTCCGTTTAGACTTTCTAATTAACTACGCAATGCTGAGAAACAGTAGTTTGATTCATATGACTCGTTATATCCTGGCTTATCAAATGTCACTTTCCAGCCAACCTTTTGAAAATACTCTTCTAAATCAAACCAACCATGTTGATTCGCATATTCAAAACTTACTTCCTTTTTTTGTAAAATTTTCAAAGATAACTGTTTAAGTGTAAACCTTGAGATAATTTGGTTCATTTGGACCGTCATGTTTTCGGAAATTGTCTCATTCCAACATTCAATCACATCTGATGGAATAGAGTTTTGAAACTTTTGTAATGCTTCATTTGGTGTCATGGCTTTCATTTTTTACCTTTCTTCATGAATTTTTTCTTACTTGTTAAATGATAATCAAAACATTCTAAACATTTATATAAAGATAATTTCAAATGTTTTTCTTTACTTAAATGCATTCCAAGAGATGCTGCTTTTTCAGCATCTCTTTCATTTTGATAACTATTTTTTCCACTTATACATTTTTGCATGTATTCATGATATCATAAAAAAACCGCTTATCAAAAAAAAAATAGATAAAAAACAACAAACGATTGAAAAAGCAATAAAAAAACATAATATTCTTGTATCAAGCCTACAAAAATAATAAAAGCTTGAAAACTTAAACTAAACTAACTAAAAGGAAGAATTATGAAAAATACACAAAAAGGTTTTACATTGATCGAGTTAATGATCACAGTTGCAATCATCGGTATCTTAGCAGCAGTTGCATTGCCAGCATACCAAGACTACACCATCAGAGCACAAGTTTCTGAGGCATTCTCAGTATCTGGTGGCGTACAAACAGCTGTTGCAGAGTATTATGCTCAACACGGTGACTGGCCTGCTGACAATGATGCAATCGGCTTAAGCGCAACTGGTGCTGCTGGTACATACGTAGAGAGCGTTGTTAATGCTGCTGGTGTTATCACTGCAACATTCGGCGGTGCATCAAA
>JACCDV011152905.1_pt1 | contig 14450 bp, 8 predicted proteins | sample 7446131 | NCBI WGS metagenome assembly JACCDV01 (sample SAMN15323448, study PRJNA562643) | freshwater metagenome | isolation source: river surface water | place: USA:Blue River Watershed | collected 2017-08-17 | reverse complement strand
ATAAAATGCAAGCTAACCTAACAATTTCCAGTGGATTCAGTCGATAAATCCTCGACCCAACTGCTAGCTTAATAATTATTAAATGTAAGAAATCTTCCCTCCTAACTCATCTCGCTCAATCAAAAAGTTCGATAAATCCACATACGAAATCTCATACGAGTGTAGTCCTCGGCTTCCTATGTCTATGATGTCCCTTAACGAATTTCAACATATGTACTCGTTAAAAACAGCTACTATAAAATGCAATTAATACATTGAAAACTCACAGTATTAGGCCGCCATGGCCTTATCGAATAAGATCATCAAAGATAAATTCAGCTTTGATTTGCATGCTTTTAAAGGACTTGGTAATCTTTAATCTTGGAAGGGACATTTTGTAAAAAGGGCAAGTGGCTGGGTTACTGGCAAGAGGATACTGAACGTTTTCGACTTGCTTTCAATATGCTTTCATTTTTGGATCGGCAATAACAAAAAAAAGCTTGAGCATTGTTTGAGAGTGTACGAAAGACTACTTTAGGACCAGGAAAGGTTTGAAATATACTTTGGAATGGGTAACCTTTACTATAATGCAAAAATGTTTGCACTAGCAGAAAAAGCCTACATAAAAGCCTTAGATTTGAACAAGAATTATGCAAAGATATACGAATATTTAGGGTGGATCCACGGTTATTGGCTTGGCAATACCAGGCTAGCTTGTTTTTATTTAGAATTTTTACAGAGACAAACTGAGAAAAGTTTGAGCCGTGATTATCTAGCTGCCCTTCTCTAGAAACAGCCACAAACAAGAGAGTCGCTTTTGCGTGCAATATAGAGGGAGAATCCAAATAGTTATAGAGTTTACCTAGATCTTGCTCAAGTTCAGGCAAGCAAGCATAAAAAGGTTCAATTCCTCAACAAATGTCTATAGATTGATGAAAGCTACATTTAAGCCTACCTGCAGCTCTCAGAAACAAAAAGGAAAGAGCGCAGATATGATTAAGCAAAAGAGTTTCTGGAACTTGCTAAGAAGAAGAGCCTCATATAAGATGATCGTCCTTACTATATGGGGAAGATTCTTTAGGATCAGGAAGAATTTGATAAAGCTATCGAACAGTATAAAGAGTGCTTGGCCATAAATAAACATAACGTTCATGCAAATCTCGCACTAGCGAAATTATTGCATAAAAAAGGAGATATAAATAGTGCTATTGAAAGATTATAGGCACAACTCATAGCTAATCCTCACGATTTCTAAAGCGCTAACCTCTTAGGACTCTATTTCACTGAGAATTCACGTAAATAATAAGCAATAGCCTCCTTCTAAAAAGCAATCTATATAAATGAGGACTACGTCCCAGCCTATATAAACCTCGCTGAAAGGCAATTCAAAGATAAAAATTACGAGGAGGCCAGAAAGAACCTTCAGGCTGCACTCCGTATCGATCCAAAGAATGGATATCTGTATAATAAATTGGCGATGTACTATGTATAGATGAAAAATGTGACGATGACCATTGAGCTATGTCTCAGATCCATTGAGACTAAAGATTCTAGTTATGAGGAGGCATATATTCTCTTGATTGACGCTTACAAGATGCAAAATAATTTTGAGAAGGCCTTTGAGTATTACTTATAATACTCTCTTTAGTCAAAAGATTTTCATGCAGAGCAAATTTACAACAAACTTCTCGCATACCTCCCAAAAGAACAGGCAAAATATCTACTCCAATCAGCTCTGGATTAATACGAGGACGAGCATATACTGGTTGAACTTGGGAAGCTAGCTCAAAGAATTGGGGAATCGTAACTGGCAACAGAATGTTTCTCGAAGATTAACCTCAACATTGAAGAGTAGACCTATAGCTGTAAGTTGTTAGAGGAGGTTGCTAATTTTAGCAGGGGCAATGAAGAGTTGAGTTCCAAAATAGGAATTACGTCCTATATTGAGACGATGAGTTTAATTAAATGCAGGAAGCCCTTATGTGAATGAGTTCAAAACATGATCGTTCATACATTTGTTCTATAAAGTTGGTATAGTGAGAAGAGCATTGATTGTAGTTTTCTTAAAGCAAAAACGTTCCGCACAAATTTTGAACCAATTCGATTAGAAAAAATATTTTTTGCTAATCTAGGCTTATACCTTATGTAATCCAAAAGAAATAATAGAATTACTTCAGTAAATTTGAGAAGGTGAATTTCTACTATGGGCAAGAGAATTCATTGTGAAATTTTGACCTCATTGGATTGTCATTATTAATTATTGTAATTCAATAATATTTTATGATAAAAATAAAGAATAGGCAAATGGCTCTCAAATTTAGCAGAGCCCCATTTGCCAAAAATGCAGCCTAAGTCTAAAGCGAAAGACCAATAGCCTAAAGAAAATGCTAATCATCATCAACTCTACGATAATAAAAGCAGAACTAAATACGATCCTTACTTCACTACAAGAAAACGAAAAAAGTAACACCTTAACCTTTACTTTTGCATGCTAGGCCTTCATTGCAAATTATTCGAGATCAGAATAGGCAATAAAGAGATATAAAGACAGAGTATGAGTTTACAAATCCAACCATACTATAGAGCGAAAATTAAAATAAAAGTACCATTTTGGTAGATAATGCCAAGCATTCAAGTTTACCATTTAAAATATTTACGATGTCCTTACATAGCCAACTCGAAGATACTCTTGGACTACGAAAGACTCATAATCTCTACATGAAGCGTACAGGTGGAACAAGATAAAAAATCGATCCTTATCTTTACTATCAGAAAATGAAAGATAAACTTAAAAATCAACATCGCCACCAATATCATTCTAGTCTTGTGATTAACAAAAGATAAACAAATTGTACCAAGGGTTATCATCGCAAGGATAGAAGAAGCACTATTCAAATTGATGGTCCTCCCTTAACATAGAAGTACAATGCTAAGTTGAAAAGCAAAGTGATTTACTCTCAAAGGAAAGATTTTCAGCCAAGGCCTTGGTCTGCTTGTAAGAGTGAGACGAACTAATGTTGAGTTTTGATAATAAGTTTTAACAGACCATTCGTTGTATATATATTGCCTTGGACATTCTTCAATATTTCTAAGCTATAACAGTAAGATACAAATTTGTAATATTGAGTTAGTCATATGAACATTCGAATACTAATAAACCCATAATATAAAAGAGAATATTTTAATCTCCCTTAAATGCGATACAAGAAATTATATTATGAACTGAGTCACAAAGTGACGCACCATCGATTGACTAAAATAATTTGGCCAATTTTGGAAAGGTTCAAAATTGTTTGGACAGGTTGAGCTTCGGTTCCCTTGAAAAGTCGCCTATTATTCCACTTCAGATTGCAGTTGGCTCTTTGAGTCGTTGCCTTCTGACAAACCATAGGACCACAATCTTTTTACATCCAACTCAAATAAAAACCAAATTCCTTCAATACTATTAACAATAGCTCGATAAAATATTATGATGAAAGTGCTTAGCAATCAATGGGAGTGAGCCATAACAAAAATAGTTATCATTCATGATGATTTGAATGTATTTGCGCCTCCATTCATGCAGTTTTAGCAGTTACAGAGATATGTACACTTTACCCCAGTAAAAAAGCATTCGCAATACTTCTTTGAACAATTAGTCTTCTTACAATTGCATCCTTTCTTCAAGGCAAGCTAGGATTGCTACCCTCCAATAACCTAAAGCTTATTCATGAATGCATTTGGATCTTTTTATAAGACGGCTTTCCTTGCCTTTTGTCGCTTATCGTCAAAGTCAACATTGTTTCTGCATTGATAGCATGAGCACTTCTAATTGCACATTGTATCGCGTGAGAAGCATTAACAATACATAAGAAGACATTTTGATTTTGGACACTTGCAGCTGATTTAGATTTATTTCTTTTTGAGAGGTTCATTCTCAATGCTCATTTTTTGAAATTCCGACCTATATAACCCAAGAAAATACTCTATTTTTTCACCTTAGGTATTTCTTTGTTTGACCTTAAATGATCCCTCATCCCTCATTTCATGAAAATAATTATCTTCGTAAGTCAAATGCTCAAAAAGATCCCTATTGTTAAATTTTTATCTCGCCTTTCCCGAAATATTAGACTCTAAACTCATTCTTAATTTTGAATATGAGGTACTTTTGATTCTATGCTGGTGGATACTAGTAATAGTGGGTCCCACCAATACTCAGACAAGATTAATTTGACTTTCTACTCTTCATTGAGACTCGATGACCGTTCAATGAACTCGATCGGTTTTTCGAGTTTTCGTTTCCTTATTAGTATTCAATGTCCATTTATAATTATAAATATAAACTTTGATATATATTTTTTATCAATCCACAAGCTATAGAGCGATAAAAGATAAAAAAGCTTTTTGAAAGTTGGTCGTGTAAAAACTTTAATATATTTTTGATTTCAACTTTTAATATTTAATTTCAACATTATGTCAAAACTTACCAAGCCTGTCTTTGTGAAGGTTAACTCTCTTGTAGATTCCAGAAATGGTTACAATGTCTACGTCAAAGTTATTTCAGCTGAATAATCCAAAAGCAATGATGGACAAAGCACTTTTGTGAGAGCTGTTGTCGCTGATTAAACTGGCTCAGCTAACGCATTCTTCAAGGGAGAGTCCGCTAAACTCATCAAGCAAGGTGCAGTTATTGCCATCAGAAACGGAAGAATTAGAATCATCAAGGAGCACATTTCCTTGGAGATCGACATCTTCGGAAGAATCACCTCTGAAAACCTAGAAATCAAAGAAAATACCAAGGATAACATCTCAGAGAAGACCATCGAGAGGAGAAGAAGGGAAAGAAGAAGAGAAGGTGGAGAAAGAAGAGGAGGAGACTACGACAGAGAAGAAAGACCCAGAAGAAACAGAGAAGATAGAGAAGATAGGGAAGATAGAAGGCCAAGAGAAGATAGAAAACCTAGATAGGATAGAGGACCAAGAGAAGATAGAGGTCCCAGAGAAGATAGAGGACCTAGAGAAGATAGGCCTCCTAGAGAAAATAGGCCTCCCAGAGAAGATAGAGAGGAAAGAAAGCCAAGAGAAGATAGACCTCCCAGAGAAGACAGACAACCAAGAGAGGATAGAGGTCCCAGAGAAGATAGAGGACCTAGAGAAGATAGAAGACCTCGTGAAGACAGAGGCCCCAGAGAAGACAGAGGTCCAAGAGAAGATAGAGGTCCAAGAGAAGATAGAGGTCCAAGAGAAGATAGAGGTCCAAGAGAAGATAGAGGTCCCAGAGAAGACAGAAGACCTCGGGAAGACAGAGGACCTAGGGAAGACAGAGGACCTAGGGAGGACAGAGGTCCTAGAGAGGATAGACCAAGAAACAACGAAGGCGAAAGAAAAGCCCCCATCAAGTGGACCAAAGTTGGAGCCATTGAGCCAGGAGAGGATAACCTCAACATTATCGCTCAAGTAACTAAGAAAATATTTAGGTTGTTTCAGTCGAAAACGTTGGAAAAAGAGACAGAGTCGTTTTGGGAGATGAGACCGGTATCGTTAAAGCCTTTTTATGGAATAACCCAGTTTTGAAGGTTGGAAGCACTGTTGTCCTATTCAAAGCTTAAGCCCCAGTTATCAAGGAGCACATTGAGGTCCAATTGATGGAAAGAGGAAAAGTCGACGCCGCAAGAAGAGACGTAAGAGAAGTTAACAAGACTAATGACGTCTCAGCCAAAGAATGGGTTGAGCAAGCCTGATACAAATGTAAACAAATAAGTATTAATCAAAAAAATATTAATGATTTTATATTAAAAATCTGGGGAATGGAACAAAAAAATGAGAATAGTGACCTATAGCAAAGGAGGAAAATAGTTGCCACAACTATTGCCTCTCCAATCGCTTCACTCATTGCTAAATACCTTGTACATCCATTAGACACTATCAAAAGTAAGGTGCAAGCTCGTTCTACTTAAATACATAAGCTGTCATAGTACAAATTTGGGCATTCGATCTAATTAGGTAAAACTAGTAATAATAAGTCAAGCAAACCTGGAAAAGCGAAGGAATCAAAGGCTTTTTCCGTGGGGTTACCCTATCAGCCTTTGGATCGATCATCGCCTTTTCCGCATATATGAACATCTATTAGAGAACTAAAGCACATTTAGATAACTACTAAGTAGATTTACAATAATAAAGTTTTTCAAAGAATACAAAGCTGCAAATCATCTAATTGCTGGCTTTGCAGCATAAGCCATCTCATGTGTCTTCTGGCTTCCCATCGATATCATCAAGTAGCGAATGCAGGTCCAATCATAGATTAAGATCTATAGTTACTCTGGACCAACTTAGGCATTTAAAAAGATTAATAAATCATAAGGAGTTGTTGGACTGTATAGAGTAAGGTTTTTAATATGTAGGCTTATGGAGCAACACTAGTATTCTTTGGTCCTACAAGTGCAATATTTTTTGTTTGCTATGAAAAGCTAAAGACTATTTTTGTAAAAGACCAAAAAGCGCCAACATTAAGTGAAAGTATTATCTGCTCGTCTGGTGCAGGCGCCTTATCTGGATTTTTCACAACTCCTTTAGAAATGGTAAAGCTTCGAATGCAAATTCAAAGAGCAGATAGTGCTCTGAAAGGCGTTTCTTTAGAAAATACTCTTTATGGATATAAGAATATTTTCCATGGCCTGTATGTAGCATATAAAAAGTAAGGCTTTTTGGCTTTGTACAAAGGGGCTGGTTTGAGAGTTTTATTTACTATCCCAGCATTTGGTGTTTCAATGAGTTTAACAGAATAGTTTAGAAACCTTGCAATAAAACATAAACTTACTTAGCCGTTTTTATGATGTTCAATAATACAATAATTCTTTCGATTAACCCATCGCTTATCATTATTAAGCAAGACCTTGCTAAGTCAATTGCAAAAGATATAGAATTATAAAATAACTTCTAATTTTTATTATTTAATAAAACTTACTTACAAAATGAAATCCATCGCCCTAGGACAATAGCTTCATGAATTCCATTAAAAGTGTGTCTGCCAAATATGCTCATGCGAGAAGCACAAATGCCCTTATAATCACGTATAAACACCATAACTCAGTTTCATATTCCTCATACAGAAATCAGTTCATATCAAAATTAGTTTGTGAAGCACCCCATCAATACATGGAAAAAACCACCTCCATAAAGTTTTGCTTTGTTTATGTAGAAGCCCAAGAGTATAGACCTTATGACTATATCAATTCAGCATACAGGGAACATTTCCCTGGACAAAAACCTCAAATGAGGGAAAAAATTGTTCCTAGAGTTAAAAATTAAAACAAAGATATTCCATTCAATTCAACTTCGTAATATGCTAAACAGTTCGGACCAAAGAGAGTGGATAAACCTAATATTTTTATCAAAGATAATCAATTCAACCCTGATACTCAACCTTTCAACCCAAGTACCACATACGGATCCCACTTTACCAAACAAGGTCGAAATCCTCACGAAAAACCTGAGCAACCTAATATTGTTTATCCTTAAGGGTATAAATTTAACCCCAGTACAACTTATGGTAAAGATTTTCAAGAAAAGCAAGTAAACGTCAACAAAAGTTTCAAGCCCGTCGAGGTTATTGCATAGAAAGGGCCACACGACCTGAATACCATTTATCGTCAAGATTTCAAAGAAAAGCCACAACCTCAAATCTGTCCAGTTTAAAAGTTACCGAAGCTCCCTAGCAGTTTGAACCATCCAAGCCAGCACCTTGTCTATAATAAGCATACTGGTAGCTGGAAGTAAAAATGATGAATACATTCCTTATCAATATTACAAGCTTGTGAAGTTATATGGCACTTAGTAAATAAAAATTAATAACCCCAATCATTTGCCTGAGGGAGATGATTCGCTTTTTTATCTTTCATCTAACCTTTTCAACTCCTTCAATATTATCTGGAATTTCGACTGATCGACCTTCGTCCTTGGAATTTTAATGTTATTTGTACTCATTAATGAAACATGAGGCGATTTAGTAAAGAATTCTGTTTATTTATAGCGCATAGATTAAGATCTGCTTGAAACCATATCCGTCTTTTCCCTCTATCTGCTTGATTTCTGTTCCTGCTCCTCCATTTCCTTTTACTTAACTGCTTGAACAACATCTTTAGTACTGAGACTGAGGGCTGCAACATACTCTTTCTTGGCTTACATCTATTTGGCCCTTACTTGGTTTATTTCATCCAACAGATTCATTTATTGAAGTCTTAACATTTACAATTATTTCTTCTTTTACTCAGTAATAACGATGGTCTACTCGTGATTTCTCTGGCCCTCTGCATACACTGAATTCAGCTTCTGTCTATAGTACTATAAATATCTCTTTTTGGCATGCTAAGTTTGTTCTTGTATTTGTTTCTTCCTTTACAGCTGCAACAGATGCTGACTTTAGTTATGTTTTTACAGTGACTTTCTATTCTATAGAGAAGCGTTTTTAATTTGTCGAGCATCGTCTAGCTTGACCAAGTATAGGGCTTTCAGAATATTGTTCATTTCATTTTTATGCATTTCTCGATAGGAATGATTTCGTGCTCTAAGTGTTGAAATTTCCTAGTTTATTGCATTGTGGTCCTTTTTTTTCTATATAGATAAAGTATTACTATTGAGTAAAGTTTATTATATTCTATTTTTTGTTGGACCACTTCTTTTGTTAAGCTTTTATGTTTGTCGATTGCGTCTTTTTCCTTTTGAAGTTGCGAACGTAGGAGCTGCACTCTATTCCTCATAAGTTCAACATTGTCCTGGATGTGTTTGAGCTAATCTTTGTCCTTGTTGGGCCCACTTACGCTCACTCTTGGGGAGTCTATGCTATTAACATGAATAGAGCTATCCATAAAGATTATATTCAAATAAAAAAAAATAGTGGTTTTTTGATAGATAGATGATGCAAAGAGAAATTTAATGTATAAAATGATGTTTTATTAATATCATTTGGTGGTTCTACAAAGTTATATAAATTTACTCTCCAAAGCCTATCGCGCAATCAAATGAATTTTCCTCTTTGCTTCACTCATCCTCTTGGAAGTCAACGAAATAAGCTTTATCTCATTCCTCAAAAAGGATAAAATTACTATCCTACAAATTTTCATATAGAACTGTTGCTCTTCGAGTGCGTAAAGCTAGCATTTGGGTTCGTGTATCTCCAAAAAGTGAAGAAAGATTGATTCATTAACATAATGGGTCACTGATTATTTTATTTTCTTGACATATTGATAATATCTTGGGAAGGTGCATTACCTTGGATGTGGGATGCGATCGAATAAACGTTGGATTAATTTCATGGATTTGCTTTGCTTTAGCAGAAAGGAAATCATTTGGTTCACTAAGTTAGGGACTATATTTCTATTCTCATTCCTCCATTAGATTCTATAGGTCAACTTAACTTCCTTCGATTTGACAGAAGGAATCGAGAAGGTCGGTGTAGTCACTATTCTCTCTTGTTTCCTGCAATTTTTTCGTTTGGATTAGATCTAAGAAAAAGATTCGCATGTTTCTCCTTTTTCCTTTATAATTTGGGGTGGCTTTAACGGAACTGTAGTTGGGGTTATGTTTGAAGTATGTTTTGTAAGTATGTGATGTGTATCGGATGGAAGATTGAATGTGGTGATGGGAGTATTCTAAGTGGAGAAGTAGATAAGTGGAGGATAGTAATAGAGAAAGGGGGATGTTATAGGTTGATATAATTGAGGATTATAATACTAAATTAATGCTGGAGTACCATGGTAGTTCTTAGAAGCCTTTCCTCTCAGAAAATATTTATATATTATAATCTAATTTCCATGATTTATTATTTCAAACCATGTTTTTGATGTAATTGAAACTGAAAAATACAAAAATCAATTAATCTGCTGCCCAAACACACAGAATGTCAGCTCAAATACGAATAGAGTCGAAATTCATTATATTTTACCCATTTTATTAATTATCGACTTAACAACATATTCCTAGGGCTTCCCATTTTATAAAAATCTTCAAAAATCTTCAACCAAATTGAGCGCCATTAACAACGCGATATTGTAATCTATTGGAAATTATTAATTTTTATCGTGTTTGATGTAAGTGATTTATTTTTTCCATTTCTTTAACAACTTTGTTATCAACATAACAACCTACTTCGATCAAATAAATTCTTTTATTTTCCACAATTAGAACATCCAAAACCACCAACCCCATTTCTTCAACCTGGTTTTTATTGAAAAAAACGAGTGTTTTCATCATTTTGAAGTCAAACTAAAGCTTCATTTGATTAATATTATAATAAAGATAAATAAACAAAATTACTAATGATTTTCTATGGAATTTTTTGTTTAAAGCTTATTTAACATAATTCAAACTCTACCATCATTCGCATTATTGACATTTTTATACCGAACTGATAAAGTACTAAATCGAGAATTCATTCGATCACTAACGCAGTATTAAAAAACATATAGAAAATCTTTATTTACTATCTTCTTCAATCTTCAAATCAAACAAGATTTGATTTTAAATAAATCATAATAAATTTAATACTTGATTTATTTCCGTTATTAAGAGTTTTAGTTGTTGAGTTATATTTATATTCTCATAATAAAGTTGTATCAATTATCATTCAGTACCCATTTATTTATTTTTGGATGGAATCGATTCTTTTGAAGCAATTTGACTTAAGAATGTTTGCGTATTACCGAAACTTCTACTATTTTTATCGGCATTAGATTGCAATTGTGATTTGGTTTAGAGCAGTATTGTAGATTTACTCTTGCACGTCGATTTTTTCTTGTGATTCAATGCATTTTACAACGTTTTATAAGGAAAGATCGACTTCATATCCATTGTTAAGGAAGAGAACAAGCTATAGTTAGAAATTTTGTATGAAATCTAAGAATTTTATGACAAGTTCATATCTGTTTCGCTTTTTCTAAAGGTCAAATTACTGAGAACTCGAAAGTTTCTTCAAGTAGTTCATTATTGCAGTGCCAGCTTGACAGGGTTATGGTGGTTTTTAACTTAAAGTTTAAGGGAGGTTAAGAGTTTTCAATCCTGAGACTGCAAGTAGGGCATCTTTTTGGCCTTAGAGCCTTACTTTTATCTTCTTGCTAAAGATTTTATTGAGAATTTAGTAGTCATAGAAGATTAGTACCTGATAAAGCTACTTTGAATCTTGGACAAGTTTTAACAACTCTGTACGAATACTAATATGCCTCTATATTATTTTAATAATCTCTTGATAAAGAATATTGTAAATTCTATTGGCAAGTAACTTTTATACCTGCTATAACTCATCTTTCTGCTTTGCCTCCCCTTTCTTAGCAACCTACTTGGAAACTTTCTTCAAAACCTCACACACAGATTACTTCAGCTCCGTAACTGATACTTTTAAGTTAGTTTCCCCTTTCATCCATTAACTCTATAAAAACTACTCTATTGTATATCTTTTTGATTGATCCCTTTCAAGACAGGCATAAAGTAGCTTAACTAGAGCTTAAGGTATAGTGGGACTATTTGGTATTTTGACTCTTTCGTTGGTAACTTTGCTAACGAATACAAGATAGCCTTGATCGACAGGGAAGGGTAGCTTTCCAAAGATGAGTTGGAATAAAATAACTCCAAGTGACCATATATCGCATTTTTTATCATAAGGCTTTCCAAGAAGAATTTCAGGTGCCATTGTAATGGGCGATCCACAGTATGTCTTCATCATCACTTCCTAGCTATTGAACTATCTCGCGAATCCAAAATCGGCCAATTTTATCGTAAAGTCCTTCTTTAACAGAACGTTTGCTAATTTGATGTCTCGATGCGCTATTCCCCTTGCGTGGAGTAGATGAAGGGCCTAAGCAATGCAGCGGATGATCTTCCTCACATTCTAAAGGGGGAGAAGGTTATCCATATTTTCTTTAAGATATTTTTCCAAGTCCCCTTTTTAACAAAATTCAAAGATGAGGTAATAATTATTGGGTGTTTCCAGTGTCTAATATAATTTGACAACATTAGGATGCTCTATACTTTTGGAGATGATGACCTATTTACCAATCATTTCCTTTTGCTATTTAGTCATATTCTTTATCTTTATCATCTTTATTGCGTATTTCTAGATTTAGCCTTACTTTCTTCCCTCAAACACCTAGCTTGTTGCACCAGATCCGATCTTTTTTATCAATTTGTAGTTGCCTACTTTCTTTAGAGTTTAGGCCATTGTTATATAAATAAAATTCAAAACTCAAGAGAGGTTAAATCATTATATGCGGAATCGAAAGGAATAATAATGATGCGATTATAAAAACAGATATCACTTAGGAATTATCAAAGAAATAATTTCTTTTTTATGTTGTCTGCCTTCTTATCGAATCTTTTACGGTCCATAAGTCTCGAAAGAGGGTTATAGGAACAGTTTTCCTTTAGAAACTGAGGGTTAGTCTTTATTTTATCTGTGTCCACATTATTATGAGCTTAGAAGAATAATTGTTTGGATTGAAACGGATTTATAATATTGAGAAGGTTCAAAGTTGCTGACTCTTAGGATATAAACTGCTATGAGACTATTGATATTTATGAGATTATAGTATTTGGATTATAGTGGGTTGTTAAAGTTTGAGGAGGAGTATTTTATGGCAGCTGAGGGTTAGTATTTTTTGTAGAAAGTGTATATTTTTATAGTTCGTTGTGTAGCTTGGGTATCTTTAATTCATGATTTAAGATGATTTTAGAATTTTTTATCGAAGCCTGAGGGGTTGACATCAGGGTTGACCCCATATGAACTTCTTTAATCTTTATAGGGGACCCTTTATTCATTTTACTGATACTATTTTCTTTTAAATGAGAAGTGGCCCGCTTGGAACAAATCAAATCAATCTTCTTCCCTTTAATGCTTTTGGGCTAGGAATAAACTTTTATCCTTGAAGGTGTAGATGAGCTATTGTATTATCGAGCTAAGTAATTACTCATACAGCATTGATTAGATTGTGTTGATTGTTAATAAATTAGAGGATGATTGATTCTTCGATTCATTTTAAGGAATTTTTGAAAGTTTAGATAATTATATTATGGAATAGAAAGAAGAATACTATTGAACTTTGCCTTTTTGTATAAAACTAAAGTTTTCTATTTGTAAATCCATATTATTTATAGAAAATGAACATAAAGAATAAGGAAGATATTGTTATTTTCGACGATGAAGATTAGATCATAGAAGACACCATACCAAAGCAAGAGAAAGAGAGTAATATCTTCGTTTTTGATGATGAATAGATCAACCAAGAAGAGGAGGATAATCAGCAAGAAAAAATTATTGAGAGTAATGATGAGAATTGCTTTATGTCTAAGAAGGATTTCAAGGATAAGTGTACCAAACTTGAAGACAGGATCATCTTTAGCAATTTAAAGAATTTCAAGCATGACATACTCAAGTCTCAACCTACCTTTTTCCAGGATGCAAAAGTGAAGAAAAGAGAATCATAAAAGCAAAGGAAAAGTATTAATTTACAAGGCAGAATGTCACTCTTATCAAATATACCGAAAGATATCAAAGTTGACTTCGTTACAGACACTTCAAAGAAATCCATTAAGATTCCCCAACCCTCCATACGCACATAAACTTAGATGGAAAGTATGATGAGTGATGATATCGAATTCAAAGGAATAAACTTTAAGAAGAATATTAGTGATTATGACATACAAGGAGCTTGCTTGACGACAGATAAGAAATAGTTGAAAATTGAAGTTCTAAAAGACAAAAATACTTTAAAAGTCTCTAATTTCAGAGAATTCCTATACACCCAACTCCAACCTAACTATCAAATTTCTGTCCTTGTAAAGCGCACTTAGAACGGAATAATAAACTCCACATACAAATTCTACTTCAAATAGAATAAAAAGTTTATTATGTCATGCTAGAAACAAGGTTTTAGTACATATGTATTTTCCAGCAGTGAAGTCCATATCTCAGAGGAGCACATTAGCTACCTTGGAAAGATGTAGAGTAACTTTATGGGAAGTTAGTTTGTGATTTTCGATTCAGGATAGGATTGCAGTAAGACAAAAATGATGGAGAATTACAAGAAACAATTAGGCTATATAGCTTATATGCAGGATAAGGACCAGCCAAGACGATTTTAAACCTATCTTACGACTTGCGATAACAAACTCACTGATTTTACAGTTATTGATAAAAAGACAGAAAATGTCATCCTAGACAAATGGAGCAAGGATAATCAGGGCAACATAGTTAAGTTGAATTCGAAGGAGCCAAGCTACGATCCTCAAGATTGCAGCTTCAAACTTGATTTCAAGGGTTTTTAAGGAGTGCCTTCGATAAAGAATTTCATTGTCGACAACTAGGATTATCCAAATGCGCTCCTTTTCAGTAGACAAGACAAATAAACATATTTTTTGAATATCAAAGCCCCGTTCTCCATAATTCAAGGCATTGCAGTTGGAATGTCAAGCATCCACAAGAAATTTCTATGAGACACAAATGATCT
>JACCDV010511630.1_pt1 | contig 14463 bp, 12 predicted proteins | sample 7446131 | NCBI WGS metagenome assembly JACCDV01 (sample SAMN15323448, study PRJNA562643) | freshwater metagenome | isolation source: river surface water | place: USA:Blue River Watershed | collected 2017-08-17 | reverse complement strand
TGGCCGACATGTCATTGACCGGCCCTACCAAAAATACCACACGCTCTTTAAGTAAGCGCGAGTATATATCGTAGGAACGCTCACCACGGCCACTCTGCTCCACCACCATGGGGATATAGCCTAAGCCTTGTGGGCTTAGATCTTGCTGCAACTGCGACCCTGGCAATGTGTTCATTTATGCATTTCCCATTAAATCATCAAATTTAACTTTTTTATCACTGACTTTGGCTTTAGCCAACACCCAAGCCACGGCATTTTCTTCGGTGGCCAAAGCAGCAGGTTCGTCTAAACGTTTAGGATCAGCATAGTACCAAGTCACCACATCCGCTGGACGCTCAAAGCTTTGTGAAAACACATCTACCATGGCACGCACTTGGTCTGCATTGGCATGCAAGCCATTGGCATTGATTAACTCGCCAAGAATCAGACGCAATTTAGTGCTGCGTTTTGCTTGCTCTTCGAACATACTAGGCTCAAGCTTAATAGCGCTTAAGTCAGCGCCTCGTTGTTTAAGGTTTTGCATGGTGGTTTCCATCATGCGATTGATTTCAGAACCCAACAACACGCGTGGAATTTCAAAATCAGCCGCATCAACCAAGGCTTGGAACACCTGCTCCTTAACCTTAGCACTCACACGCTTTTCAACTTCTTGCTTCAAACTTTCGGTGATTTCTGCTTTCATCTTAGCCACGTCACCGTCTTCTATGCCCAAGCTTTTTGCAAAATTTGCATCCAATTCTGGGTAGCTTGGTTCGGATACGCTAAGGTAATTAACTTCATAGGCAACCGTTTTGCCTGCAAGTTGCGCAGGATTATGGTCAGCTGGGTAGCTAATTTCGAATTTTTTAGTTGTAGCCGCTTTGCCGCCAGCCAATTGCTCATCAAAGCTAGCCACACGGCCCGCATCACCCAACACCAAATCAATACCGTTATCACCGGTTGATTCCACTTCCTTGCCATCTACGGATGCTTTCAGTGTTACATGAACGCGATCGCCTTTTTTGGCAGCGCGTTTAACCGGCACATAACTCACGCGTTGTTTCACCAAGACATCTAAGGTGTTTTTGACATCGGCTTCACCGACTTCCAACTGTGGACGCTCGATTTTGATTTTAGATACGTCACCAATAGCCACTTCAGGAAACACCTCAAAAGTAGCCGTGTATTCAAGATTGACGGAAGCTGCTTCAAACGGTTTATGTTCAATATTTGGGTAGCCGGCTACACGCAATTTTGCCTCATCCACAGCATCGCCAAAGCTTTTTTCAACGGCGCTAGAATAAACTTCATCACGCACTTGATCGCCATAGTGTTGATTAACCAAACCCATAGGGGCTTTGCCTGGTCGGAAGCCAGCAAATTTTGCCGTACGTGACATCTGAGTTAAGCGCTGACGAATTTGCGCTTCCAGTGGTTGAAGTGGAACCGTAATGGTAATACGGCGCTCAAGTTTGCTAATAGTTTCAACATTCAATGCCATGCGGTTTATTCCTAAGGTCAAGTTTCTAAATTATTTCATGCTCGGATACGAACAAATGTTTCAGTAAAATCATTCGTAAAATCAAACAGCTACTAAAAAATTGGAACGAATAGAGGGCAACAAAAAAACCATCTAGGATGGCTGTAGACAGTGTTTTATTAAGAATGTCCACCGTCCTTGTACGCGCCTAAAAAACACGAGCTTTTAACGCTCACTAGTTCGCTTAAATTAAGCGACAAACTATAGCATATTAGGCTTTTGTAAACAAATGAGCGCAGCACTTTTTTCATGGCGGCAAAAAGCAATGGGCATAAAAAAGGCCTTCCGATTAAGGAAAGCCTTTATGTATTTGGTGCGAAAGGAGAGACTCGAACTCTCACGCCCTGCGGCGCTGGAACCTAAATCCAGTGCGTCTACCAATTCCGCCACTCTCGCATTGTAAGTAAGCAGTGTATTGCAATGCTGCTTCAAACAAGCCGGCATTATAGCGCAAGTAACGCTACTGGCAACAGCTAAAAAATAAAATTAGCATATATTTATCTACATTAAGTTAGGGGCAAATGCACGCCTAAAGCTTATTCATTCCTTACTAGCAAAGTATCGAATGATTGTGCGAGAATATCGAATGATGCGCTATGCCAGCGCCACTAACTAAAGAGCCCTATCCATGCAAAACAACATCAACGAAAATGAAATTAATATGCTGCGCACGGAGTTGGAACTCTTAATGCGTGAGCGTCTGGCTTTACTTAAAGTAACCGGGGCAGCGGCTGGCTTAATCGCAGAAATGGACAGCCACGATTTACCCATTAGCACGGTGGAGGCGGCTGACTTATTAGCCACCACTATTAACGACTTGAACGAAGAAACATTGCAAGATGCCTTGAGCGCCGTGCATGCGGAAATAATAGAATAGAATCACCGCAAGACTAACGGCCTTATTTAGATAGCATTAATTTTGATTAAGCGCACCAGCTCAACTTTTCTACTAGCCAGCAAACCCAGCACCCTGGGGGTCTTGTCCATAGCCTGCATAATGGCCGCCTGCAGCTTTCAACAATACCAGGCGAAACCAATAGATGCCCCAGCCAATCTAGTCAGATTGGCTGAAAAAGACCCAAACAGCCTGGCTTTTCAACAGTTTCTGATCAAACATGGCTACAAAGCCGATCAGCTGCCTGTCCAAGCTTGGGGGCTTGAAGAGCTAATTTACTGCGCCTTATTTTTTCACCCCAATGTTGACCTCGCTAAAGCAAAATCTAAAGCCAAAGAATTGTCCTTGGCTACCGCCGCGTCATCCCCCATACCCACAGTGAACACCAAGCTTGCACGCAGCAACGATCCCGATCCAGCAAAAAAACCGTATGCCTTAGGATTGAGCATAGACCTGCCCATAGACATCGCCAATAAAAGCGAAATTCGCGTGGAGAATGCTAAGTACTTAGCTGACATAGCCCAATTGCAATTGGCACAAACGGCTTGGGAACTCAGGGATAGTGTCGCTCAAACATGGCTGGATTACCAAGCCAAACAAGAGCAAATTCGCTTGCTGTCCATAGAGCAAAATCACCTGCTAGCTAGCGTTGCCATCTATAAAAAGCGTGTGGAACTGGGCCTAAACTCAAATGTAGAGCTGAGCTCGGCCAACTTGAAAATGCAAGCCAATGCCGTCTTGCTAAACCAAGCCAAACAACAGTCACATACGCTATACACGCAATTATCCAGCAATGTAGGGCTGTCACTTACACAGTTCAACAAATTAGTTTTAAAAAACCAATACAGCACCCAGTTAGCAGAAGCCAGACCGCTAGACGAGCTTCAGAAAGAAGCTTTATTAAATCGTATCGATTTACGCATTGCCCTATTACGCTACGCTAGCATGGAGGCTAAGCTAAAACTGGAAATAGCCAACCAATACCCAGACTTAGTTATCAGCCCTGGCTATGCTTATGAATTTGGTGACAGCGTTTGGTCGCTTGGCCTTTCTGGCTTGCTGACCTTGCTACAAAAAAACAAATTGGCCATCGCCGAAGCCGAGCAATTACGGGAAGTAGAAGCCGCTCAATTCGAAGTCCTGCAAGCTAAAATTATCGGCGACACCAATACCGCCAATGCCACTTTTGCACAAGCGCAGCAACTGCTAAAAAATCAGCAGGCATTGCTGGTGCAACAGCAAGCCAACGAAAAGCGCATGCATGCCTTATTTGCAGCAGGCGAAATAGACCGGCTCACATTGACCCTCGCCAAATTAGAAACAATAGCCATAGAAAAATCCGCCGCCACCGCGCAATACGACCTTAATACCGCCATTAGGCAGCTGGAAAACACCTTGCAGAAACCACTCACAGGCCCAGGAGTAGCGCATGAACCGTAAAGCCACCTTAATTATTAGCATGCAAGCTTTTTTGATTGTCCTGTTATTTTGGTTTTTAGTCTTTTATGGCAAGGATGAATACGAAAGTGCCGCATCCAGTGGCGAAGCAACGATAGAAAGTAGATCTTTAGTCGCGGCAAATAATAGCACCGACAAAGGGGCGGCGACCCTTATATTGCCCCTAGCGTCACAACAGCAAAGCGGCATCAAAACCAGCCCTTTAGTTAGCACGCAACACCAAGCAGCGACCGTTTCTTTTGCTAACGTTGAAGCCATAGACAGTTTGCTTGAGCAGCGCACCCGCTATTTAGCAGCGCTAGCAGAAGGCCAAGTTTTACGCAGCGCTTTAAGCCATCAGCAACAGACTGTCAAACGCTTACAGGTGCTGAATCAAGACGATAAAAATGTGTCCGACCGCGCGCTCCAAGAAGCCGAAGCGGCGATGCATGCCGAACAAGCTAAATTAAATGCTAACCGCACCTTAGCGCAAGGTTTGTATGACAGCATGCAACAACAATGGGGAGCAACGCTAGCGACATGGGCAGCACAAACTAACAGTCAGTCTCAGTTAAATGCGTTATTGCAATACAAAGAGGTCTTGCTAAAAGTAAGTCTGCCGTTTGATGTGCATCCCAACACCAAGAGTCTGTTGCAAATTGGTCAAATTGGCGGACAAGCCTTAGCTAAAGCCCGCTTCGTTTCAATCGCACCGCAAGCCGACAGCACCATACAAGGTGAAACCTACTTCTATATCGCGCCAGCCGATAAGCTAAGAACCGGCATGCGCCTTAGTGCACGCCTAGAAAGCCAAAACGGCATTAGCAATGGCGTTATTGTCCCGCATGAAGCCGTAGTTTGGTATGCCAACCAAGCTTGGGTATACCAAAAAGTTGCTTCCAAGCAAGCCGGCACCGACAAATTCATTCGGCGCTTAATCAGCACCGACGTTGAAATTGAAAGCCCAGCCATCAGCGGCTGGTTTAACAACAAGGGCTTTGCCACAGGCGACTTACTGGTCACCAGCGGCGCACAACTGCTGCTGTCTGAAGAATTAAAATACCAAATTACCAATGAAAATGACGACTAAATTTAAAAGTATAGTCGGCATTTCAGTGCAGACTAATGCAGGCCTTGTTGCGTTAGGTCGGAGCTAAAATGACGATTAAAATGATGGTTGAATTTAATCAACACATCGGCATTTCAGTGCAGACTAATGCAGGCTTTGTTGCCTTAGGTCGGAGCTAAAATGACGACTAAATTGATGGGTGCTACCAGCTTATGATGCCTAGCCTAGTACGATTTTCCATACGCTTTCACGGCGTGGTCATAGGCTTGGCTTGCCTGCTTGTGGTGTATGGCTTGTACGGCTTATCACGCGCAAATCTGGATGTATTTCCAGAGTTCTCCCCTACCCAAGTGGTTATTCAAACCGAGTCACCCGGTTTATCCTCTAAATTAGTTGAGCAACTGGTAACGCAACCCATAGAAAGCACCCTGTCTGGCACAGTGGGGGTCGAATCCATGCGTTCGCAATCGATACCCGGCTTATCCATCGTCACCATTATCTTCAATGAAAACACCGATATCTATCGAAATCGGCAAGTGGTGGCTGAACGCTTAGCCACACTCAGCAAGCAACTGCCTAAAAATATCGTGCCCAACATCACCCCGCTCGCCTCCAGTGCCAGCACCGTGTTGGGCATGGGTATCAGCTCAGACAAGCGCAGCCTAATGGAGCTACGCAGCCTAGTTGATTGGACGATACGCCCACACATCATGGCCGTTCCAGGCGTGGCCGATGTCAACGTGCTGGGGGGTGACGTACGCCAATTACAAATTTTAGTCGATCCCAACAAATTGATACGTTACCACCTGTCCATACAGGAAGTGCTGGCTGCCACAGCCAGACTAACCGGAGTACGTGGCGCTGGCTATATAGAAAACAACAATCAACGCATACTAATAAACACCGAAGGCCAAGCCAGAGATGCTAAGCAATTGGCGCAAATGTCCGTGTTTCATAAAGACGGCCAAACCATACGCTTAAGCGACCTAGGTGAGGTCATCGATGGCGCGGCACCTGCCATCAGCGCAGCCGCCATTGACGGCAAAGAAGGGGTTTACTTTTCCGTACAAAGCCAACTCGGCGCAAACACCAAAGCCGTCACAGAGGCTGTTGAAAAAGCCATGTTAGAGCTGGCACCTGAATTTAAACAGCAAGGCATTAGCTTTCACCCCAGTCTTTTTAGGCCGGCTAATTTTATAGAAACGGCCATCGATGGGGTCAAGACTGACATACTCATAGGCTCTGCGCTGGTCATAGGGGTGTTATTCCTATTCTTATTCAACGTACGCACTGCCTTCATTTCCGCTACCGCCATTCCACTGTCCCTACTCACCGCCACCATAGTGCTAGGCTACTTTGGCATGGGACTCAATATCATGGTGCTGGGTGGCTTGGCCATAGCACTCGGTGAAGTCGTGGATGATGCCATCATAGACACGGAAAATATATTTAGGCGCTTGCGTGAAAATCGCCTACTAGCCCAACCACTCGCGGCTTATCAAGTGGTATTTAATGCATCCATGGAAGTGCGCAGCTCGGTGGTGTATGCCACGGTGATTGTGGTCTTGGTATTTTTACCCTTGCTGACCTTATCCGGTGTCGCCGGCAAATTATTTGCACCCTTGGGCTACGCCTATATCAGCGCGATTGTAGCCTCGTTATTAGTCGCATTAACCTTAACCCCAGCCTTGTGTTATTTATTATTTTCTAAAGGCGAGTTAGACAGCCAAGACCCGCCTTTAATTGTCTGGCTAAAAAAACACTACGTGGCCCTGTTACGCCGCATAGAGCAGCATTATTTAACCGTCATCAGCCTAGCAACGCTGATCATAGCCCTAGGCCTGGGCATCTTACCTTTATTCAAAAGCCAATTCATACCAAGCTTACACGAAGGTCATTACATCATGCACATGACCGCTGTGCCTGGCACCTCGGCGCAAGAGTCACTGCGTATAGGCAAAAAAGTGGCTAAAGTGGTTAGTGGTATAGCCGGGGTAAAATCCGTCACCCAATGGGTAGGCCGCGCACCCAATGCCGCCGATACCTTTGGCACCCATTACAGTGAATTTGAGGTTGAGCTTGAGCCCAGTGATGGGCCGCAACAAAATAAAATTCTCACGCGCATACGCGAAGAGCTCGCTGGCGAAGCAGTCGATGACGATGGTGATGGCATCGCCGAAACTGGTTTCATAGGGGTAAATTTTGCCATCAACACCTTCCTGACTGAACGCATAGAAGAAACCATATCTGGCTATACCGCTGCCATGGTGATCAATATCCATGGCCAAGATTTGGACGCCCTCGACCACGATGCTCAGCAAGTAGCTAAATTACTGAGCAACATCGCTGGGGCCAGCGAAGTGCAAATACAATCACCACCAGGCACGCCTGAGCTTGCTATCCGATTGCGACCAGAGCGCCTGGCCTTATTTGGCTTGCAGGGATTGGATGTACTGGAAAACATACAAGCAGCCTACGAGGGTGTGCAAGCGGCACAAATCTACCAAGGCAACCAGGTGCTGAGTGTCAATGTCATGTTTAGTCGCAGCATGCGCGATGACTTGCGAGAAATCGGCGCCCTAGCTCTGAAAAACCCCGATGGAAAAATTATCTACTTAAGGGATGTAGCGGACATCAGTCAAGAAAATGGCCGCTCCAAGATACTGCATGCCGGCGCTAAACGCATACAAACCATCACCTGCAACATCAATGACCGTGACATCAGCCAGTTCTCTAAGGAAATGAAAGCTCGAATTAATAGTGAAATAAAATTATCACCTAGTAACTTTATTAGCTATACCGGCGAAGCTGAAGCTAACGCACAATCACGCGAAGACCTCATCGTGCATTCCTTATTGGCTGGGGTGGGTGTATTCCTCATGCTGTACATAGCATTTGGGCGCTTACGCAACCTACTGCTGACCTTTGCTAACCTACCTTTTGCCTTGATAGGCGGCGTCATAGCCGCCATGTTTACCGGTGGCTGGATTTCACTGGGCTCTCTAGTGGGCTTTGTCACGCTGTTTGGCATCACCTTACGCAACTCGATTATGATGGTGTCGCATTACCAACATTTAATTGATGAGGAAGGCTGTATTTGGGGACTTGAAACCTGCATACGCGGCGCCTCAGAACGGCTACCTTCCATACTAATGACTGCCTTAGTAACGGCACTGGGCTTGCTACCGCTGGCTTTAGGTAGCGAGCAACCTGGGCGTGAAATTGAAGGCCCTATGGCCACCATTATTGTTGGCGGATTGGTGACCTCCACCCTGCTCAATCTACTCATACTGCCTACCATCATGTTGCACTTTGGTAGATTCGAAAAAGCGCACATACGCTAATCAAAAGTTAGATCAACAAGGCCTGTTTTTGTAAGTGCTCAGCACTTATGCCACGCTCAAACACAGCACTATCGGCCTTGTTCAGCAGGCTAGTTTGGTAAGCCTGGCCAGCAATATAATCCAAGAAACGTTCGTCTAGCACCCCATCGCTTAACAAGCGTTCAGCCATGCTTGCATGGGCTTGCTGATAAGGACTTAAGTCTATGGATTTAATCAGTAGCAATTGATTCGCTGCTAACTTGTTTGCCAACCAAGCACTCAAGCTATCCGAGCTCACCTGCCAGCTCTGCTCCACTGACGCATCGGCCAAGACCATCTGACTGGGTAGCCAAACCATGGTTTTATGTTGCCAACCGCGTTCGGCAATTTCCAGTTCACTGGCCGCCGTCACTAAGCCAGGCTGCATGCCAGCCAACAACAAGCCATATTGATCCATGGCTAGCAAGGCCAATTGATGCGCCAGCGCATCGTCCACCTGAGAAAGATTTTGCGCCAGCCGCACGGCATCGGCAAACACCCCGCCACCGGGCACTATCACTACCTTACCTTTACCGTGTTTGGCTAATAGCGCCAGCCATTGCGGCAACTCCGCCGAACCTAACAAGCTGCCACCTAACTTCACTACCCATAATTGATCATTAACCATGTCTAATAACGCCTTTAAGCTAGGGTGCAGAGCGATCTTTGCCAAAAAAATACTGCATGGTTTCTAATAAACTGGATGCCTTATCTTGAATTTCAGCATACTCTTGTGCAAGCTCAGAATCACTCACTATGCCTCCTCCAGCATAAAAACTTATTTCGCCTTTGTCATGGCCATGCTCATGGTAAACGGCCGTGCGTATGGCAATGCTACTGTCCATATTGCCATCAAAACCGACGTAGGCAACAGCGCCACAATACACGCCACGTCTATGTGGCTCCAATTCGTCTATGATTTGCATGGCCCTAAGCTTAGGCGCCCCAGTGATCGAGCCTCCTGGAAAACAACCGCGTAACAAATCAATGGCGGTTTTACCCTTGGCTAAACGCCCAGTCACTATGCTGACTAAATGATGGACGTTAGCGAAACTCTGCAAGCGAAACAATTGATCGGCTTTAACCGAACCGATTTCACAGCTCTTACCGATATCGTTACGCAGCAAATCCACTATCATTAAATTTTCCGCTCTGTCCTTAGTGCTGTTCTGCAAATCAAGCGCCAAAGCAGCATCCTCGTCAGCATCCACTGAGCGCGGCCTGGTGCCCTTAATTGGTCGCGTTTCAACCACACGGTTTTGCAACTGCAAAAATCGCTCTGGCGAACCAGACAAAATTTGCCACTGAGGAAATTTCATGTAGGCCATAAAAGGTGCTGGACTTAACTCGCGTAGCTTTTTATAAGCCAACCAACTGTCACCAGTGGCCTGCGCGGCAAAGCGTAAAGCCAGGTTGACCTGATAGCAATCACCATTCTTGATGTAGTCTTTAATTTTATTGAATGCCACACTGTATTGGCTGTAGTTCATATTGCTAGTAAGCGCCGAAGATACGCTAAAACTGGCTGGCCTATCTGCATCATGGCTAGGTTTAGCCTCATCAAACAATAGGCACAAGACTGCCCAGTTTTCATGGGTAGTGGCCACCAAGCCATTTGAAACCAGCTGCGCTGTTTTTTCTTGATGATCGACCACCACGGCCCAATCGTAGAGGCCAATCTGCATATGTGGCATCTCTGTCGCTTGAGCCAATGGCCTAGCTAAGCATTCGATTTGACTAGAGGTTTGTCCGGAGATTTGTCTAGATAGCTGCCTAGACAAATCATAAGAAAAATAACCCAATGCCCCACCCGTAAACGGCAAAGCACACACTTCATTCACCGCATAGTCTGCCATTAGCCGTTTTAATGCAGCCAAGCCATCCTCATCAGTCACGCTCAACTGACCCTCATGACGAATTTCGGTTTTAATGCCATCCGCCCCGGCGTCATCGCTAACGATAGTGGCAAAAGGCTGAGCCACCAAAATGTCATAGCGGCCGTATTCACTCTGCGGCTTGCCGCTGTCTAAAAACATAGGCCAAGGCAAGTGCGCTATCCGTTCGAATAAAGCACTGCTATCTGAAGCATAAGGAAGAGCATGCTTAAGCATGGGTTCTCCCCAAACTGGCAACAGCGTAGGCGGGGAAACAGACGGCAGCCATGCACTTGGCTGATCCGCTTAATGGGCTCTCTGCTGGCATAAAATCCGTCACAGACAGATAGTCCAAGTTTAATTCCTTCGCCAAGCCAAGCAATAGAAAATCGCCCACCCCTGCGCCAATTAAGCTGACAGTGGACGCACCGTTTAATGCAGCCAAATGCCGCTCTATGGCGTGTTTAATTTGTTGCATCTGCAGCGCTTTAAAGGCCTGCGCCAAGGCTTGCCATTCGGACATGGGGGCATCATCGGCATCTCGTCCTATCATACGGGCTATACGCCGCGCGCATGCAGCAAGGCTTTTATCACCACCATCAGCGGTTTCTGCACTGTATTGGTCCTGCGGCAAATCCCCGGTTAGCCTATACACATCGGCCGTCGTGGCAAAATGCTCAGCGGCCAAATTGATAGGCGTATTAAAAAATTCCACCTTTTGCGCCAGCGCCATCAATGGCGTGCGCACTACCCCAGTGTAAATTAACTCGTCGGTTTGCAGGCGTTGCGCATCGCTAAAACCCATCACTTTAGGCTGCCCATGGCTAATTAATACCAAATCGGTGGTGGTACTGCCGACATCAATAAACAAAGCGTTGGGTGCATGCTTAGCTAGGTACTCGACACTGGCTAACCAATTCATCGATGCAATGTTGTGCGCCTTAGACGACACCTCAGGCAAGCTGACCCACTGTTGGTAGCCCGCATAGAACATTAAATGCTCACCTAATTTTTCTTGCAGTAATTGCGCGATTTGCACGACCCCGCTAACGCGATTGGGGAAAATATCAGCCAATTCACCTGTCATGGTGACGCAGTGTTTATAAGCTTGTGGCGACGCAGAAAACTCGTTCAAGACCTGATCAATGGCCGCACTCAACACGGTCAATCCACGCCACAATGGGCAATAAACTTGAGTGACATCAATAATATGGCCTGCAGCATCTGTGTGCACTGCTTTAAGATGCGCGCCACCCACATCCCATGCCATAAGCGGCAGCGTTTGCGCTAGCAAAGAAGGATTAATACTCGTTTTCATGCAAACTTATCTCTACCCTGTTTTTTTCTATTGGGGGCAATTTAAAACGCGATGACAACACGCAAGACATTATGAGTTCTGCTGGGTTGCAAGCCAAGGCCACACGCAAGCCAGCATAACTGCTAGTTAAGCGTGGATTAATGTCTAGCACATACATGGCGTCGTGCTCAGTATCCAGGATGACATCGACCCCCACATACGCCAACGCGTCCGGTAGCATTTTAGCTATTTTACGCGCCAGTGTTTCAAAACGTTGCCAGTATTGGCTAAGACCATTAACACTAATGCCCGTCAACTTAAATTCACCATTTTGCAGGCTGACGTGTTGCTCATTGCAACTTAGCAACCAAGCTTGACCCTCACGGCATAACATGCAAAAACTGGCGGCGATGCCAGGCTGGTAGGCTTGCGCAAAAAAATGCAAGCTGCGTTGTTCTTGTTGCATCCAATGGCGCATTTCACTGGCACTAGCAAAGTACTGTATGCCTTCGCAGCCTGCTCCATCCTCAGGTTTAACTACCCAAGCCGTTTTGGATACTGCCAACGTTGCAAAATAGCCATCATCGAGGATATCCGTCCCAGCGTGTATGGCCAGCGTGTGCACGCCTGCTTGTTGCATGGCTTCAAAACTGAGGGTTTTGCTGGTGCCGACCAAACTAGCATCGTAACCACAGCCTATGAGTATAGCGCCGTCTTTTTTATTCTCTGCCGCTAAACACAGCTCGGTTAGCTTGAGCAAATGCCCATCCGTTTCTGGTGCAATCAGCCAAACCAGATCCACTTGCTTAAGCAACTTCTTAAACACCTTAATGAATTCGCCGGCAAGCACTGGGCTGCTGTTTAACACCAAACTGGATGGCGTCAACCTAGCGTCGTGCATGCTGACAAGCTGGTAGGCATTAAGATCACTCAGGTCCGTCAATAAAGCATCACGCATGAGCGCGCCTTCTTTAGCCAAGGACGATGGCAATAGGCCATCACTAAAGCCACCAGCAGTGATAAACTCGCATACTAATAATTTTTGACGCTGTTCGATGATGCAAGTAATCCCGGTAATAGATTTATTAAATGGCGAAGTGGTGCATGCTAAAAAAGGACAAAGGCAGCATTACCAAAGCCTACAGTCTGAGCTGTGTCCGTCTAGCGATCCGCTGGCGATTGTAGCCGCACTGCTAGCAGTGCACCCGTTTAAGCAATTATATATCGCCGATTTGAATGCCATTCAAAAACTACCGCATAAGACGACAACAAATTTTGCAGTCATAGCGCGCATCATTAACGCCTACCCACAATTGGAAATTTGGCTGGATGCCGGTATTACACAGGCCGCCGATATGCAGCTATGGCAGCCCCTCAATCTAAACTTAATCCTGGCAAGTGAAAGCGTCAGCACTATGGAGGGTTACCTTCAGCTAAGCCAACAACTGGGTAATTTTATATTGTCGCTGGATTTTTTTAGCGACGGCTTTCATGGCCCGCAGGCACTATTAAATCAAACTGAGCATTGGCCGCAGCGCGTCATCATCATGTCGCTGGCTGACGTGGGGGCCAATCAAGGGGTGAATAGAATTAGACTGGAACAGCTTGTTCAGCAAAATAATACAAGCCGACTGTATGCAGCCGGCGGTGTGCGAAACGCGGCCGACATAAGACTGCTAAAAGAATTAGGGCTGCATGGTGCATTGATAGCTACGGCATTGCATACGCAGCAAATCACCGGCGCAGATTTGCAGCAAGATTGCCAATAAAAAAGCTCGCCGTAGCGAGCTTTTTCTAAGCCTAGATGGCTATATCACTTATTCCAAATTAGCATGAATAGCACGCATGCCTTCTTCAGTTAAGCCTTTTGCAAAAATCAAATCAGCAATCGCGGCTTCCAAGAAAATCAAGGTTGAAAGCTCAAACTGTGAACCCATAGGCATGCCTTGGGTTAATGGGAAGCTATTGTCGTTACCAATTTGTATGGTTAGATCAGCGGCATCGGCCATGGGTGAGGATTTCTTCATGGAAACCACAACCAATTTAGCGCCCACGGATTTTGCTTTTTTAACGAAAGGTAGCAATGTTTCTGTACCACCTGAACCGGATACCAATAACAATAAATCACCGGCTTTAATCGCTGGGGTAACCACTTCACCTATCATGCTAACGTTATAGCCAGCGTGCACTAAACGCATAGCAAAAAAGCGTGATACTAGTAGCGAACGACCTGCACCACCAATAAAAGTACGGCCAGCACCTTGAACTAATTTTAAAAGTTCGGCTGATTTTGAGTTATCCGTTTCAGACAATATGCTGCTTAATTTGTCTAAAATTAATTTTTGACTGCTGCTCATAATTTTTTCCTTATAAATTTAATAACCGTGTACTTAACAGACCATTAAAAAAAAACCCGACTCGATAAGGAGTCGGGGTTTCTAATTACTCATTTCAATAATTGCTTATTGAAATCGCTTAAATTAAGCGTGAGCAATAGCTGTGATTTCAGCAGCAGAAGCAGCTGGATCAGTAGCGCCGTAGATTGCAGCACCAGCTACAATGATAGTAGCGCCAGCATCACGTACTTGAGCAGTAGTAGCCGCTTTAACGCCACCAGCTACTGAGATTTCAACGCCTAATTTCAAACCAGCTACTAAACCTAAGTCAGTAAATGGTGTTTGACCAGCCGCTTGTTGATCCAAACCAGTGTGAACGCCAATGATGTGCGCACCTAGTTTAGCCACTTCTTTAGTTTTAGCAGCTTTATCAGCAACGTTGATCAAGTCAACTTGTGCTTTTTTGCCGTATTTGTTTGCAACGTCGATTACACCTTTGATAGTACCGATATCAGCACAACCTAAAACTGTACAGATATCTGCACCAGCTTTGTAGAATGGCTCAGCTTCGTAGAAGCCAGCATCCATAGTTTTCAAATCAACTAAGATTTGGTTTTTTGGGAATTTAGCGCGTAATGTTTCTAGCAATTTGATACCGTTGTGCTTAATGCATG
>JACCDV011220492.1_pt1 | contig 14483 bp, 17 predicted proteins | sample 7446131 | NCBI WGS metagenome assembly JACCDV01 (sample SAMN15323448, study PRJNA562643) | freshwater metagenome | isolation source: river surface water | place: USA:Blue River Watershed | collected 2017-08-17 | reverse complement strand
CCCTCTACGGCAAGATCGTGGCCAAGTCGAGCAAGTACCACGCGCACGACGAAAAGGGTGAGTACCACCTGGGCGACATCATCGAGATCACTGAAAGCAAGCCGATCTCCAAGACCAAGAACTGGGTGGCTACCCGTCTGGTCGAGAAGGCTGCAGCCGTTTAAGCCCAAAAAGCCCAAGCGCTGCAAACTTCGCCAAAACGACCCACAATGCGTGGGTCGTTTTTTTTCGCCCATTCCTTTTCACTTTCAGGAGACACCCATGATCAAAGTCGGAGACCAGTTGCCCGCAGCCACGCTGATGGAGTATTCCGAAGTCGAAGGCAACGGCTGCAGCATCGGCCCCAACCCGGTGGACGTGCAAAAAGCCGCCGCCGGCAAGACGATCGCCCTGTTCGCCCTGCCCGGCGCGTTTACCCCCACCTGTTCGGCCAAGCATGTCCCCGGCTATGTGGAGCATCACGATGCCCTGCGCGCTGCCGGCGTGGATGAGATCTGGTGCGTGAGTGTCAACGATGCTTTCGTCATGGGCGCCTGGGCGCGTGACCAGAAGACAGGTACCAAGGTGCGCATGCTGGGTGACGGCAGCGCAGACTTCAGCAAGGCTGTGGGCTTGACGCTGGACCTCACCGCTCGCGGCATGGGCCTGCGCAGCAACCGCTATTCCATGCTGGTCAAGGACGGCAAGGTGCAGACGCTGAATGTCGAGGCGCCGGGCAAATTCGAAGTCAGCGATGCCGCCACGATGCTGGCCCAGGCCAAGGGCTGAAGCAGAAAAGGTCTCGGTTCCCGATCAAGTCGGGAACGACAAATCAACTGCCATTCTCGGGCTTTATATGCTGTCATCCTCGGGCTTGACCCGAGGATCCACAGCCGACGTGGTCAGTCGAGATCCACCTTGAGGTAGTGCGCCCCGGCATGGGGGTTGTGGTAATAAGGTGGAATTTCTTCAAAGCCCAGGTCTTCGTAGAGCGCACGCGCCGCTTCCATTTCGTCCAGCGTGTCCAGAAGGACCGTGCTGTAGCCTGCACGTCGTGCCTCGTCCAGAATGGCCTCGGTGAGCTCTCGCCCCAGGCCAAAGCCGCGGAACGCCTTGCGCACATACAGCCGTTTCATTTCGGCGGCATTCGGATAGTCGCTGTTGTCCATGGGGCGCAGCGCGCAACAACCCGCCACCGCATCTTCCACACGCGCCAGTAAAAGAGCGCCACGTGGGGGTGCGTAGTCGCCCGGCAGTGTGGCCAGCTCCGAGCTGAAATCCTGGAAATCCAGGTCCACACTCAAGGTGCTGGCGTACTCCAGAAAGATCTCGCGCACCGCCAGCATGTCTGCAGCTGCAGCCGGTGTGAACAGTTCGATGTCGGGTTTGTCCAAGGGGGTGTCAAAAGTGGGCCAGCGATCAGTGTAGCTGGACACGGCAGCAACTCATGTTGCGCCCAGGCTGATGATCCAACGAACGAGTGCCGCGCAGACGGCCACGAGCAGCAGGGCCAGGATGCGCTGCATCAGACCGTCACGCGAGGCGGGTACAGCTTGCTCCAGTAACTTGTCGCCGTGCAGCATGGCCGGGATCAGCACCTGTGACTTGCGCAGGCGGTACCAGACGATGGCTGCGATATGGACCAGCACCAGTGCGATCAGGACGGCTTTGCCCGCACCTTTGTGCCAGGCGGTGGCCGCGCTGACCGTGGCCCCTGAGACCAATGCCGTGAGCGGGCCGGCATTGGCGATTTCATCGTCACTCACCAGACCGGTGGCGACCTGCAGCAACAGCCACAAAAGCATCAGTACCACAGACCACGAACCCACAGGGTTGTGACCAGCCCAGTCAGTGCTCCCGCCGCGCAGGTAGGCCAGCACATGTCGGGGTGCCAGTGCCAACTGCGTCCAGCGAGACCAGTGGCCACCCAGGAAGCCCCAGAACAGCCGAAACAGCAGCAGCGTCAGCACCGCATAGCCCAGACGGAAATGCCAGACCATGGCGTTACCGCCGACGTTGCCAGTAACGACCAGACCGATCACAGAGACGGCCAGCAGCCAGTGGAACAGACGGGTGGGCAGATCCCAGATGCGGACGGTGACCATGGCAAGACTTTCCTTCAAGCAGAACAAAGCAGAATGTGCGAGACTTTCCAGGTGACATCATCCCCCAACTTCAGGAGCGCAACATGAGAAAGATCATTGCATTGGGCGGCCTGCTGGCTGCGTTCACCGTTGCCGTGCCCGCACAGGCCCAATTTGCCAAGCCGGAAGATGCCATCAAGTACCGAAAGGCCAGCTTCACCGTGATGGCGGCGCACTTTGGCCGCCTGGGTGCGATGGCACAAGGCCGTGTGCCGTTCGATGCCAAAGTTGCGGCCGACAATGCCGATGTGCTGGCCGCCGTGGCCAAGCTGCCCTGGGCGGCCTTTGGTGAGGGCACCGACAAGGGCGAAACCCGCGCCAAATCCGAAATCTGGAGAGAGTCGGCCAAGTTCAAGGATGCAGCCGACAAGAACCAGGCCGAAATCGCCAAGCTGGTCGCCGCGGCCAAGACCGGCAATCTGGACAACCTCAAGGCCGCTTTCGGCTCTGCTGCGCCCACCTGCAAGGCCTGTCACGACAACTTCCGCAAGGATTGATCTGCGGGGGTCGTCTGACACCGGCGCGGTCCTGGATTGAACGGGGATGGCCAGTCGCAGTGGATCCCCGGGTCAGGCCCGAGGGTGACACATGAGGAGCCGCCCCAGGATGACCACCCGGCCCCAGATGCCGCTGCAGGCTCAGGCTTGCGTCAGCAGCTTCTCGATCAGCCGATGCAGCTCGGCAAAATCAGGCGTCCCCACATAGCGCTTGACGATCTCTCCGCGCTTGTTGACCAGGTAGGTGGTGGGTGTGAGTTTGACATCGCCCCAGGCCTTGGCATTGGCGCCCGTGTTGTCGATCGCCACCTTGAAGGGCAGTTGGCGCGATTCGGCGAAATTCACCACATAGGCCGGCGGGTCGTAGCTCATGGCCACGGCCAGAGTCTCGTAGCCCTTGTCCTTGTACTTGTTGTAGGTAGCCACGAGTTCGGGCATCTCGGCCACACAGGTGGTGCAGCTGGTGGCCCAGAAGTTGATCAGCGTGACCTTGCCCTGCAGCTCGGCGGAGCTCAGCTTGCTGCCGTCGAGCAGCACGAAGGACGATGCAGGTGCACGATCCTGGCCACAACCCGGGAGGGCCATGGCGATGCACAACAGGGCAGCGATAAAGGGCAGGCGTTTCATGCCCGCCATTGTAAAAGTCGGGTCTTGTCCCTGTCAGGTCCGGGGCAGCGCCAGCAGGAGGCGCGCCAGACCTTCCGGGTCGCTGACCATCGGGTCGTGCCCGGTGGCCATTTCCACCACGCGTGAGCCCGGCAGCCAGGCACCGCTCCAGAATGCCGGGTCGACCATGCGCTGGCGGCTGACGTCGATCGTAGCCAGCGGCGGCTGTGTGCAGTTGATGAAGGTCCGTGGCACCGAAGCCACGCGGCGTGGATCGAAGTCCAGCACCTGCGTGTAGGGCCCGCCCGGATGGCGGGTCTGCCGCCGTGCAACCCAGGCATGGTCTTCCCCTGACAATCCGAAAATCGACGGATCGGGGGCAGGAAAGCTGTGCTGCGGGTCGGCGCGGCTAGCTGCGATGCGGGCTTCTCGTGTGTCGGGTGCATGGGTACTGCTCCAGCTCTCGCCCGGTGCGGGCAGCACCGCGTCGAGGTAGATCAGATGCTGCAGACGTTCGGGCCGGCGGTCAGCCACGGCGGTGCCCAGCATGCCGGCATAGGAATGCACCACCAGCACCACCTCGTCCATTTCCTCGGCGTCCATGGCCGCCATGACGTCGGTGATGTGGGTTTCCAGGTCGATGCCGGGCTGCAGCAGATGCGCGCGTTCGCCCACACCGGTCAGGGTCACGGCATGCACGCGGTGCCCCGCTTGCTGCAGCAGGGGCAGCACACGGCGCCAGCACCAGGCCCCGTGCCATGCGCCGTGAACAAGCAGGAAGTTCGCCATCAGATCACCCCCTTCTCGCGCAGGGCGGCCTGCTGCGCTGCGCTGTAGCCCAGCACCTCGCTCAGCACGTCCTGCGTGTGCTGGCCCAGCAGCGGCGGCGGCAGGTCCTGCCGCGGCGGCGTCTGGCTGAGCTTGAGCGGGCTGGCCACGAGTTTCAGGTCCGGCTGGATCGGGTGCTGCCAGGTGTTGACCATGTCACGCGACTGCACATGCGGATCGGCAAACACTTCGGCCAGGTTGTTGATGGCACCGCACGGTACCTTGGCGGCCTCCAGCGCAGACAGCCAGTCGGCCTTGGTGCGGGATTTGAGAATGCCTTCGAGCAGCGGCACCAATTCACCGCGGTGGCGCACCCGGTCCTGGTTGAGCGCGTAGCGCGGGTCCTTGGACAGTTCAGGCACACCGGCCACGGCACAGAACTTGGCGAACTGGCCGTCGTTGCCCACGGCCAGGATGATGTGGTCGCGGGTGCCCTCTGCACTGCCCTCGGGTGGCTTCACCTCGAACACCTGGTAGGGCACGATGTTCTGGTGCGCATTGCCGGCGCGGCCCGGCACCTTGCCGCTGACCAGGTAATTCGCGCCCAGGTTGGCGAGCATGGCCACCTGCACATCGAGCAGCGCCATGTCGACATGCTGGCCCTGCCCCGTGCGCTCGGCATGGCGCAGAGCGGCCAGGATGCCGACGGTCGCGTACATGCCGGTGAAGAGGTCGGCCACCGCCACCCCCACCTTTTGCGGGCCGCCGCCCAGGTCGTCGCGCTCGCCGGTCACGCTCATCAGACCGCCAATGCCCTGCACTGCGTAGTCGTAGCCGGCACGGTCCTTGTAGGGGCCGGTCTGCCCGAAGCCCGTCACACTGCAGTACACCAGCTTCGGGTTGATGGCCGAGAGGCTGGCGTAGTCGAGCCCGTAGCGCGCCATGTCGCCGACCTTGAAGTTTTCGATGAACACATCGCAATGCCTGACCAGGTCGCGGATCAGCTGCTGCCCTTCGGGTTGGGCGATGTCGCAGGTGAGCGAGCGCTTGTTGCGGTTGGCGCCCAGGTAATAGGCGGCCTCGGCCGTGTCGTGGCCCTCGGCGTCTTTCAGGAAGGGTGGACCCCAGCCGCGGGTGTCGTCGCCGCTGCCAGGCCGTTCGATCTTGATCACGTCGGCGCCCAGATCGGCCAGGTTCTGGGTACACCAGGGGCCTGCCAGCACGCGTGACAGGTCGAGGACTCGGATGCCATCAAGTGAATTCATGTGGACATTGTCGCCAAAACCGGGCAATGGACAGTCACCTGGGCAGCCTGCAGCTGGATCCGGGCTCTCTACAATGGGTTGCATGCGATTTTCCCTGTTTCTGACCATCGTGACGGTGGCCTTGACAGCCTGCAGTCCCGAGCAGAACTGGCGCCAGATCACATTCGAAAGTACGGCGCTTAGGGCGCAACTGCCCTGCAAGCCTGACCGTACCACGCGTGAAGTGCCGTTGGGCGGCGTGCCGGTCCAGCTCGCGGTGGCGGGCTGCGAGTCCGGCGGGGCCATGCTGGCCGTGATGACCGCGGCCTTGCCTGCAGGCACCGACGCCCAGGCGGTGCTGCAAGGCTGGCAGCAGGCGACGCTGGCCAACCTGCAGGCGCAGGCCCCTGCGCAGACCGCGCCCTGGCAGCGTCCAGGTCTGTTGCCGCTGGCGTCAGCGCACCGCATCCAGGCCGAGGGGCGACGTGCCGATGGCCAGCCCGTGCGTGCGCAGGCCGTCTGGGGTGCGTTTGCCGAGGGCGACCATGTGCGTGTGGTGCACGCGGTGGTCTATGCCGGCAAGATCGCGCCCGAACTGGCGCAAGGCCTGTTTGAAGGGGTGCAGCCGTGAGCGAACACCACCTCTCCCGGCGCCTGGCGGTGCTGGTGTTTCTGGCTTTTGCGCTGGCCTATTTTTTTTCGGCTCTGGTGCGGGCCATCACCGCCACACTCTCGCCGGTCCTCACACAGGAGCTGGGCCTGCAGGCCCGTGACCTGGGGCTGCTGGCCGGTGGCTATTTCTTCGGTTTTTCCCTGACGCAGTTGCCGCTGGGCCGCTGGCTGGACAAGCATGGGCCACGCAAGGTCATCCTGGCTTTCCTGTCGGTGGCGGTGCTGGGTTGTCTGGCGTTTGCGCAGGCGGACAGCTTCACCGGCCTGCTGCTGGCGCGGGTGCTGTGCGGCGTGGGTGTGAGCGCCTGCCTGATGGCGCCGCTGACGGGCTACCGCCGCTGGTTTGATGCCAGCACCCAGCTGCGCACCAATTCCTGGATGCTGATGACCGGCTCACTGGGCATGGTCGCGGCCACCTTGCCGGTGCAATGGCTGCTGCCCATCTGGGGCTGGCGTGCACTGTTCGTGGCCATGGCGGTGTGCATTGTCCTGTCGATGCTGGCGATTCGCCTGCTCGTGCCCGCCTGGCAGCCCCTGGCACCGGCCACACAGGATGCGTCGGCCGACGATGGCGGCTACAGCGCGGTCTGGCGCAGCCGCTATTTCTGGCGCATGACGCCGATCGGTTTCTTCAGTTATGGCGGCATGGTCGCCATCCAGACACTGTGGGCTGGCCCCTGGATGACCCAGGTCGCGGGCTGGACGCCCCTGGCTGCGGCCACGGGTTTGTTCGCGATCAACCTGTCGATGCTCACCAGCTTCTGGCTGTGGGGCTGGATCACGCCCGGCCTGTCACGGCGTGGTATCCATGCGGACCGCTTGATCGCCTGGGGCCTGCCGCTGAGTCTGCTGGTCCTGCTCGCGCTGGTGCTGGTCGGTCCGGCGGCGGGCGGCATGGCTGCTGCCTTGCTGGCGGCTTTCTGTGTCAGCAGCACCTTTGTCTCGCTGGCCCAGCCGGCGGTGGGCATGGCCTTCCCCTCGCACCTGGCCGGCCGCGCGCTCTCGGCGTACAACCTGGTCATCTTCGCCGGCATCTTTGTGGTGCAGTGGGGCATCGGGCTGGGCGTGGATCTGGCGCGCAGTCTCGGGCTGGAGGCTGCCCAGGCCTACCAGGTGGCCTTTGGTGCGTTCGGCATCTGTTCCCTGCTGTCCTGGCTCTTTTTCCTGCGCTTCCGGGCAGATAATCGCAGCTGACATGAACGGCATCCTCATCATTGCCCACACCCCGCTGGCCAGTGCACTGCGCGACTGCGCGCTGCATGTGTTTCCGGACTGCGCAGCTGGCGTGCAGGCGGTCGATGTGCTGCCCGACGAAGATCCCGAAGCCAGTCTGGCGCGCGCCCGCCAGGCCATGGGCCGCCTCGGCACCGAGCAGGTGCTGGTGCTCAGCGATGTGTTTGGTGCCACGCCCTGCAATGTGGCCCAGAAGCTGGGCGACGGCGTCACCACCCGGCTGGTGGCGGGCGCCAACTTGCCCATGCTGCTGCGCAGCGTCTGCTACCGCCACGAAAGCCTTGAAGCCCTGGCCAACCGGGCCCAGGCCGGCGGCACGCAGGGCATCATGCCGGTCGGTTGCACCGCGCCCCAGAACCAGTCAGGAAAACGACCCCATGCCTCAGGCCACCACGACCATCAGCAATAAGCTTGGGCTCCATGCCCGCGCCTCGGCCAAACTCACCAAACTGGCCGGCAGTTTTCCGTGCGAGGTCTGGATGAGCAAGGGCGAACGCCGCATCAATGCCAAAAGCATCATGGGCGTGATGATGCTGGCCGCCGGTCTGGGCACCGAAGTGACGGTCGAGACCAGTGGCGAGCGTGACCAGGAAGCGCTGGACGCGATCCTGGCGCTCATGGCCGACAAGTTCGGCGAGGGCGAGTAATGACTTTCAGCATCCATGGCCTGGCGGTGGCGCGCGGCATTGCGATTGGCCGCGCTGTGCTGGTGGCCTCCAGCCGCGTGGATGTGGCGCACTATTTCATCGAACCGGGTCAGGTGCAAGCCGAAATCGGCCGCTTGCGCCGGGCCCGCGACGAAGTCATCGAGGAATTGCAGCGCCTGCAGAAAGACCTGCCCAAGGACGCACCGCACGAACTGGCCGCTCTGCTCGACGTGCACCTGATGCTGCTCGAAGATGTCGAGCTGACGGCCGGCGTGCGGCACTGGATCGAAGAGCGCCTCTACAACGCCGAATGGGCGCTGACCAGCCAGCTCGAAATCATCGGACGCCAGTTCGACGAGATGGAAGACCCCTACCTGCGCGAACGCAAGGCCGACATGGAACAGGTCGCCGAGCGGGTGCTGCAAAGCCTCAAGGGCACAGGTCCTGCCCTGGCCCGTGTGCAACAGCCCCAGCGGCCGCAGCAGGAGCTGCACCTGGAAGACACCGATGTGCCGCTGGTGCTGGTCGCGCACGACCTGTCGCCGGCTGACATGCTGCAGTTCAAGCAAAGCGTATTTGCCGGCTTTGTCACCGATGTGGGCGGCAAGACCTCACACACCGCCATCGTGGCGCGCAGCCTCGACATTCCGGCCGTAGTGGGTTCCCGCACCGGCAGCCAGCTGATTCAGCAGGACGACTGGGTGATCATCGACGGCGACGCCGGCGTGGTCATCGTCGATCCCTCACCCATCATCCTCTCCGAATACAGCTTCAAGCAGCGTCAAGGGCAGGTCGAGCGCGAGCGTCTGGCCCGGCTGCGCCACACGCCTTCGGTCACGCTGGATGGCCAAAAGATCGAGCTGCTGGCGAACATCGAGATGCCCGAAGACACCGCCGCCGCCCTGGCCGCCGGTGTGGTCGGCGTGGGCCTGTTCCGCAGCGAATTCCTGTTCATGGGGCGGCAGGGCCATCTGCCTGATGAAGACGAGCAATACCTTGCCTACCGCCGTGCGGTCGAGGGCATGAACGGTTTGCCCGTGACCATCCGTACCGTGGACGTGGGCGCCGACAAGCCGCTCGATGAAACCCGCCATGATGCGGCCCACCTCAACCCGGCGCTGGGCCTGCGGGCGATCCGCTGGAGCCTGGCCGATCCGTCCATGTTCCTCACCCAGCTGCGTGCCATCCTGCGCGCTGCCGCGCATGGCAAGGTCAACCTGCTGATCCCGATGCTCACGCACGCCAGCGAGATCCGCCAGACCCTGCACCTGGTGGAGCAGGCCCGCCAGGAACTGGACCGCAAAGGCATGGTCCATGGACCCGTGCAACTGGGCGCAATGATCGAGATTCCGGCGGCGGCGCTGTCTGTGCGTCTGTTCCTCAAGCACTTCGATTTTTTATCCATCGGTACCAACGACCTGATCCAGTACACCCTGGCCATTGACCGGGCCGATGAATCGGTGGCGCATTTGTACGACCCGCTGCACCCGGCGGTGCTGCGTCTGGTGGCCGACACCATTGCGGCCTGTCGTGAACAGGGCAAGAGCGTGTCCGTCTGCGGCGAAATGGCCGGAGACGTCAGCATGACCAAACTGCTGCTCGGACTGGGCCTGCGCAGTTTCTCGATGCACCCTTCGCAAGTGCTCGCCGTCAAGCAGCGGGTGATCCTCTCGGACACCCGACAGTTGCAGTCCTGGGCCGGGCAGGTGCTCGAGAGCGACGAGCCGGCCGAGCTCATGCCGCGCTGACGCGATCACGCCAGGTTCGTCCGTCACACTGAGAAAAGTCAAGGCCTGAGTCAGGCGCAGCGATCACACTCCCGGTAATCGAGGCGAGCAGCGTGTCAAGCTGCATGTGCCCGATTTGCATGCACACCCAGGAGAGCATTCACATGAGCACCTTTGACCACAGCAGCCTGATCCAGAACATCAATGCCCAGCTCGGGCCCTTTCGCAAGTCCCAGTCGGAGGCGATGCAGGGTTTTGGTCAGCTGGCCAAAGCCTCTTTGGCCGACGGCGCGCTGAGCGAAAAGCACAAGGAGCTCATCGCCCTGGCGATCGGCATCACCCAGCATTGCTCCGGCTGCATCGGTTTTCACGTCAAGGCGCTCAAGCGCCTCGGCGCCACCAAGGCCGAACTTGAAGAAATGCTGGCGGTCTGCGTGTACATGGGCGGTGGGCCTGCGCTGATGTATTGCTCCGAGGCGCTGCACGCCTGGGACCACATGGCCTGAGACCACCGCGCTCGCCCACTACACTCGGGGCTGCCTTTCTTTCGAGCTGCCCCGACCGTGAGATCACCGATAGCCGTTGTCGACGTCGACCGCTGCGACACCTGGACCCGCTACCGCAGCGGCCTGTGTGACAGCTGCGCAGCCAACTGCTGCACCATGCCGGTCGAAGTGCGCATGCCCGATCTGATGCGCCTGGGTCTGGTGGACCCTTTCGAAGCGGAGCACGACGCACCCAAGCAGATCGCCAAGCGTCTGGAAAAAGCCGGTCTGATCGACCATTTCAACTTCAAGCACGGCATCTTTACCCTGGCACGCCGCGCCAACGGTGATTGCAGTTACCTGCACCCGCAAACGCGCCGCTGCACCGCGTACGAGCAGCGCCCCGACACCTGCCGCAAACACCCGCAGGTCGGGCCTCGGCCGGGTTACTGCCCTTACGGTGACAGGAAGCTCTCGCGCTGAGTGCAGGCAAAGTCGTTGGTGGCCTGCAGCCCGCAATGCCCCAGCTCGCTGCGCCAGAACTGCCGGTCAAACGCCGCGTTGTGCGCCACCATCGGGCGCGACCCCACAAAAGCAGCCGCCTCGCGCATCACCACCTCCGCAGGCGGGGCGGCGGCCACCATCTTGTTGCTGATGCCGGTGAGCTGCGTGATGAAGGACGGAATCCGCACGCCCGCATTCATCAGGCTGGCAAAGCGGTCCACGATGCGACCGCCTTCGAGCAGGCAGATGGCCACCTCGGTCGCACGCGCGCCTTGCGCGGGTGTGGCGCCGGTGGTTTCAAAGTCGATGACGGCCAGGCAGGACATGGGGGGCGAGGGTAACACTGCCGTCAGTCGACCTCACAAACTTGAACCCACGTAAATGTCGACCCAGAGCTTCTGCACTGGCACAGGCCCATGCACGCGGCCAGCTCCCCAATCGCATGCGTGTCTACACCCCGGGGACTGATGTCGTCACGGCCCTGCGTGACTGGGTGACACCTCAAGGTCGTCAGTACGCAGACCGGGCAGCGCCATATTTGATTTACTCAATTCATTGAGTAAAATTACTCAGTCAATTGAGTAAATCAAATGCTTCTTGAACGTCCCCCTCTCGCTCCCCTGGTCCAGCGGCTCCGCGAGCCCCGGCGCTTTCTGCAGGTGGTGGCCGGGCCGCGGCAGGTCGGTAAAACCACTTTGGTACGCCAGGCGCTCGAACGGCTGGCAGCCGATGCCGGCCCCATTGCGCTGGCGCAGCACAGCGCCAGTGCTGACGGGCCGGGCCTGCAAGGGCGCGTGTGGCTGAGCACCCAGTGGGAAACCGCGCGCGCCCTGGCGGCGCAGGCGGGCAGCTGCGTGCTGGTGCTTGACGAAATCCAGAAGGTCAGCGAATGGACCGAAGAGGTCAAACGCCTGTGGGACGAAGACACGGCCGCCAGCCGTGACGTTCGCGTGGTCATCCTGGGCTCTGCGCCCCTGTTGATGGCGCGTGGCCTGACCGAAAGCATGGCCGGGCGATTTGAAATCACGCGGCTGGGCCACTGGCGCTATGCCGAAATGCGCGAGGCTTTTGGCTTCACGCTGGACCAATACATTTTTTACGGCGGCTACCCCGGGGCGGCCCCGCTGGTGCAAGACGAAGCGCGCTGGGCCGCCTACGTGAGCGACGCCCTGATCGAAACCACCATCAGCAAGGACGTGCTGCTGATGGCGCCGGTCCAGAAACCGGCCTTGCTGCGGCGCCTGTTTGATCTGGCTTGTATCTACAGCGGACAGATGCTGAGCTACCAGAAGATGCTCGGGCAACTCGACGATGCCGGCAACACCACCACGCTGGCCCACTACCTCGACCTGCTCGAAGGTGCCGGCATGGCCTGCGGGCTGCCCAAGTACATGGGGCAGGTCGTGCGTCAGCGCGCCTCCAGCCCCAAGCTGCAGGTCTTCAACAATGCACTGATGGGCTGCCACTGGGTGGCCCGTGGTATGGGTTTGCAGGCGGTGCGCGAACGCCCCGAAATCTGGGGCCGCCTGACCGAAAGTGCCGTGGGCGCGGAACTCCTGGCCCGCCACCTCACCCACAGCAGCCGCCACCCGATCGTTCATTACTGGAACAACAGCCAGAAAGAGGTGGACTACGTGCTTCGCACGGGCCAGGACCTGCTGGCGCTGGAAGTCAAAAGCGGACAGAACACGGGACAAGTCTCCGGGCTCGAAGCCTTTGCCCGGCAGTTCCCCGAGGCCCGCCCCATGGTGCTGGGTACGGGCGGCTTGCCGCTGGAGCTGTGGATGCAGACGCTTGGCTGATGCTGCGGCTTGGTCGATGCCCCGGATGCGCCTGCGCCGAGATCGAGTGTTAGACCCAAGCTGCCTGTCGATGGTGTCGCCCGAGGGCCGGTACGAGCAGTGGTATTGCCATGCCACACACGACCGGGTGACCTTGTCCAATGGGCGGGTGCGGTTTGATTTTTGAGCGGTTCGCGTTAGGGGGCAGCGTCGCTGATGCGTGTTTTGGGCTTGAATACCCAGGCAAAGCCCTGGTTACGGCAGCCCGGTTGATTCAATAAGCTGCGCCCCTCAATCGAACGAGGAGCCCAGATGACCACTCAGCAAGACACACCCCGCAATCGTTCTTTGTGTGACGAGCGGCCAGACAAGCCAGGCATGTACTTGGCCTTGTTTCATGGACGCGACGACAGAAGAGAGCAGATGGAGCAATTTGGATTTGCCGGTCCACTGCTGGGGCCGCTGCGCTATTGCCATACCACTTACCTGTACGACATCAAAATCGAGTTTGAGACCGTCGAAGATGCGCGACTGTGCTGCGGTTCAGACGAAGAGGACGTGATCCTGTCCGTCGTGGACGACATGATTCATTTTGAAAATGCCTACTATGGCGATTGGTCGGTGTTCACGGTGGATCAGGACGAGTGTCGACGGCCGGATGACACCTTTCGCAACAAGCCAAGGCACAACCGCATGCAGGGCCACCGCAGCCATGAGGACGATTAGAGATAAGCCGCAAATATTCGATCCAGAGCAATCAAATTGCCTTCACGCCAATGTCAGTGAGATAAGCGAAGATGGGGTCGTAGAACGATGGGTCACGTGTAGGGTCGCGGTGATCCCCGGGCGGCACAACGATCACCATGCCTTGGCGTGCGCGAGTGAGTAAAACCCGGTAGGCGTTTTTCAAATACATCTGGCGGTGGCCCGCATGGATCTTTTGCCACTTGCTGCCCACAAAAGAGCGGTACTCCCAGTCATGGGCACCGTATCGCAAGTCTGCATCCCAGACAACACAAGCCCAGTCGAGTTCAAGTCCCTGGACATGGAATTCGGTGGCTACATCTTCTAAGTAGTATGAAGATCGCACGTCGTCTTTTTCATCCAAGAACCAGTGGATGGGGTCCATGGGCGATTTCACGTCGATGGCATGAGGCTTCAACCGCTGAGCTTGGGATGAGACCACCATCCCGAATCTTTCACTCCCTCTGGCTTTTGCACGCAGCCAGTTCTTGGCCTTGTCTAAATCTCGGGTGACGACGATGGGGTATCGCGACTCCACTTGTTGCAAAACAGACCGTGCACTTTCGAGTTGCCGATCCAGCAGGTGCTTCACAAATGCAGAAACATGCTCGGCTCGAAATGAGCGCATGGATACAGCCAGGTGAAGGTCCTCGTTGTAATGGACGTTCTGCCGTTCTTTAAATAATTCAAGTGCGGCACCGACTCCGTATTCGGAGTCCTGAAGGTGTGGCGAGATATGGACTTCCCATTCAGGGTAGTGCTCGTGGATGGCGCGCAGCCATTCACCAATACCAGCTTCTCCGGTATTGATCTCCTGACCGCCACCGACAAGACAAATCACCACAGACCAATCAGGGTGGCGGTCCAGACACGAAATTAGGAAGTCGGGCTCAGATTGGTTGAAGTCCGGGCGGCCTTTTTTGCGCGCCATGAATTGCGAGGTTTGCTCCAGTGTCCAAGCACGCTGGGCTTCGTCAAAAATCACGACATGGTCAACGGGGGGCTGCTCGTCGCTCAGATAGGCGTCACGAAAGTGGTGGACGTTCTGAATGAATGCTTCAACAGCTTTGCGCGCCTCGCCTTTGCGAAGCTTCTGACCAACGGCTTTCTTGCGGGCGACTTCATCGCGCGTTAACGCTTCTCGCAATATCGAGACCAGCGGACCATTGCCGGACAAATAGACACTGTGCAAGTCGCTTTGGGCATCCATGTGTTTGGTTGCCACATCCAAGCCGACCAAAGTTTTGCCGGCGCCGGGTACACCTGTTACGAAGCAGATGGCTTTCTTGCGATCACTTTTTGCCTCGTCAATCAGATTCCCGATGGCAACGGATGTTTTGGCTAAATTTTTCTCGCCTGCATCGCTGCGCGAGAGTTCTGCGACGGAGTGATTGCCATAAAGGGCAGATGCAGCCTCAATGATGGTTGGTGTCGGACGGTATCGTCCAGCTT
>JACCDV011026081.1_pt1 | contig 14483 bp, 10 predicted proteins | sample 7446131 | NCBI WGS metagenome assembly JACCDV01 (sample SAMN15323448, study PRJNA562643) | freshwater metagenome | isolation source: river surface water | place: USA:Blue River Watershed | collected 2017-08-17 | reverse complement strand
TCTATGAAAAAGCTAGTGCTCTTTTTATTGATTTCAATTGTAATGAATGCCCAGCAAGAAACATTGCGAATGGCCTATCCCTTTTTGCCATTAGCGATTAATCCGGCTGATGCAGGAGTGATGAAGGTATTCTCTGCCAAAGGGGTTTTTCGAAAAAAGCCCCTGTTTCAAAATATTGGAGGAGCATCCTCCTCACAGCAATTGTTAAGTATTGATATGCCTATAGCGAAGGGTAGTTGGGGTTTAGGTTTTTTAGGATTTAATACGGATCAATCTTATGCGACAGCCTCAGGACTTATATCGTCTAATCTTGGATTAGCTACAGTAGTATCGAAGCACCAGGAATGGGGCAGAGGGAATCAGTTAAGTTTTGGCATGAACTTGGGTATTAATCAATATCCGATTTTGGGAAGATCGGGAACAAGTGAAATGCTGGGAAGTATCGGACTAGGTATTTCCTACAGAAAAGAGGCATTGATGTTAGCTATTTCGAAGCCATCAAATCGTTTAGATGGCCTAGGTGATGCGCCATTATACGTTCAAGCCTCATATTATTTCCCGGTCGGGGATTTACACACATTGAAAATGGGAACTCTTTTGCGCAGAGATTCAGAGACAAAAGTAGATTTTAATGCGGTTTTTTGGTACCAAGAAAAGATAGGGATAGGGTTGTGGATGCAGCAGACGGGTTCTGAGTTTGGGGATCCTGCGCTTTTAGGTACGATTGAGGTACCACTTGGATTAAATTTTCGAGTGGGATATTCTTACGATTTTTTAGGTAAAAATGTTTCAACATTGGGTTCGACAAGGACTAGTGAAGCATCTGGTTTTCATCAAATTTTTCTTCGCTACGACCTGGATTTTGGTTTAGGAAAATTAGGGCAATTTCAGCCGTAAATGAATACGCTTTTTATTGGTGATTTTAAAGGAAAAAATTGAAATTATTAAAGAATTTTAAGTGCTCTTTTATTATGGATTGAATTCCTCAGAAATTTGTGCTCTTATAGCTAAAAAACACGCTAAAAATTAGGGTTATTTTGCGTAGCAAGTAGTAAATTGCGTAGATTTTAGCGTTTATAGAATGTTAGAATTAATACTAAACCAAAACATTGAAACATTTCTTTGGCCTAAAGCCTAGAAAATTAACTTATGGATCCATTTTCCTACGTAGCCAATGCCGACACACAAGTTATAGCTGACTTGTATGAGGCGTACAAACAAGATCCCAATTCGGTAGATAGCTCTTGGAGAGATTTCTTCAAAGGTTTTGACTTTTCTCAAACCTGGTTAGGCGAGGGAGCTCCTGCGGGCGCTGTTTCTGCTGATTCAAGCCATGTTCATAAGGAGATGGCAGTTATCTCTTTAATTAAGGCGTTCCGTTCAAGAGGCCACTTATTATCTAAAACAAACCCCGTGCGTGAGCGCAAGGATCGCAAGCCACGTTTAGATTTGGCGGATTATTCTTTGTCAGAGGCGGATTTAGATACGGTTTTCCAAGCAGGCTCCTTTATGGGTTTAGGCGCGGTGACTTTACGCACGATTCAAGCTGCTTTACATAAAATATATGCTGGTTCCATCGGTTTCGAGTATTCATATATTCGCGACGTGCAGCAAAAGGAGTGGTTACGTAATAAGATAGAGAAGGAGGCGCTTTCTTTCAAGCCTACGTTTGAGGAGAAAAAGCACATTCTTCAGAAGATGAATGAGGCGGTTGTTTTTGAGAACTTTTTAGGAACAAAATATTTAGGCCAAAAGCGTTTCGGCTTAGAAGGTGGTGAATCTACCATCGCTGGTTTGGATGCGATTATCAATGTGGCAGCTGATTCAGGTGTGAAAGAGGCGGTAATCGGAATGGCACACAGAGGCCGTTTGAACGTTTTGGCAAATATCATGCACAAATCTTACGAAGCAATCTTTGATGGTTTTGAGGGAAATGTTCCCAACGAAATCCACGGCGATGGCGACGTAAAATACCACTTAGGTTATTCAAGCAAGCATATTTCTCCAAAAGGAAGTGAAATTTCGCTGAAATTAGCTCCTAATCCATCTCACTTAGAGGCGGTTAATCCCCTAGTGGAAGGTTTCTGCCGCGCGAGTGCAGATGCGCATTATGCAGGGGACTACGATAAAGTATTACCTATTTTAATTCACGGGGACGCTGCTGTAGCGGGTCAGGGTATCGTTTATGAGGTAACTCAGATGGCGAAATTATCAGGTTATAGTACAGGTGGAACGATTCACTTTGTGATCAATAACCAAGTAGGTTTTACCACTGATTTTGAAGATGCACGTTCAGCGATTTATTGCACGGATGTGGCTAAGATCATAGATTCACCTGTATTCCACGTGAATGGAGATGATCCAGAAGCGGTGGTTTTTGTGTCTCGCATGGCCGCAGAATACCGTCAGGAATTTAACCGCGATGTATTTGTGGATATGGTTTGTTACCGCCGTAATGGTCACAATGAATCAGATGAGCCTCGTTTTACGCAGCCTACTTTGTATGCTAACATTACGAATCATCCCAACCCACGCGAGGTTTATACCCAACAATTAATCAAGAACGGTGAAATCGAGGCTAAATTAGCGGAGGAAATGGATTCTGCTTTCAAAGCGGAACTACAAGCTCGTTTAGATATGGTGAAGCAAAAAGTTAGTCCACCATATGTTCCCTTGAAGTTAGATAACCGCTGGTCAGCACTTCGTTTCTCGAATGAAACAGATTTCGATTCGTCCCCTAAGACCGGAATTTCGAAAGAAGTAATTGATTTAGTAGCAAAAGCGTTGACATCCTTGCCTAAAGGATTTACAGCATTGAAGCAAATTGAAAAAGTAATCGCTGACCGGAAAGGATATTTCGAAAAAGGCCAATTAAATTGGGCTACAGCTGAATTATTAGCGTATGGTTCTCTTCTTTTAGAGGGCAAGCCCGTTCGTTTATCTGGTCAAGATGTTCAACGCGGTACGTTCTCTCACCGTCACGTCGTATTACACGATGCGAATACGAATGAGAACTATAATTCTTTGAACCACATTAAAGAGGGTCAAGAGAAAGCGCAGATCTATAACTCCTTGCTTTCTGAATATGGGGTTTTAGGTTTTGAGTTTGGTTATGGCTTAGCTAATCCAGATGCTTTAGTTATCTGGGAAGCACAGTTTGGTGACTTCGCGAATGGTGCTCAAACGATGATCGATCAATTTGTTTCGTCACACGAATCGAAGTGGGGTACTCAAAATGGTTTAGTAATGTTATTGCCTCATGGGTATGAGGGTCAAGGTCCAGAGCACTCGAATGCACGTCCAGAGCGTTTCTTGCAGTTATCAGCTGAAAACAATATGATCGTAGCGAACTTAACAACGCCTGCGAATATTTTCCACGCTTTACGTCGTCAATTGACTTGGGATTTCCGCAAGCCTTTAGTGGTGATGTCGCCTAAGTCAATCTTCCGTCACCCGAAAGTGGTTTCGCCTATTGAAGAGTTTACAAAAGGTAAATTCCAAGAAGTGATTGGTGATAGCTATGCGGATAAGGCCAAAGTAAAGAAAGTTTTACTTTGCTCAGGTAAAGTGTACTTCGATCTGTCAGAGCGTCAAGAAAAAGATAAGCGCAAGGATGTGGCCATAGTTCGTTTGGAACAATTACATCCATTCCCTACGAAGCAAGTAGATGCAGAATTAGCGAAATACAAAGGCGCTGATGTATACTTCGTGCAAGAAGAACCTGAAAACATGGGCTACTGGTCGTATGTTATCCGCGAATTTGGCTGGTCTAAATTCAAAGGTTTAGTAGCACGTAAAAAATCCGCTTCTCCTGCTACCGGATTCTTGAAAGTTCACGGCGTGGAGCAAGCAAACCTAATTAACAAAGCATTCGAATAATAGAATTATTATGGCTATAGAAATGAAAGTGCCCGCTGTGGGCGAGTCGATTACGGAAGTGACCGTTGCTACTTGGAACAAGAAGGAAGGCGATCACGTGAAATTAGACGAGGTTTTGTGCGAATTAGAATCGGACAAAGCGACCTTTGAATTGCCTGCAGAGGCAGAAGGTGTGTTGCACATTGTGGCTAAAGAAGGCGATGTGCTTCCGATTGGCGCAGTTATCTGTACAATTGAGGCAGGTGGCGCAACAGCTTCTGTGAAAGTGGCAGATGCTCCGGCAGCGGCTGCTATTCCAGCAGCAGCTCCAGCTCCAGCTCCAGCGGCGGGTCCTACGTCTGTTTTAGAAGTAAAAGTTCCTGCGGTAGGGGAATCGATTACGGAAGTGACGGTTTCTGTTTGGAATAAGAAAACAGGGGATAGCGTTTCTTTAGACGAAGTACTTTGCGAATTGGAATCAGATAAAGCTACGTTTGAATTGCCAGCTGAATCAGCAGGTGTATTAGAAATTGTAGCAGAATCTGGAGCGGTAGTTCCGATTGGTGGAATTTTAGCAAGAATCACGGTAGGTGCTTCGGTTGCTGCTGCTTCGGCTCCAGTGGCTGCAGCTCCGTCTGCTCCAGCGGCTCCAGTTTCTTCTAGTGACGCATCCTATGCTGCAGGACATCCATCTCCAGCAGCAGCAAAAATATTAGATGAAAAAGGAATCTCCGCTGCTTCAGTAGCAGGTTCCGGAGTAGGTGGTCGCATCACGAAAGAGGATGCAGTGGCTGCTTCACAACCACCTGTTTCCGCTCCAGCTCCAGCAACTCCCGTTGCATCAGCTGTAACACAAGTCGGTACACGTCGCGAAAAAATGAGCTCATTGCGTAAGACAGTAGCTCGTCGTTTAGTGGCAGTGAAGAATGAAACAGCGATGTTGACTACGTTTAACGAAGTAGACATGAAGCCTGTGATGGATCTTCGTGGAAAATACAAAGACAAATTCAAGGAGAAACATGGCGTAGGTTTAGGATTTATGTCCTTCTTCACAAAAGCCGTTTGTGTAGCTTTAAAAGAGTTCCCTTCTGTGAATGCGAAAATCGATGGAGACGAAATCGTTTTCCACGATTATTGCGATATTTCGATTGCTGTTTCTGCACCTAAAGGTCTAGTGGTTCCGGTGATCCGTTCTGCGGAGAACTTATCCTTAGCTGGAATCGAATCAGAAGTGGTTCGTTTAGCAGGGAAGGCGCGTGAGAACAAATTGAGCTTGGAAGAAATGAGCGGAGGTACTTTTACGATCACGAATGGTGGGGTATTTGGATCGATGCTTTCGACTCCGATTATTAACGCACCACAGGTAGCGATTTTAGGTATGCACAATATCGTAGAGCGTCCAGTGGTAGTAGATGGTCAAATCGTAGTTCGCCCGATCATGTACCTTGCTTTATCGTATGATCACCGCATTATCGATGGTCGTGAGTCAGTTAGCTTCTTAGTTCGCTTAAAGCAGTTACTAGAGGATCCAGCTCGTTTATTATTAGACATTTAATTAACAGAATAGGCCTTTGCGGGCCTATTCGCTTTCAATCGCCTATATGCAAGATTTTGATGTAGTAGTTATTGGTTCTGGCCCAGGTGGATACGTTTCGGCGATCCGTTCGGCTCAATTAGGTTTCAAAGTAGCCATCATTGAAAAATATGCCGTGATGGGTGGAACTTGTTTAAATGTGGGGTGTATTCCTTCCAAAGCTCTTTTGGACTCGTCTGAGCATTATTACAATGCCGTTCATAGCTTCCAAGAGCACGGAATTGATATACCAAAACCAAAAATTAATTTGGGCCAAATGATCAAGCGTAAAGCGGGCGTGGTTTCGAATTTAAACGCAGGTATCTCGTATTTGATGAAGAAAAATAAGATCACAACCTTCCACGGTTTGGGTTCGTTTGATTCCGCAAAAACGGTGAAAGTGACAAAAGAAGATGGTTCTTCAGAAGTGATCTCTGCTAAAAATATTATCATCGCTACAGGTTCTAAGCCGACTATACTGCCTTTTATCCCAGTTGATAAAGAGCGTATCATCACATCGACGGAAGCCTTGAAGATGACAGAAATCCCTAAGCATTTAATCGTAATCGGTGCGGGTGTAATCGGTGCCGAATTAGGTTCTGTTTACGCACGGTTAGGGTCGAAAGTGTCATTTGTGGAGTTTGCAGATAGCATGATCGCCACGATGGATAAAACCATGGGGAAGGAATTACAGAAGTCAATTGCTAAACTAGGCGCCGAATTTTACCTTTCTCACAAAGTTACATCTGCATCCGTAAAAGGAAAAGAAGTGACAGTAAAAGCGCAAGATTCAGCGGGTAAAGAGGTCGAGATCAAAGGTGATTATTGTCTAGTTTGCATCGGTCGTCGTCCTTATACGGATGGTTTAAACTTAGCTGCGGCTGGTTTGACCGCTGATGAGCGTGGCCGTATTGCAGTTGATGAGCACACACTTCAAACTTCAGTTCCTGGCATTTATGCGATTGGTGATGTGGTACGTGGAGCGATGTTAGCGCACAAAGCGGAGGAAGAGGGAACGTTTGTAGCAGAAGTAATTGCAGGTCAAAAGCCGCATATCAATTATAACTTGATTCCGGGTGTTGTTTATACGTGGCCAGAAGTGGCTGCTGTAGGAAAGACGGAACAAGAATTAAAAGCGGCAGGTATCGCTTACAAGGAAGGTTCCTTCCCATTCAAAGCTTTAGGTCGTTCAATTGCATCAGGTGATGTGGACGGTTTAGCTAAGGTGCTAGCTGACGCAACGACAGATGAAATTTTAGGTGTACACATCATTGGTGCTCGTGCAGCAGATATGATTGCTGAAGCAGTCGTTGCGATGGAATACCGTGCCTCAGCTGAAGATGTAGCTCGTATGTCACACGCTCACCCTACTTATACGGAGGCTTTGAAAGAGGCTTGCTTGGCGGCTACGGCGAAGAGGTCGATTCATTCTTAGGCAAAGTTCAAAGTTCAAAGAGCAAAGTTCAAATATAGAATCAAAAAAGGCGCAATTTGCGCCTTTTTTGATGAACATGTAAATGGTAGTCAGAAATTTTTAGACAATTAAAATCTTTCTATATTTATCGCCGTAGGCGATACCATCATTGAACTTTGCTCTTTGCTCTTTGGAATTTACCCCACTTCTAATTCCTCAAAATCTATCGTCTTTGCGCGCGCATAAAAACGCCATGATAATAACACTGAAGAGCAAACTAAACTCGCGGTTAAACCCATCCAAACTCCTGTAGCCCCTACACCAAGGTATATTCCAATGTAGTAGGATAGGGGTATGCCGATTCCCCAATAAGAGAAAACGGTAATCCCTGTAGGTATGTTAACATCTTGTAAACCTCGAAGTAGACCTAATGAAACGGCTTGAATACCGTCAAATAGCTGAAATATTGCCCCCCAAACGACTAAAGTGACCGCAATTGAGATAACCGAGGTTTCTTGCGTATAGCCCCGCACTAAAATATCCCGACCGAAGAAGAAGATGATGGCACAAAAACCCATGAATAAAATGGAGAGTACAAGCGCAGCATTACCTGATGTAAAAATGCCGGAACGATTTCGATCACCGATGTCTGCACCTATTAGGATTCCCCCTGCGGCAGCAATACCTGTCGCCATCATGTACGTTAAAGAGGCCATATTGATGGCTACGATATGTGCCGCTTGTGCTGTGACTGAAATCCATCCCATCATTACCACAGCCATCCCGAACGTAGCGATCTCAAAGAATCCTTGCATGCCGGATGGAATACCAATTTTAAGAATCGTTTTTTCCAAAACATAGAGTTCAGAATGATCCTGATTTTTCTGTAGATATTTACTATAATCGGCTATCTTGAATAAATAAATGGCTAGAGATGTAGCCATCAGAATACGGGCTAATAAGGTTGCTATACCAGCGCCAAATAATCCCATGGCAGGAATGGGGCCTAATCCGTTGATGAAAATGTGATTGAAAATCACATTAAATAGGAGTGCAGCTAAAGTAATATACATCGCAACGGAGGTTTTCTGTAAACCATCCGTAAAGCTTTTTAAAGCCGAAAATAAAAAGATTGGTATGACCGAAATAGCAATTAAAGCCAAATATGGAAGGGTTAAGACTTTATTTGCCGGCGTCTGTTGGAACAAATCATAATTCATGCCAGCCACTCCAATCAGCACGATGGTAATAACCGCTAAGAAAATTGCCACACGAATATTCGCGCGCAGTAAATTCCCACACTCCGTAAAATCACCTTCTGCCTCAGCTTTGGAAATCATCGGCGCCACAATCTGCATGCAGATTAAACCCACTACCGCAATGGTGAAAAATATACTTCCTGCCATACCTGATGCGCCTAAACTTTCGGCAGCGCCAGTCGACATTTGTCCTACCTGAATGGTATCGGCTAGACCCATGAGCATGACGCCGAGCTGGCCCACCACAATGGGCATGGCCAACTTAACCGTCTGCTTAATCTTCGCCTGAAACGCCATCTTAAATACGCACAATTTCTGCGCCAATGGCGTTAAGGCGCGTATCAATGTTTTGGTAACCACGGTCGATTTGTTCGATATTATCGATAATCGAAGTTCCATTTGCAGACATTGCAGCGATTAAAAGGGAGACACCCGCACGAATATCTGGAGATGACATGCGGATTCCTTTTAAGGTTTGCTTGCGATCGAAACCAACAACTGTGGCGCGGTGTGGGTCGCAAAGGATGATTTGAGCACCCATTTCGATCAAACGGTCAACGAAGAATAGACGGGATTCAAACATTTTTTGGTGGATAAGCACCGTTCCTTTGGCCTGAATCGCTGTTACTAAAATGATTGATAGTAAGTCAGGTGTAAATCCTGGCCACGGGTGGTCAGAGATTGTTAGCATCGACCCATCGATGAAGTTTTCTAATTCGTAATGTTCTTGAGACGGGATGAAAATATCATCACCACGGAATTCCATTTTGATTCCTAGTTTTTTGAAAACATCTGGAATGATTCCTAGCTCTGGAATTTGGCAGTTTTTGATAGTGATTTCAGATTGTGTCATCACCGCTAAACCGATGAATGAACCGATCTCAATCATATCAGGAAGCATAGTGTGTTCCGTTCCGTGCAATTCGTCCACCCCTTCAATAATCAACATGTTCGAGCCGATACCGGAGATTTTAGCTCCCATGCGGTTCAACATCTTGCTCAATTGTTGCAAATAAGGCTCGCAAGCCGCGTTATAGATGGTTGTTTTTCCTTTGGCTAAAACGGCAGCCATCAAAATATTTGCTGTTCCAGTCACCGATGCTTCATCTAGTAGCATGTAAGCTCCTTGTAATTCTGATGCATCTACTTCATAGATTCCGCCATCTTCCGGGCTATAGTTGAACTTTGCGCCTAACTTCATGAAGCCAAAGAAGTGGGTGTCCAATCTTCTACGACCAATTTTATCTCCACCTGGGGAAGGAATACGTCCTTTTTTGAATCGGGCTAAGGTAGGACCTAAAAGCATTACTGACCCACGAAGTGCGGCAGCTTTCTTTTTATACGTCTCAGAATCTAAGTAATCAATATTAACTTGAGAGGCATCGAATTCAATGCTTGACTCGGATAAACGACGCATACTTACACCCATATCGCCTAATAAATCAATTAATTGATTTACATCGCGAATGTTCGGGATATTGTGAATGGTTACAGGCTCTGCTGTTAAAACCACGGCACACAAGATCTGTAATGCTTCGTTTTTTGCTCCTTGAGGAGTAATTTCTCCTTTTAAACGGCGGCCACCGGTTACTTTAAATGATGCCATAAATGATTACTTATTTTTACGGAAATTGTTATTTCGGTTGTTATTATTGTTGCTTCTGAAGTTATTCTTCCGGTAGTTATTGTTCCGGTTATTGTTGTTGCTATTCGGATATTCTGGTGCGTTATAGGCGTTTCTGGCGTTATTTGCCACCTTAGCATGTCCTAATCCCTCTTGCGAAAGCTCATCTACAATGGTGCCTAGCAGGTTTTCTGACATCTCTTTAATATTTTGCCAAATCACTGCATCATCCACTGATTCCTTATTCCAGGTTACATAAAAACCCTTCATTAGGCGAGCAATGTACGCTACTAAAATCTTCTTATCCTCTACTTTTTCTTCAGCGATGGCACGCAGAATTAATAATTCCACATTACGACCATAATGCTTGAAGCGTAGGTTATGTTGGTTGTAGGCCACTTTACGTGGTGCCTTTCCTAGCGATTCTGGTGAAGGAGAAGGGAAGGGTCCTTGTACATTCAATTCGAAATTGGACATGATGTATAAATCATCCCAAAGCTTCTTCGAATAGTCTTGACTATTATCCTTCATATTCGGGTGAATTTGTTTCATCACCTCGACCATCAAAAAAGCGTATTTTGTCCGTTGCTCTTCATCCGCAATGGTCAAAATGTAGTTCACTAATTTTTGAACACTCGATCCGTATTCTTTCATATTTCTGTGCTCTTAAAGCATTAAATTCATTAAAATGCGTGGAACTGCGACAAGTAAGAAGACTATAATAGCCCAAATTGCCATCACTAAAACCGCTCCAGCTGCATAATCTTTGGCCTTCTTCGCTAATTCACTCTGCTCCGGTGAAACTAAATCAGTGATTCGCTCTAAAGAGGTGTTCAACAATTCCGCCACCCAAACACCAGCCACCGCCAAGGAAATCCAAAGCCACTCTGATACGGTAAAACCCGCACTCCAGCCCACATAAATAACGACGGCTGTGCTCACCACATGAAAACGCGCATTGCGCTCATTCTTGATGAGTTCCACTAGTCCATTAAATGCGTGCTTTAAACCAAACATCTTAGAATTCAGCTGTTTTAGGGGTGCGCGGGAATGGAATCACATCACGAATATTGCTCATACCCGTCACAAATAAAACCAAACGTTCGAATCCAAGTCCAAATCCAGCGTGTGGTGCAGATCCGAATTGACGCGTTTCTAAATACCACCAGATGGATTCTTCTTCGATTCCCACCTCTTTCGTACGTTGCAATAATTTCGCATAATCGTCTTCACGTTGCGATCCACCAATGATTTCTCCAATACCTGGGAATAAAACGTCCATCGCGCGAACTGTCTTTCCGTCCTCATCTAACTTCATATAGAAGGCTTTGATGTCTTTTGGGTAATTGGTTAAAATAACCGGTTTTTTGAAGTGTTTCTCTACTAAATAACGTTCATGTTCAGACTGAAGGTCGATTCCCCATTCTACAGGATAAACGAATTTGCCATTCTTATGGGCTTTCGAGTTCAATAAGATATTGATTGCCTCTGTATAGGTTAAGCGTTCAAATTCATTTTCGGTTACAAAACGTAATTTTTCCGATAAACTTAATTCCGATTGCTCCTCCTTCTTTTTGTTCTTTTCCTCCTCGATTAAGCGCTTTTCTAGGAACGCGATATCGTCAGCGCAGTGATCTAAGGCATATTTGATACAGAATTTAGTGAAGTCTTCCGCTAAATCCATGTTGTCTACTAATTCGTTGAAAGCTACTTCCGGTTCGATCATCCAGAACTCCGCTAAGTGGCGGGTCGTATTGGAATTTTCTGCACGGAAGGTAGGTCCGAAAGTATAGACTTTGGACAAAGCCATCGCCCCTAACTCCCCCTCTAACTGGCCTGAAACAGTTAAATTAGTCTCTTTTCCGAAGAAATCTTCCTTGTAATCCACTTTCCCTTCTTCCGTTAATGGTGGATTGATGGGGTCCAAAGTCGTCACGCGGAACATCTCTCCAGCTCCCTCAGCATCCGATCCCGTGATAATGGGCGTATGTAAATAGAAGAATCCGTTGTTGTTGAAATACGTATGAATCGCGTAGGCCAAAGCATGGCGAATACGCAATATCGCAGAGAAAGTATTCGTGCGAGGACGTAAGTGCGCAATCTCGCGCAAGAACTCTAATGAGTGTTTCTTAGGCTGTAATGGATATTTTTCTGGATCTGCTGTTCCATATACTTCGATGGAAACAACTTCCACTTCTACGTTTTGGCCTTGTCCTTGTGAAGCAATTAATTTACCCGTTACGGCGATACAAGATCCCGTAGTCACTAATTTCAATGTTTCTTCTGAAACAGTTCCCTCAGATACCACTGCTTGAATATTGTGGATAGTAGACCCATCATTAATCGCAATAAACGCGACAGAAGAGGAAACTCTTTTCGTGCGCACCCAACCTTTCACGACGATGCTTTGCTGCGAGGGTGTTAAACGTAGTATTTCTTTGATTTGCATAAATGACTCGGGCATTATTAATAAAAAGGCCTCATTAGAGGCAATAACCCTCAAAATTACGGATAAAAAACCGATTTATTTTATTTATTTGTAATTAAAAATCGGCTTATCTTTGAAGTAGATTAATCAGACAATGCAGGGATTATCCTTAAAACAGAATCAACAACAGAACCTCTCGCCACAACAGATACAATATATCAAGTTGTTGCAGATTCCTACGGCCGAATTAGCGGCTAGGATCGAGGAGGAATTAGAGGATAATCCAGCATTAGAAGAAGGTTTAGATCATAATGAGGAACAAGAACCCCGCGAAACACTAGATGATCTAGAGCGAGAGGAGATGGAAGTGGGGGATTACCTGCAAGATGATTATGCCGGTTACAAGATGGCTGGGGATTCCTACGATCCCAATGAGGAGACTCGCGAACGACCTTTGGCAACTGAATCCAGCACTCAGGAATATTTATTAAATCAAATCCGCTACGTCGTTCGGACGGAGCGTGAAGAAATACTAGCACAGCAAATTATCGGTTCCTTAGAAGAGGATGGTTATTTGCGCCGAAATATCGAAAGCATCGTGAACGATCTTGCCTTCACCCAAGGCTTTGAAACTGATTACGATGAGGTTGAACAGGTATTATTCAAAGTGCAATCCTTGGATCCCGCCGGTATCGCCGCTCGCACGTTACAGGAGTGTCTATCGTTGCAACTGCACCGGAAAGAGTCCGAGGCTCCTGCACATCTTTTGGCGATTCGTTTGGTGGATGATTTTTTTGAGGAGTTTTCCAAAAAGCATTTCAATAGCTTACTCTCTAAATTAGCCATCTCAGAAGAGGAGCTTAAAAAGGCCATGCAAGTCATCACCCATTTAAATCCCAAACCAGGAGGAGGAGACGACGCACCTATTGCGCCTTATTTACAGCCAGATTTTATTATCACGAATCAAAACGGCAAGATTGAGATTAAAATCAATGGCAAAAATGCCCCCGAACTTCGCGTTTCCCGTGCTTTCCAAGAAATGTTGCAGACCTACGACAAAGGCGACAAGCAACAAAAGGATATCAAAGAGGCTGTTACCTTTATCAAACATAAATTAGACTCAGCCTCTTGGTTCATTTCTGCCATTCAGCAGCGCCAAGGCACTTTGATGAAGACGATGGAGAGTATTGTGGCGAAGCAATATGATTTCTTTAGCACAGGGGACGAGGCGGTATTGAAGCCGATGAAGATGAAGGAAATCGCCGCCATGATTGAAATGGATATTTCCACGGTTTCTCGGGTAGTTTCGGCAAAGTCGGTCCAAACTGATTTTGGCATCTATCCTTTAAAATACTTCTTCTCCGAAGGCATCACCCACGAATCAGGGGAGGATTTCTCTACACGCGAGGTAAAAAATATCTTGCGCGAGATCATTGAGCAAGAGCCGAGCTCAGAACCCCATTCAGATGAGGATTTAGAGCAATTATTACTCGAACGCGGCTTCGTCGTGAAGCGCAGAACAGTGGCTAAGTACCGTGATCAACTGGGCATTCCTGTGGCGAGGTTAAGGAAGCACCTTTAAAATGGTGAATGGCATTTAAATGGTGAATGGTAAAGGATAAATGATGAATGAATGGGCATGTGAAAGGTAAATGAGTGGGCTGTTTTTATCAAATTGTTGATATGAATTGGGGCTAATTTTCTTTAGTTTTCTGCCAAAAACAATGGCCACTAATATTATTCAATCAAAAACCTTCTCATTTTCTCTCCAAATTATTTCGGTTTATAAATCACTTCAACAAGACAAGGAATACGTCTTATCTAAGCAACTACTAAGGTGTTCTACCTCTGTAGGAGCAATGGTGATGGAAGCTAATCACGCGGAATCAAGAGCAGATTTTAAACACAAAATGAGTATAGCACAAAAAGAAATAAATGAATCCATTTATTGGCTTAAGCTTTTGGAAGCAGCTAATTATCTATCCGCCGAACAATTAATTCTACCATTGAAAGATGCAAACGATATTTTGCATATAATTACAAGAATTTTAATAACAGTTAAGCAAAAAATGAAATTGAATTCATAACAGATTTCATTCAATTACTATTCATCATTCACCACTTACCATTTAAAATGACATTCAACTACCTAAAACTACACCGCAATGGTCCTATTTGGACCTTGACCTTACATCGTCCTGAGGTATATAATGCCTTGAACGCTGGATTAATTCACGAAATCAGAGAAGTAGCTGAAGCCGCACAGATTGATGACGAGGTGCGTGTTTTAGTGATTACTGGGGAGGGGAAAGCCTTTTGTTCAGGTG
>JACCDV010021908.1_pt1 | contig 14483 bp, 15 predicted proteins | sample 7446131 | NCBI WGS metagenome assembly JACCDV01 (sample SAMN15323448, study PRJNA562643) | freshwater metagenome | isolation source: river surface water | place: USA:Blue River Watershed | collected 2017-08-17 | reverse complement strand
CTGCGCCTCGGGTGCGGCCTGGCCGAGGTGGGCGCAGCCCAGCCAGTCGATGAGGTGCAAGGCGGCGCGCTGGCGGTCGGCCGCGCCGATCGGGCGCGCCAGCGCCTGCACCAGCCAGCCGCTCCAGGCCGTCATGCCCGGCCCGGCTCAGCGGCCGTGGAACACAGCCGGCCGCTTTTCATTGAAGGCGGCCACGCCTTCGCGCCGGTCGTCGGTGTCCACCAGGTGGTTGTAGGCCTCGACCTCCAGGCGCAGCGCCGTCAGCAGCTCCATCTGCATGCCGTAGCGCACCGCCTTCTTGACCTGGCGGGTGGACAGCGGCGCGTTGGCCGCAATGCGCTGCGCCGTCGCCAGCGCGCCTTCGAGCAGCGCCGGGCCGTCGGCCAGGCGGTTGATCAGGCCCCACTGCAGGCCTTGCTCGGCGGTGAAGGGCTGGCCGGTCATCAGGATCTCCTTGGCACGGCGCTCGCCCAGGGCGCGCGGCAGCAGCTGCGTGCCGCCCATGCCCGGCATGATGCCCAGCGTGACCTCGGGCAGGCCAAAGCGCGCGCTGGCGCTGGCGTGGACGAAGTCGCAGGCCAGCGCCAGTTCCAGCCCGCCGCCAAACGCGTGGCCGTTGACGGCGGCGATCAGGGGCAGCGGCAGGTCGAGCATGGCCACCGTGACGCGCTCGAAGATCTCGTGCTGGTGCGTCCACTGCGCGCGGGTCATGCCGTTGCGCTCCTTGAGGTCGCCGCCGCCGCAAAAGATCTTGTCGCCGGCGCCGGTGAGCACCACGCAGCGCAGCGCGCCGGCGTCCTGCGTGAGCTGGCGCCACAGCGCCAGCAGCTCCTCGCCCATGCGGGTGTTGATCGCGTTGCCCACCTGCGGGCGGTTGAGCGTGACTTGCAGCACGTGCTCGCCGTGGCGCTGCAGGGTCAGGGTGTCGAAGGAAGTGTCGAGGTTCATGGTCAGGGTTTGGAGGCGGTGCCAGGCTGCGGTTGTACACCGCGCGCCGCGCCGGTTCAGTGTGTCTCGGCCAGCAGACCCATGCCAGGCAGCTTGTCCATGATGCCCAGGCGGCGCAGGGCCAGCCAGTAGGTGGCCACGTTCACGCCGATCAGCGGCTTGCCGTGGCGCCGTTCGATCTCGGGCGTGAGCGCCGACACCGGCAGGTTGGTGCCCACGTGGATCAGCGCGTCGGCCTGCCGGTGGTCGACGGCCTCAAAGCCCTGCAGGATCTGCTCGGCCGTGAAGCGCGCCACCGCCGTCGGCCCGGTGGACTTGAGCCCGTGCGTGGCCACCACCTCGTAGCCGCAGGCGGTGAAGAAGGCGGCGATCATCTCGTCGGCCGGCGGCCAGTAGGGCGTGAGGATGGCGATGCGCTTGGGCCTGCCGATGGCTTCCAGGCCGGCGAGCACCGCGCGCGAGGGCGTGATGAAGGGAATGCCGCAGAGCTTTTCCAGGCGCTGCTCCTCGGCCAGGGCCTGTTCGCCGTCGCCACGGAAGGAGTGGATGGAATGCCCGTGCGCCACCACGTGCGGCTCGCACAGCAGCACCAGCTCCAGCGCTTCCTCGAGCTCGCCCTTCTCGGTTTGCAGCGCCTTCTTGTAGGCGTTCTGGTCGTCATAGGGTCGGGGCGGCAGGCGCATGCGCGTGACGTGGTTGGTCACGCCCGGCGGGCGCATGGCCTCCATCTCGGGCTGCACGATGGTGTTGGTGGCGGGCACCACCACCGCCACCTTGGCGCGGGTGGCCAGGCTGTCGGGGCTGGGGGTGCGGTGTTCGATGGACATGGTTCCTCCTCGGTGTGCAGCGCGCAGCGGCTGCTTATTCGATCTTCAGGTTGCTGGCGCGGGCCGCTTCCGACCAGGTGACCAGGTCGGCCCTGAGCGTTTCGGCAAACTGCGCGGGTGTGTCGCCAATGGGGTCCACGCCCATTTGCTGCAGCCGCGCCACCGTCTCGGGCGAGGCCACCATGTCCCTGACGGCCGCCGCCACGCGGTTGACGATGGCCGCCGGCGTCCCGGCAGGGGCGACCAGCCCGTTCCAGGTCAGGGTCTTGAAGCCGGGAAAGCCCGACTCGGCCACCGTGGGCACGTCCGGCAGCTGGCGCGCGCGCTGCAGGCTGGACACGCCGATGATGCGGATCTGGCCGCCGGCGGCCTGCGGTGCGAGTTCGGAGAGGTTGCCGAAGTACATCTGCACCTGGCCGCCGAGCAGGTCGGTCACGGCCGGGCCGCCGCCCTTGTAGCTCACGTGCGCGATGTCCAGGTTGGCGCGCTTGGCAAACAGCGCCGCCGACAGGTGCGACACCGTGCCCGAGCCGCCCGAGGCGTAGTTGTACTTGCCCGGGTTCTTGCGGATGAACTCGGCGAATTCACGCACGTTGGTGGCAGGCACCGACTTGTGCACCGCCATCACGAAGGGGTTGCTGCCCACGATGCTGATCGGCGTGAAGTCGCGCAGCGGGTCAAAGCTGGTCTTGGTCACCGCCGGCAGGATGGCCAGCACCGGCATGGCGGCCATCATCAGCGTGTAGCCGTCGGGCGCGGCCTTGGCCAGCGCATCGGCGGCAATGGCGCCGTTGCCGCCGGCGCGGTTTTCCACCACCACGCTCTGGCCCAGGGCCTGCGTCAGGCGTTCGGCCGTGAGCCGGGCGATGCCGTCGGTGTTGCCGCCGGGCGCAAAGGGCACCAGCAGCTTGATCGGCCGCTGCGGCCAGCTGCCTTGCTGGGCCCAGGCGGGCAGGGCACCGGCCAGGCACGCGGCCAGGCCGGACAGGAGAAGGCGTCGGGACAGGGGGGCACGGTTCATGGGGACTCCTTGGAGCGGCGGGTAAAAGGCGTTCAGGTGATGGCGTTGGCCCGGCGGATGCTGTTGATCATGGAGGACATCAGCAGGTAGGCGCGGGCTTTTTCGGGATCGCGCACGGTCGCGCGCAATTCGTCGAAGCGCGCCAGGCGCGTGGGCAGGTCTTTTTCTTCTAGGTTCTTCTTGTTCTTGACCGACAGGTTCTGCACGTACTCCACCGCCACGGTGCGCCGCTGGCGCTCGTAGAGGTCCAGCAGGTCGTCGCTGGCCTGGCCGTGCCAGACGGGCGCGAGCTTTTCGCCGAGGTTGACCGCGTCATGGATGCCGCTGTTCAGGCCGAAGCCGCCCAGCGGGTTGTTCACGTGCGCCGAGTCGCCCGCCAGCAGCACGCGGCCAGCGCGGAACTTCTGCGCCACCCGCTGGTGCACGCGGTACACGCTCTGGTGCACCACGGGGTAGGTGCTGCCCTCGGGCGCGCCGATGATGCGGTTGATCGCCCGGTGCGCGTAGCGGGGCGCCAGCACCTCCTCGTCGCTGAGCTCGTCGGTCACCGGCATGGTCATGCGCCACAGGCCCGGCGGGCCGGCATCGGGCATGCGAAAGAAGGCCAGCCATTGCTCCGGGTCGCTGATGTAGGCGTTGTCGGCGTAGCCCAGCGGTTCGAAGTCAAACGAGGTGCTCACCACGGTGTAGCGCTCGGGCCAGGTGTAGCCCTCGAACGCGATGCCCGCGCTCTTGCGCACCGCGCTGCGCCCGCCGTCGGCGCCCACCAGGTGGCTGCCGCGCAGCGTGACCAGGCCTTGCGGCGTGCGGGCCGTGGCCTGCACCGCATCGGCGTCCTGCGTGAGTTCCACGAACTCGTGCGAGAACAGCACCTGTGCGTGCGGGTACACGCGCAGCTTGTCCAGCAGGATGGGCGTGAGCCGGTGCTGCTCCAGGTGCAGGCGGAAGGGATAGGGGGTGTCGTTCTTGAGCAGGTCCAGGTCCCACTCGGCGATCAGCCCGTGCTCGCGGTCGCGCGACTGCCAGTGCCGCACATGGATGCCGGCCTCCAGCATGGCGTCGGCCACGCCTTCGGGCTGGAGCATCTCCAGCGTGGGCGGGTGGAAGGTGCCGGCGCGCAGGTCCAGCGTGGTGCCGGGCTCGCTTTCCAGCACGGTCACGGGCACCTGGCGGCGCGCCAGCTCCAGGGCGCACAGCAGGCCGACCGGCCCTGCGCCGATGACCAGGACGGGCAGGGTGCGTGCAGTCATGCGTGCGGCCCCTCAGTAGGACTTGGGCATGCCCAGCACATGCTCGCCCACGTACGACAGGATCAGGTTGGTCGAAATCGGCGCGACCTGGTACAGGCGCGTCTCGCGGAACTTGCGCTCCACGTCGTACTCGGCCGCAAAGCCAAAGCCGCCGTGCGTCTGCAGGCAGACGTTGGCCGCCTCCCAGGAGGCGTCGGCGGCCAGCAGCTTGGCCATGTTGGCCTGCGCGCCGCAGGGCTGCTGCGCGTCGAACAGGCGCGCCGCCTCGTAGCGCATGAGGCTGGCGGCCTCGACGTTGACGAAGGCGCGGGCAATCGGGAACTGGATGCCCTGGTTCTTGCCGATGGGCCGGTCGAACACCTCGCGCGTGTTGGCGTAGTCGCGGGCCTTGTCCACGAACCAGTAGCCGTCGCCGATGCACTCGGCCGCGATCAGGATGCGCTCGGCATTGAGCCCGTCGAGGATGTATTTGAGGCCCTGGCCTTCTTCGCCGATGCGGTTTTCCACCGGGATTTCCAGGTTGTCGATGAAGATCTCGTTGGTCTCGTGGTTGACCATGTTGCGGATGGGCCGCACGGTGATGCTCTTGCCCACGGCCTCGCGCAGGTCGACCAGGAACACCGACAGGCCTTCGCTTTTCTTGCGCACCTCGGCCAGCGGCGTGGTGCGCGCCAGCAGCAGCATGTAGTCCGAGTGCTGCAGGCGCGAGGTCCAGACCTTCTGGCCGTTGACCACGTAGCGGTCGCCCTTGCGCACGGCCGTGGTCTTGATGCGCGTGGTGTTCGAGCCCGTCGTGGGCTCGGTCACGGCCATGGACTGCATGCGCAGTTCGCCCGAGGCGATCTTGGGCAGCAGCCCTTCCTTTTGCGCCTTGGAGCCGTGGCGCACCACGCAGCCCATCACGTACATCTGGCCATGGCAGGCGCCGGAGTTGCCGCCGGCGCGGTTGATCTCCTCCATGATCACGCTGGCCTCGACCAGGCTGAGGTTGGAGCCGCCGTATTCCTCGGGGATCAGGGCCGAGAGCCAGCCGGCCTCCGTGAGCGCGTCGACGAACTTTTCGGGGAAGGCCCGGGCCTCGTCGACCTCCTGCCAGTAGCGTGAATCGAATTGCGAGACGACCTGGCGGACGCCTTCGCGCAGTTCCTGAAAGTCTTGTGCGTGCATGGCTTTACTTGGTGGCGGTGGCGAACATCTGTCCGCCTTCGACGTTGATGACAGAGCCGCTGAGGTAGCTGCACAGCGGCGAGGAACAGAACACGGCGAGTTCGGCGATTTCGCTGGGTTCGGCCAGGCGGCCCAGCGGGTAGCGCCCGGTCAGCTCCGACCAGCGCGCCGCGTCCCCCAGCAGCTTGGCCGCCTGCTGCTCGAGCAGGCCCTGCATGCGGTCGCTGCGCGTGGGCGCCGGGTTGATGCCGAAGACGCGCACGCCTTTTTTCAGGCTGTCGCCGCCGATGGCGTTCGTGAACGCCATGAGCGCGGCGTTGCCGGTGGAGCCGCAGATGTAGTCGGCCCGGGGCATGGCACCGGCCAGGCCGATGATGTTGCAGATCACGCCGGCGCCGCGCGCCTGCATGCGCGGCAGGAACACGCGCGTCATGTTGATGTAGCCCAGCACCTTGAGCTCCCAGGCCTGGCGCCAGCGGGCCTCGTTCACGTCCTGGATGTCGCCGCCCGGAATCGCGCCGGCGTTGTTGACCAGGATGTCGATCTCCGGCACCTGTTCGGCCAGGGCTTCGGACGAGCCGGAGACCGACAGGTCCATCAGCACCGAGGCGGGCTTGGCCAGGCCCGCCTTGGCAAAGGCGGCTTCGGCCTTGTCGAGGTTGGCGCGCTCGCGCGCCACCAGGATGGGCGTGGCGCCTTCGCGCGCAAAAGCCAGCGCAATGGTCAGGCCGATGCCGCGCGAGCCGCCGGTGACCAGCACGGTCTTGTTCTTCAGTTGCAGATCCATGGGTGTCCTTCGGGAAGTGATGTGTTCAAGCCTGGGGTGCGGGCACCTGCGCCCTGTACCAGTCGGCAATGCCGCTGCCGGTGAAGAAGCCCACCTGCGGCGACTGCATCAACAGGTCGAGCATGCGTTCGAGGTATTCAAAGCGGTGCGGCACGCCAATGAGGTGCGGGTGCAGGCCGATGGCCAGCACGCGCGGATGGGTGCGCGATTCGCGCTCGAACAGGCGCAGCGTGTTCTCCAGCCGCAGGTACATCTCGGCCGAGCTGTGCTTCTCGATCGCGTAGATGATCGAGTCGTTGATTTCCAGGTTGTAGGGAATCGACAGCAGCGGGCCTTCGCGCGTGTGCATCCAGCGCGGCACGTCGTCGATCACCCAGTCGCACACATAGTCGACGCCCTGGCGCTTGAGGATCTCGGGCGTGTCGAAAGACTCGCGCAGACCCGGGCTGAGCCAGCCACGTGGCCGCGTGCCGGTGAAGGACTCGATCATCTGCATCGCGGTGGCGATCAGCGACTCTTCTCCGTCGGCGTGGTTCAGTGCCTTCTGGTGCACGCCGTGGCCGATGAACTCCCAGCCTGCGTCGTGCATGGCCTGCGCCGCGCGCGGATAGGCCTGGATCACGCCGGCATTGAAGCTCGTGGAGGCGGGCAGTCCGCGCGAGCCGATCGCCTCGATGATGCGCGGCAGGCCCGCACGCATGCCGTAGTCGGCCCAGCTGAAGTTGGGCACGTCGGGAATCGTCTCCTTGCCATGCGGTGGCGTGATGATGGTGCGCGGCATGCTGGCCTCGAACTGCCAGTGCTCCACATTGACCACCAGATGCACCAGGATGGACTTGTCCTGGGCAGGTGCCAGTGCAGGCCCGTCATTGGAGAAAACATAAGGGATGCGCGGGTTAGCCATAGGTCACTCTCGTTTTCGTTTGCACACAATCGATTGCGCGGTGACAAAAGTCATTCCGTGTTTCGTCAACCTCACAAGGAGTTTTTCATGTTCTCTATCCGTTCCCTGGCGACAGCCCTGGTGGGTGTCGTTGGGATGATTCAATCGGCCATGGCCGTCGGGCCCATGCCTGCGCCGCTGCCCACGCGCGAGACGATCACCATCGGCTATGTGAAGGTGGGCCATGTCTCGCCGCTGCACCTGGTCGAGGAAGAACTCAAGAAGATGAACATCGACGTCAAGCGCGCGGAGTTCGTGCGCTACGCCGATGCGCGCACCGCACTGCTGTCGAACTCGGTGGACGTGACGGTGGTGGGCCCTGCTGATCTGGCGATTGCAGCGAGCCAGGGTTCGCGCAACATCATTGGTCTGAGCGGTGTGGCCACCTCGCCCAAGCACCTGGTGGTGCGCAAGGGCGTGACCATCAACACCTGGGACGACCTCAAGGGCAAGCGCGTGGCCGTGGCCCCGGGCTCGGCCGTGTGGTTCGCCTGGGCCATGACCCTGGTGGAAAACAACATCCCCTACAACACCTTCCAGGCCGTCAACGTGCAAGGCGGCGGCACGGCCTTCGTGCAGGCGCTCAAGCGCGGCGACGTGGACGCGATCCTGAGCTGGGAGCCGTTTGAGTCCGGCGTGGTGGCTGAAGGCGCGGCTTACTTTGCGACCAACCTCGTGGACTACAGCAAGTCCAAGGCCGTGGGCTCCGAGCTGGGCCTGCTGGCCGCTTCGGGCGAGGCCTATGCCAAGCGCCGCGAAGTCATTCGCCGCTTCCTGTGGGCCTACCTGAGCGCCGAGGAGAAGCTGGCCAAGGATGCCAACGCCTTTGCCGCAACCTACTCGGCCTACACCGGCCTGCCGCTGGAAGTCACGCGCGAGTCGCAGAAGCTGATCAAGCTCGGCGGCATCCTCGACCGTGACCAGGTGGCTCGCCTGGCCGAGGCGTCGTTTCGCCAGGGCGTGATCCAGACCAACGTCACCAAGCAGGCTGCCGAGCTGTTCGACGACAGCCTGGCCCGCGAGATCCGCGGTCGCCGCTGAAGCGCACGGGCGCAAGAAAAGCCGGCCTGCGGGCCGGCTTTTTGTTGTGCGCTGCGTGTCAGTGGCCACGGATGGTGCGCAGGATCGACAGCTTCATCTCGTTGAAGGCCGGCGTGGCCGTCACGTCGATGGTGCGCGGGCGCGGCAGGTCGACCTTGATCGTGCTTTCGATGCGGCCCGGCCGCGCGGACATCACCTGCACGGTGTCGGCCAGGAACAAGGCCTCGTCGATGTCGTGCGTCACGAAGATCACCGTGGGCTTGAGCCGGTCCCACACCGACAGCAGCAGCTCCTGCATGGACAGCCGCGTCTGCGCATCGAGCGCGCCAAAGGGCTCGTCCATCAGCAGCACCTTCGAGCCCAGCGTCAGCACGCGGGCAATGCCCACGCGCTGGCGCATGCCGCCCGACAGCTGGATCGGCAGGTGGTTCTTGAAATCCTTCAGGCCCACCAGCTCGATCATCTGCTCGGCGCGGGCCTCGTAGTCGGCGGGCTTGAGGCCTTGCGCCTTGGGCCCGAAGACCACGTTCTCCCACACGCTGAGCCAGGGAAAGAGCGCCGCCTCCTGGAACACCACGCCGCGGTCGGGGCCGGGCGCGCTGATGGGCTGCCCGTTCATGGTGAGCGTGCCCGAGGTGATGGGCTCGAAGCTGGCGATCAGGTTGAGCAGCGTGGACTTGCCGCAGCCCGAGGGGCCGAGCAGCGCCACGAACTCGCCGGCTGCAATGTCCAGCTGGATGTCCTTGAGCGCCTCCACCGGCGGGTTGCCAGGGTAGGTCTTGTAGACCTTGTCGATGTGCAGTTGGGGCATGGGGAACTTTCTTGGCAGGCTCAGTGGTTTTGCAGCAGGCGCCAGCGCAGCACCCGGCGTTCGATGAGGACGATCAGGCGGTCGCTGATGTAGCCCATGATGCCGATGGAGGCCATGTCGGCAAACACGATGTCCATGCGGCCGACGTAGTAGGCGTCCCACAGCACATAGCCCAGGCCGGACTTGACGGCCACCATCTCGGCGGCGACCACCGCCGTCCAAGCAATGCCCAGGCCGATGCGCATGCCGGTGAACACATTGGGCAGCGCAGCCGGCAGCACCACGCGGCGCAGCAGCGTCCAGGACGAGGCGCCCATCATGCGGGCGGCACGCACCAGGTTCTTGTCCACATCGCGCGCGCCCTGCGTGGTGTTGACCACGATGGCAAAGAAGCCGCCCACGAAGATCAGCGAGATCGAGCCGAGGTCGCGGATGCCGAAGACCGCGATCGAAAACGGCAGCCAGGCGGTGATCGGGATCGGCCGCAGCACCTGCACCATGGGGTCGGCCATGGTCGCCACCATGCGGTTCCAGCCGATCATCAGGCCCAGGGGAATGCCGATCACCATGGCCAGCAAGAAGCCCTGGATCACGCGCACGCCGGAGTACTCGACGTTGGACCACCAGGTGCCCAGGTAGGGGTTCAGGCTCATGCCGCTGGCCTGGCCGAAGATCCAGTCGTACCAGGCCGACAGCACCAGCGTGGGGCTGGGGATCATGGCCTGCATGCCAGGGCGACTGCCCACCACCTGCCAGACGGCAATCACGATGGCCGGAATGATCAGGCTGTACAGGCTCAGGTTTTTGGTCTTGGTCACGAGGGGCTCCCGGTCGATGTGTTCACAGTTCCACCGTGGCGAACTGGGCCGGCGCGATGATCTCGATCATTTCGCAGCCGTCGGAATAGTCGATCACCTGGTGGCGGATGCCCGGCGGCTGGATCCAGCAGGAGCCGGCCGTCATCTTGACGCGGCCCTGGCCCTCGTACTCGCCGATCATCCAGCCCTTGAGCATGTAGAGCATCTGGAACTGCACGCCGTGGTAGTGCGGGATGCTGACCTTCTTGGGGTCGCACTTGCCCAGCAGGCGGATCACATGCGCCTGCACCGCGCCGCCGGTGGCGGCCTCGATCATCAGGTCGCGGTAGGCGGCATACGCCCGCAGGCCTTTCTTGAACTTCGCGTCCTTCAGGTGCGTGGCCACGAAGGTCTGCGGCTTCCACACCACCTTGGGCGGCTTGCCCGGCTTGGCCGCCTTCTTGGCGGCCGCTTTGGCGGCGGCTTTGGGAGCCGCTTTGGATGCTGCTTTGGCCGCAGGCTTGGCAGCGCTGAGGCTGGCGGCCTTCTTGGCGGCGGGCTTGGGGGCGGCCGGCTTGCGGGGCGAGGTCTTGGTGGCGGTGGCCATGGGCGGTCCTTTCTCGGGGTGCAGGCTCAAGCCGAGCCCTGCGGGCGCAGCTCGATCAGGTCGGGGCAGCAATTGGGCGCGGCACTGAGCGCGTAGACCACGGCCTGCGCCACCTCGTCGGCCGTCAAGGCCTTGAACGTGCGCTTGGCCACGGAGGCGAGCACGTCCGGGTGGTCGCTGCTGGCGCGGATCTCGGTGTCCACCATGCCCGGGGCCACTTCGGTGACCTTGATGCCGTGCGCCTGCAGCTCCAGCCGGAAGGAGCGCGCCAGCGCCGACAGCGCATGCTTGGTGGCGCAGTAGACCGAGGCCAGGCGGTAGACCTCGCGCGCGGCGATCGAGGACATGAACACGATGTGCCCGCGCTGGCGCGCCACCATGGCGCGGGCGATGCCCTGCGTCACCCGCAGCGAGGCCAGCACATTCGTCTGGAACATCCACTGGCAGTCCTCGGGCGTGAGCTCAAGCAGCGGCGCGTAGCGCAGCACGCCGGCGTTGTTGACGAAGGCGTCCACCGCCGGGGCCAGCGCATCGATCTGGCGCACGAAGGCCTCGTCGTTGAGGTCGCCGGCCAGCGTGCGCACCTGCCCGGCGGGCAGCGAGGCGGCCAGCGCGTCGAGCGCGTCCTGCCGGCGGCCCAGGGCAATGATGTGCGCGCCCTGCTGCGCCAGCTGCACCGCCGTGGCGCGGCCGATGCCAGCGGATGCACCGGTGATCAGGATGGTCTTGCCGTGCAGGCTCATGACAGGCTCCTTGTGCTCATCGGCCCTGGAAGCGGGGCGCTCGTTTTTCGGCGAAGGCCCGGCGGCCTTCGGCATAGTCGTCGCTGGCAAAGCAGGCCTGGACGGCCGCGTCGATCGCGGCCACGTCGGCGTGCGCTTCATCACGCAGGCCCACCAGGGCCAGCTTGGCCGCGCGCAGCGTCAGTGGCGCGTTGCCGGCGATCAGCTGCGCGGTCTCCTGCGCGTGGGCGAACACGTCGGCATGCACCGACCGCACGATGTTCAGCTCGCGCGCCTGCTGCGCGTCGTAGATGCGCGCGGTGTAGAACGCTTCGGCCGCATTCATGGGCCCGAGCGCGGCCACCAAGGCCTTCATGCCGCGCCAGGCATAGCCCAGGCCCAGCCGGCCGGCCGGCATGCGAAAGCGGGCGTCGGCGCTGGCATAGCGCAGGTCGCAGCTGAGCGCCAGGCCCAGGCCGCCGCCAAAGCAGATGCCGCTGATCGCCGCCAGCGTGGGCCGCGCAAACTCGGCCAGTGCCGTCTGCGCCGCGTCCACCGCGCGGTCGTAGGCCGCCACCGAATCGCTGGAGCTGCGCTGCTGCTCGAATTCGGAGATGTCGGCACCCGAGACAAAGGCCTTGGTGCCCTGGCCGCGCAGCACCAGCACCCGCACGCTGGCGTCTTCGCGCAGCCGGCCCAGCAATGCGGCCAGCTCGCGCCACATGCCCAGGGTCATGGCGTTGTACTTGACCTCGTTGTCCAGCACCACGGTGGCCACGTGGTCTTCGATCTGCAGGTGGACTTGGCCCATGGCTCAGACCACCCCTTCGTCGTGAAAGCGGGCGATGTCGTCTTCGCCATAGCCAGCCGCGCGCAGCACCTCGTCGGTGTGCTCGCCCCAGTTGGGCGCGGGCGCCACCACCTGGGCCGGCGTGCGCGTGAGCGTGACCGGCTGCGTGATGTACTGCATCTCCTTGCCAAACGAGGTGGTCATGGGCGCGGTCACCTGCAGGTGCTGCACCTGCGGGTCTTGCATCATCTGCGGCACGGTGTAGATCGGGCCTGCGGGCACGCCCGCGTCGTTGAGCCGCTCGATCCAGTGCGCCACGCTCTGGTGGCGGAAGATCTCCTGCAGCTCGGCGTTGAGCCGCGCGCGGTTTTTCACACGCAGCGGCTCGTTGATGAACTCGGGGTCGCTCAGCCACTCGGTCTTGCCCAGCAGGTGGCACATGCGCTGCCAGCTGCCCTCGCCCGAGGCGCCCAGGTTGAAGCAGCCGTCCGTGCCTTCAAACAGGCCCATGGGGCTGCTGGTCGGGTGGTCGTTGCCCACCTGCACCGGCACGTCGTCGTCGTTGAGGTAGCGCGCCACCTGGAAGTCCATCATGGCGATCTGCGCATGCAGCAGCGAGGTGTGCACCCACTGGCCCTTGCCCGAGACCTCGCGCTCGAGCAGCGCCGTCAGGATGCCCAGCGCGGTGTAGAGCCCGGCGCTCATGTCGGCCACGGCCAGGCCGGCGCGCACGGGGCCGCCGCCGGGATGGCCCGTCACCGACATCAGCCCGCCCATGCCCTGGATGATCTGGTCAAAGCCCGGCCGCTTGGCATACGGCCCGTCCTGGCCAAAGCCCGAAATGCTGGCCAGCACCAGCCGCGGGTTGACCTGGGACAGCGTCTCGTAGTCCAGGCCCAGCTTGGCCTTGACGTCCGGGCGCCAGTTCTCGATCAGCACATCGGCGTCTTTGACCAGGCGCATCAGCACCTCGTAGGCGCCGGGCTTCTTGAGGTTGAGCGTCATCGACCGCTTGTTGCGGTTGATGTTCTGGAAGTCGCCGCCCTTGCGGTTGGCGGCGAACATGGCTTCGTTCGGGTCGACCCCGGGCGGCGGCTCGATGCGGATCACGTCGGCACCGAAGTCGGTCAGCATGCGCACGCAGTTCGGGCCGGCGCGCACCCGCGACAGGTCCAGGACCCGAAACCGGGACAGGGCGGTGGACGCCTGGATTTTGGGCATGGCTGAGGTCTGTAGTTTTGATCCGGCTCATAAATATATCGATGATTTGAAAAAATATGTCAGAGCGTCAGCCAAAATATAGGGAAAGCCCTGAAGATTCACGCCATGAAAGTCAGTGACCAGATCCGATTGCACCTGGAAGACGCCATGTCCAAGGGCGATCTGCTGCCCGGCGAAGCCATCGACGAGGTCGCGCTGGCGCGCGATTTCGGCGTCTCCCGCACCCCGGTGCGCGAGGCGCTGATCCAGCTGCAGGCCCAGGGCTGGGTCAGCAGCCTGCCCCGGGGCGGCCCCATCGTGGCCAAGATGAACCTGCAGCAGCTGCTCAGCCTGTGGGAGCTGCTGGCCGAGCTGGAGGCCGTGGCCGTGCGCCTGGCCTGCGAGCGCATGAGCGCGGAGGAGCTGCAGGCGCTGGTGGCGCTGCACGAGCGCAGCCGGGCCGTGGTCGCCCAGGACGACCTGGCCGGCTGGCAGGCGCTGAACCTGCAGATTCACGAGCAGATCTACCAGGGCAGCCGCAACGCCTACCTGCGGCAGGATGTGCTGCGCATCCGTTTTCGCACCGGCGTCTACCGCCGCCATGCGTTCGGCGCGCTCGGGCGCCTGCAGGCGTCCTTTGACCAGCACGAGGCCGTGATCCAGGCCCTGCAGGCGCGCGACGCCTCGCTGGCGGTGCGGCACATGCGTGACCACATGCAGCCCGGCCGCGATGCCCGCAGCTTCCAGGACTTCGTGATGAACCTGCCCACCGAGCTGCTGGCCTCGGGCTGAGTCTGCGGCCAGTGGCATAAAGTTATGCAAGTTTTGCATGACTTTCAGCCCTGGGTGTCGGTGCGTTTCGGGGCTTGTTCCTAAAATCCCCGAGATTGCACCGGCGCCGCCCACCTCTTGGGGCGTCATGTCGACAGCGTTTGCCCACCGCGAGGGTTGTCGACATCACGTTTTTTTAACTTTGGAGCTTTCCCATGAACCAACCTGTCATGCAGGGCCTGGCGGTCAACGCCCCGGCTTTTGTGAAGAACGCCAAGCTGATCGCCTGGGTCGCCGACATGGCCGCCCTGTGCAAGCCCGACCGCATCTACTGGTGCGACGGCAGCGACGAAGAGTACGACCGCCTGTGCCAGCAGCTGGTGGACGCCGGCACGTTCAAGAAGCTCAACCCGGCCAAGCGCCCGGGCAGTTTCCTGGCCTGGTCCGATCCGTCTGACGTGGCCCGCGTGGAAGACCGCACCTTCATCTGCTCGAAGAACAAGGAAGACGCCGGCCCGACCAACAACTGGACCGATCCGGTCGAGATGCGCGCCACGCTGCAGCCGCTGTTTGACGGCTGCATGAAGGGCCGCACCATGTACGTGGTGCCGTTTTCCATGGGCCCGCTGGGCTCGCACATTGCCCACATCGGCATCGAGCTGTCCGACAGCCCCTACGTGGCGGTCAACATGAAGATCATGACCCGCATGGGCAAGGCTGTTTACGACGTGCTGGGCGAGGACGGCGAGTACGTGCCCTGCGTGCACACCGTCGGCAAGCCGCTGGCCGCCGGCGAGCAGG
>JACCDV010216317.1_pt1 | contig 14487 bp, 13 predicted proteins | sample 7446131 | NCBI WGS metagenome assembly JACCDV01 (sample SAMN15323448, study PRJNA562643) | freshwater metagenome | isolation source: river surface water | place: USA:Blue River Watershed | collected 2017-08-17 | reverse complement strand
CTAACCTATATTTGCTGCCCGAACAAATAGTTCGGATTCTACGGAAGGTGCGGTAGCTCAGTCGGTAGAGCAAAGGACTGAAAATCCTTGTGTCGCCGGTTCGATCCCGGCCCACACCACGAAAACATATTGATTATCAATGTGTTACGAATTAAAAAAGTGCATTTTTCACACTTTTTTCACACAAAAAAGGACCGAATTTTATATTCGGTCCTTTTTATTTTCACACAAACTAATGATATTTTAGTTCAATGTTATTTTTCAATTGTTTACAGAAACAACTGAATTTATTAAAATTAATTATACTACTAATTACTAAAACCTAAAGATTTTTAGATTTATAGATTTGAATTATCCGAAAATCTAATAATCTGGTGTTTTACTTGTTTTAGATTTTATACTTTGAGTATTCCCAATTCTACGATTTTTATTTTTTGAATTCCATACTATTCTTTCAGATTTTTTAACCTTATCGTTTTTATCAATATCAACAGTAATCTCTTCTTTATATTCAAATCTATTGGTATTAAAGTTGAGTATTATTTTCTTTGAATCTCTGAATTTATTAAATCCATTATCTACTATAAAATCATTTAAATCAGCAACCATTGAAGAGGTGATAATTTCTTTATAATTGGTTTTATTAATCTTTTTCCTAAGGTTTGGAATAAAACCCTCACAAGCTTTCTGAATTCTACTTAAATCAGTACCTAAAGAACATTTTTTTCTAAAACCACAAAAATGTATATCTAATCGATAAGAATTTCTATCAGTCTCTACATATATGTTTACCAACTGATAATCTTTAGGTAAATCTTTAATTATTTTAAAATTATTTGTTTCATCCCTAGTAATATTTTTGATCTCTTTTTCAATTAACTTTTTCTCTTTATTGAAGTTTTCAATTAATTCCCTTTTCTTCTTTTCTAATCTTCTTTTCTTTCTGTGTAAGTTCAAATAACCATATACAGCCTTTTGTATCTCTTTTGGTAAAGAATGAAATCTTTGTTGGTCTTTCATAACACTACCCAATCCATCAATATATCGTTTCATATTAATCTTATTTGATTCTAAAATTAAGTGTTTTCGGGAATAGAATAAATAAACAAATCCATCCCGAATAGAGAGAGCTGGAAATTAGTAGTATGGATTAATTAACTAATTAAAACAACCCATTTCGGGAACGAAATAAATAAACAATTCTACCCCGAATGGGGAGAGGTCGAAATTAGTAGTATAGATGAAGAGGAAATAAAATTTGTAACCAAAAACTATAAAATATGATGAACGAAGAATTAATTAAGATGGAATCTAAAAATCCAAAAATGTTTAAAAAAGCATTTTCAACACTTTCAAAAATTACTGGAACATTAAAAAATGAAAAACATGGAACAGGTAAAACATTTAAAATGATGATGGAAAGTTTTGATTGTTTTAGATGGTTAATTCATAATGCACAAACACAAGAATTTAGAAATGAAATTTTATCTCTAATGTATGCAACATATAAAAGAGATGGAAATAAATTTCAAACCGGATTTAATGAATTTTTTAATTACATATCAAAACATTCATTTACCGAAGTTGGAAATGGTGATGTACTTCTTTTTAGGATTATGAGTTCTGAAGAATATGAGAAATTAAATATAGAAGGTAATCAAAATCCTTGTTGGTCTGTATCAATAAATGAAATCGAAGGATTTGGATTATTAAAGGTTATATCAAAAGAAACAAAAAGAAGCTTATTGGTAATGGCCATATTCAAATCTGATGATGTTATTTATTTCCACGAGGATAGAGAATATAATAAAGAGGAAGAATGTTGGATTAAAAAAGGTGCAAAACCAACTTATTCAACAAAATTATTTGGATTTGAGAAAACTTATATAAGAAGAAGAACTGGATTAAAGTTAGATGAAATAGATTTTGATGGTAAAGATTCACTTAATGGATTTGGATGGATTGATAATTTAAAATCAAAATATGGAGTTGTATTAAATGAGTGTTTAATAACATTAAACTCATATTCCAATGTTGTAAAAAAGAGATTAGAAAAATTTGTTGAAAAAAATAATTTAGGAAATGTTAGAGTAATAAGATTATAAAAAAGGAGGCTAAAACAAAATGAGAAAAACCAACATTAAAAACTATTCACTATCTATTTGTTTGTTGGTTGAGTGATTAGTTATCAGAAAAATATTAAACACAAATCTGATGTAAAAATGTGTATAAAATTAAAAATAAATAATTGTTATGGCTGGATTAAAAAAAGATAATTTATGTATTTGGAACATAAATGAATTAAAGAGTGGTAAGATTACATTAGAATTTTCTCTTACTAAATTTCCAAAATGGATGAAAGAGTTTGGATTTCAAATGGTTTGTACAACATCACAAAACGGGGAAACCAATTATGTGCTTATTAGGATTAATAAAAAGGATAATACCATATCTGTAATAAAAAGTTCTGATGATTTTAAAGATTGGATGTCAACACACTTTAAAAACACATCAAATACACAATTCTCAAAAGGTGGAATATACCATTGTGTAGATTCTAAAGGAAATGACATTCCAAATATTAGAGATAAGGTATTTGAATTAATAATGAAAAGTGGTAAATCAGTTTGTGATAATATTATTAACAACAATAAAACATTTATTACTCAATTCAATAAAGAAATCCTTTCTGATGCAAAAGGAGAGGTTTTTATGAATTTTGCAAATGGTGTAGTTAAAGTAACACAGTCTGAAACAACATTTTTAGATTCAAAAATGTTGAAGAATAAATTTAGATATTTAGATTCTATGATTCATAAAAATCCACAAATCCAAAATTTTAGTGGAAGTATTGAATTAAATCCAACGGCTGGTGAATCAAAGTTTGAATTATTTTGTAAGATGGCTACATCTAAAAAGATTAATAATAATCTAAATTCTAAACCAATATTTGGAGTTGATTACGAATACTCTGATGATGATATGAAAACACTAATGAGTGCTATAGGATACCTATGTTCAAATTATAAAGAAGGTGGAAAAAGTAAATTAGTGTTATTTCAGGATAGATATATGGATAATAACAGTAGGCAAGGTAGAAATGGTAAAACGGTTATAGCTAATACACTTTTAAGATTTATTAAAGGTGTGATGATTCCAGCTGATAAAATTGATTTAAAAGACCAATTCGCTTTTAATAGTGTAAACTATGGTGATAAAATTATATTCTTTGATGAGATATTGCCAAAGAAAAAGTTTGTGGAAACATTATTCAATGAAGTGAATAATTTTTTAAATGTAAGAAAATTATATCAGGGTACATTTACCTTAACTGGACAAAATTTACCTAAATTCTTAGGATGTTCAAATTTTATGGTTTGGAATCCAAAAGAGATGAGTCAAAGTGAGAGAATTCATTGTGTTGAGTTTAGTGATTTTTTCAACAAAGCTGTTATGTTTGGTGGGGATATAACTGATTATTTTAATGGTAAATGGATTTTTGATGATATGGATGATGCCGAATGGAATAAGTTTTTCAATTTCATTATTAAATGTATCCAATTGTTTTTATCAAATGGATTTCATAAACACCCAAATCCATTATATAAATCAAATACCAATTTATTAATACAACATTTTAGTACAGTTGATAAATCAATATTGAATTGGATTGATGATTATTTAAAAGAAGAAAGAGTTAAGGGTAAACACTTTGATAAAGATTTAGCACCATTTAGAGATGTATTATTTGAGAAAATGAAATCATCTGTTGGTACACAAGTTGTTTCTTTGAGTGGTTTAGATGAAACCAAGTTTGCACAATTGTTATTGGATGTATGTAATTTATTGGGATATGAATTTAATCCCTCACAAAAACATAATGGAAACAAGATGAATGATAGAAAAATACAAAGAAGGGATTTAATTAATAATAAAGTTAAATATGTAATACATATAGTACACCCATCTGAGTTATAATAGATTTTTAGATTTTCAGAATACTCATTTTCAGTTAAGATAAAATTACCCCATATCATAGTAGGTATGGGGTTTTTTATATCTAATTATCTAATAATCTATAAATTTTGATTTATGCATAATTTCTTTAAGTGATATAAATCCAATTTCTTTTAATCCAACTTTTTCTTTTTTATATCTGTAATTATTATTTTGAAACATCTCACCGTGTTGTAAGCCCCTTTTATATAATTGAATTTTATCATCTAAATCCATTAGAGTTCTTGTTAATACAGATAACATATCAGGATCCAAATCATCAAATCTTCTATTAATCAGGTTATCAATCTTCATATACAATCCCATTTGTTTATTAAATAACTTATTATCTATTTCATATGAATTTAATTTCATTTCTATTGTTTTGGTAAAAGTTGGGAAAGCTCTCTATGATAAAAAAACTGTTTTCGATATTTTAAAGGTGTTAATTAAAAATTTTTGAAGATCATTTTAATTCATTTACATGAAACTAAAAGATGAACGATTTTCCTACATAGTTACACACTAACGATAAAATATATACACTAATAAGTCTATCATAATTGTTTAAAATACATTGATTTTATATTTTGACACACTCATTGGTATTCAATATCCCTTTTGAATTAAGGTATGTTAAAATAGATTCGGTTCTAAACCAGCACTTCCCTCTAAATTTTAGTTTTTGAAGTTCATTTCTATCACACATCCTATAAATTGTGTTTTGGGAAACTCCTAATGTTTCTATCAAATCTTTAATTTCAATCAGTTCTCTGTCTTTCAGTTTTTCGGTTTTAATTAATTGGTTCATAATTTTTGTTTTATTATAAGTATTTCTTCGTTTGATTTAGTTACCAACCATCACCCACCCAGTGTAAGTTTATTTATGAATTGTTGTATCCTATTTCAGATACCGACCAATAGATTAAAAATCTCAATTGTGGGTATGGATTTGATTTATTGGAAACTTACAAAGATTGAGGTTAAACTATGGGATTTGGGTTGCCTGTTCCAACCAGAGGTATTCTGGAAGTTTAGTAGTGATTCCTTTGGTTTTCTACCCCACCTTTTGTTTGTATCCATATATAAATATGGGAAAGTTGAGAAAACATATATTTCAATGAATATTTGTGGATATAGGTGATAAAGAAAAATCTTCGTTTATATCAATATGAAAGATGCTATTGATTATCAATAGGTTAGATTTTTTTGTTAAAAAATATCTTCGTTTATGAGAATATTTGGTTATTTCCGAATATGTCATTAAATTTGTATATGATTAAAAATCAAGAATATGACAACTACAAAATATAAAACCTCTGATTATTTAACTACCGATGAAATTCTTCGTTTAACAAGATATTTTAGAAAATCTGGAAATCTAAGAATGTCTCTACTAATTGAATTTGGTGTTAAAACATTGCTTAGATATTCCGATTTAAGTAGAATTAAGTGGAGTGATGTATTGGGTAAAGAAACCTTAGTATTAAATGAACAAAAAACTAATAAAAGAAGGGAAATTACAATCGGCAAATCTTTAAGAAGTAATATTGAATTAGTTTATAATGAACTGAATACTCCATTTATTGGAGAACATATTTTCCAATATACGCTTCAACATACAAATCATTTATTAAAGGAAGGTTCAAAAGAAGAAAGAATAAAAAATAAAAATGTTAGTACCCATAGTTTAAGAAAAAGCGGCAGTAGATTTATTTGGCAAAATAATGGAAATTCAGATGAATATTTAATTAAATTATCATCAATTTTAAATCATAGCTCTACTACAATAACAAGAAGATACTTAGGTATATCAAGAGAAGAAATTAAGGATATATATCAAAGTTTTGATGAGTTGATGTAATTAAAATAATTTAGAGATAATGAAAGTCAATGTTAGTAGTTTAAAACATCACCCATTAAATAAAAGCATTTATAACCTATCGGATATAAATGATTTAGTTGAAAATATTAAAGAGGTTGGTTTATTACAACCACTTGTTATTGATCAAAACAATCAAGTTATTAGTGGTAATAGAAGATTAGAATCAATTAAAAGATTAAAATGGAAATCTGTTGATGTAATTAAGGTAAAGGTAAATACACAAGAAATTCCTCTGCTATTAGTATCATATAATAAACAAAGGGTTAAATCTGTTCAAGAACTCTTAAACGAAGTGAAGTATTTACAAAAATATTATGATACAAAACAAGGTAAAAGACACGATCTAACTTCTGCCAATATTGGCAGAAGTACTACCAGAGAAAAAATTTCAAAGGAAATAGGAGTTTCAAGCGGAAACCTTCAAAAAATTATTTTTATAGAAAAATATGATAAATCTATTATTTCATTAATAGATAAGGGAGTTTTGACAATTAATCAAGCTTATGTTCAAGTTCAAAGAATATTAAAAGAAAAGGAATCGATAGAGCCTATTGTTAAATTTAAAAGAGATGATTTTGAAAGTGATAAATTTATAATTTATAAAAAATCATCAATAAATTTAAAGGAGATAAAAACAGAAACTATTCAAACAATATTTACATCTCCACCATATTGGAATAAAAGAATATATAAAGAAGGTGGCGGTTTGGGTAATGAAAAAACACCGAAAAAGTTTGTAGATAATTTAGTAAAACATTTAAGTGAATGCTATAGGGTATTAAAAAATAGTGGTTCATTTTTTTTAAATTTAGGAGATTCCTATTACAATGGAGATCTACAAAATATTCCACATCAAGTGGTTTTAGGATTAAAGGAAGAAGGTTGGATATTAAGAAATACGATTATTTGGCACAAATCAAATCCAAAACCCTCTTCTACAAAAAATAGCTTAACACCGTCATATGAATTTATATTTCATCTTGTTAAGTCAAATAATTATTATTATAAACAAATTCTTACTCCAATTTCAGACAAAACAAAACCATCATTACCACCACGACATAGAAATATTAATGAAAAGAAAGTTGGATCAATGACTCCATACATACCAAGATTGGGAAAAAATATTGGAGATTTTTGGAATGAAGAAATAATTAAAACCGCTGTAGCAAATCAGAAAAAAGATTTTGGAAAAGAACATCCAGCACCTTTTCCTAAAGAAATTGTATTGCTACCTATTCTACAAACAACAAAAGAAAATGATATTGTTTTAGATCCGTTTTGTGGTACTGGTACAGTAGGATTTGTGTGTAATTCAATAAACAGAAAATTCATAGGGTATGATATTAATTAAATGTATAATTTAAGATTATTTATCATACTTTTATTAAATAGAAAATGTATTAATTGATGAATATAGCTTTTAAAACTACGAAGGGTGTTTCTTTTTCGGGAGATAGTTTAGAATTGATAAAAGATAAATCATTCATAAGAAAATATAAGAATAAGGTGAACTTAATTTTTACCTCTCCACCATTTTCTCTAGTTAAGAAGAAGAAATATGGTAACAAAAATGGAGATGTTTATATTGAATGGTTTAAAGAATTTGCAAAACCTCTCTCAGATTTATTAACTGATGATGGAAGTATAGTTATTGAGCTTGGAAATTCATGGGAAAAGGGGAATCCAATATTTAGTACAATACCAATGGAGGCCTTATTAGCTTTTAAAAATGAAGCGAATTTACACTTATGTCAAGAATTCATTTGTTATAATCCATCTAGACCACCTAATGCTGCTGAATGGGTAACTATCAAAAGAATAAGAGTAAAAGACTCTTATACAAGGTTATGGTGGATGTCAAAAACTCCATATCCTAAATCGGATAATAAGAAAATTTTAGTTCATTACAGTGAAGGTATGAGAAGGTTAATAAAAAGAAAAAGTTTACATACTGGAACTAGACCATCTGGATATAAAATCACTGAAAATTTTTTAAAAAATAAAAACAAAGGAAGTATTTCACCAAACTTTTTGTCTTTAAATGAACAAGATTATCTACATGAAACTTTAGAAAACTCATTATCTATTGCTAATAATGATAATCAAAAAGTATTCTATGATTTTTGTAAAAAATATAATCTTCAACAACATCCAGCTAGAATGCAAGCATCCCTTGCAGAGTATTTTATAAGATTTTTAACTGATGAAAAAGATATTGTGTTTGATCCTTTTTCGGGTAGTAATACTACTGGAATGGTGAGTCAAAATCTTAAAAGAAAATGGATTGCTTGTGAAAAAGAAATTGATTATATCAAAAGCTCAACTATAAGATTTTTTAATGAATCTGAAGCGAAAAATACAATTAAGAGAATGGCAAAATAATGCTATTCAAGAATGGATCTCCCGTGATTACAAAGGAATAATAAATGTTGTAACTGGTGGTGGTAAAACCATTTTTGGAATATATTCTTTTTATGAGCTTACTCAAAGAGATGTTGTTGATAATGTAATTGTAATTGTTCCATCTAAAACATTACAAGATCAATGGGCTGCAAACTTTCTAAACATTTTTGAATTAAGTGAAAAAGATATTAGTTATAACATAAACAAAGTAAGAAAGGTTAATATCCTTATAAATCTTACTGCACAAAAATTACCAAAATTAAATTATAATAGATCCTTACTAATTGCAGATGAGTGTCATCGATATGGAACTGAGAATAATCTTAAATTTCTTTCTTTAAATTTCAGAGCAAAAATTGGATTAACTGCCACTCTAGAAAGAAAATATGATGATGGTGTAGCCCAAATTTTGAAACCACATATTGGAGAAGTGGTTTATAATTATACATTAAAACAAGCTATTAAAGATTCTGTTGTAACAAATTATAATTTAAAAAATATAAAAACTAATTTGATTACAGAGGAGCAAAATGAATATGATAAAATCGATAATAGAATCAGAAAATTATCTTTTCAATTAAGGAAAGATTATGATGCTGAATTAGAAAATAAAATCAAACTTCTTTTGATTAAAAGAAAATCGATTGTAAATAATTCTATGTATAGATCATTAGTAGCGGTTAAATTGATTCTAACTAATTTGGATCGTAAAAAAATTATATTCACCGAAACCATATCTCAAGCAGAAAATATAAAAGATTTATGTAAAGAACAAGGTTTAGATACTTTGGTTTATCATTCTAAAATGTCTAGAAAAGATCGTTTGTTTAGTTTAAGATCTTTTTTAGATGATGATTATCACACCCTAATAGGATGTAAATCTTTAGATGAAGGATTTGATGTTCCAAACATTGATATGGGAATAATTGTATCCCAGTCAACAACAAGTAGGCAAAGAATACAAAGATTAGGTAGAACGATTAGATTATATGATAATAAGAAAACACCAATAATATATACACTCTTTACCACCTCTGACGAAAAAGAGTCATTGTATGAAGAAATGATGGTAAATACAAACATTAATGTGGAATGGATGGAAATGAATTAAATATTTGGAAAGTTTTTAAGTTTTTTAATGAGGGAGAATTTGAAAAATTAATTCTTTCTAATAAAGTATTGAAAAGCTATGAGATCTTCAATGAAAAAATATCATTAAATGAATTTCGTAATTATGATAGATTTGGAGATGTTTTGATGATAGATAAAGATTTTAAATACTGGTCAATTGGAGAGGTAGAAATTTCAGGTCATTCTTTTTCAAATCATATCTTCCCTCAATTAATTGAACTATATAATCTAATTGAAACATATTATGAGACAATTCAGCTTAAATATGTTAAGAAATTTACAGATAGTAAAGAAAAAAGATATAGAGATTTAATATTATATAATAAACCTTTTTTAACTTTAGTCATCGATGAAATACCGGTGAAATATAAAAGCTCATTAGAATTACTGAGAAACTTTTGTAATATTCATACTGTAAAGAGAGTAAGAACTGAGAACGAAGACTATTTGTATATAATTGATAGTGATTATTCAAAGTTTATTGACGAAAACATGTCAACATGTTTTATCAATGAAAATGTGGTAGTGATAGATTATCCAAATATTTTAGGTCTTAATGAAAATGAAATAAAAACAATAAATTTTAAAGATATTGAAACACCAATACATCAACAATTTCAAAGAATAAAAAACAAAGATTCTGTCAGAGAAATATTATTTTATTATTTCGATGGTAGAATAAATAATGGTAGATATTATGCTAGAAGAGTTGATGATAAATTAATATTAAATAAATAAAGATGTCAAATTTAAAAATTGATAATAATGTTTTAAGAAGATATGCTGATTTAGATTATGAGGTATGGTATGCATTGTCTGAATTTGTAGATAACAGTTTACATAGTTATTTAAATTCAAAAAGTGAATTAGAAAAAATCGGAGTAAATGTTTGCTCTGTAAAAATGTCAATTATTGAAGAAGATGGAAAAGAGGTAATAAGTATTAATGATAATGCTGGCGGTATTCATGAAAATGATTTTGATAGATTGCTTTCAATCGGAATACAAAAAGAAAGAAGTGAAGTTCAATTGAGTGAATTTGGAATGGGAATGAAAACAGCGGCAATATGGTTAGGTAAAATTATTGAAATTGAAACTAAACACTATCTAAGCGATAAATCATTTTTGATTACAATTAATATAAATAAATTAGGTACAGACGATGAAGTAACTATAAAAGAAGTTATTAATAGTTCAAATCTTAAAGGGTATACTAAAATTAAAATCAAAGATCTAAATAGATCTTTCACGAAGAAAAACACTTTAGAGAAAATACAAAGATCTTTAGCTAGTATTTACAAAAAATTCATTGAAAAGAAAATCCTTAAAGTTGTATTTACTGATTTAGAATTAGAGCCTGAATTTATAAAGTTAGAAAACCATTCTGATGGATCTGAAATTAGAAAAGACTTTCTTATAACTTTATCAAGTGGGAAATCAGCTAGAGGTTGGATTGGTATTATGGGTGAAGGTAGAAAAAGTGTTTATTCCGGTTTTTCAATTTACAGACATGATAGATTAATACAGGGTTATCCAGTAAACACATGGAGACCAAAAGAGGTGTTTGGCCAAGAAGGCGGTAGTAATACATTAAAAAACCAAAGATTAATTGGTGAAATAGATATGACTTCCTTTCAGGTTGCACATACTAAAAATAAAATTAATTTCGTAGATGATGAAGAAGATGAATTTAGAGATAAATTAGGAAAAGCTTGTTCAGATATTGCTACAGAAGCAACTAATAAAAGAGTTAATACTCCAAAGGAAGAATTAAACGATCCAGATACAAAGATAGCAAGAGATAAAATTATTGATGTTTTAAATAAACCAAGTAATTTTTCAATTGAACAAATTTCATTTATTGAACCTACAATTAAGGAAAATAGTAAATCTTTAGTTGAAAGATTAACAAAAGAAAATGATCCATTTATAAAACAAAAATTTTATGAAGGAGAAGATTTAGAAGTTACTATTATAGTTTACCTATTTGATGATAGATCGTTACCATACTTAGTTCAAGAAGAAATTGACGATATTATCTATGTTTGTGTCAATTATGCACATCCATTCTACTTACTTAAAGTACATACCGCAGATGATAAGTCAAGTTTTGTATTGAATTGTATTTTTGATGCATTAGCCGAAAATAATGTACAAAAAAGATATGGATCTCACAAGCCAGAAGATTTTAGAATAACAAAAGATTTATTCTTAAAAAGATATGCGAAACAATATAATGAGGAAAATTAATTTTTCTTAATTTGTTTAGTAACTTCCTTTTTAACAAATTCCTTCATTTCTAAAAACTCAGATAAGTTATTATTGCTAGTTGATTTATAACAAATAGCATCTGTTATTACATCAGTTAATTCAGAAATATTATTTCTTTCAGCGATTTCTTTTTTCAAAATAATTTTAAAATCATTATGAATATTATTTTTAGGAAATGCAATTTCGAAAGAGTAACAAGTATTAAGTTTTGATTTCGTTGTGATTACATGGATTTCTTTATTATCAAATTTTAATTTATATAAAGATGTAACATCAGCATTTGTTTGATTAAGTGATTTTTTTCTGATTTCAATTTCTCTAATTACATCTTCAATTTTTGAAATATCTACCTTTTGTTTGTAATCAACTTTCAATAAAATCTGAATTTCTCTAGAATCTAAATTTTCATTTTTGTAATAAAATTCAATTATATCATTAAAATTTAAATCTAATATTTTTAGTTTTTCTAAAACTTCTGTTTCAAGAAAGTGTTGAGAAATCGAATCAATTTTATTCTTTTTACAAAAATTATCAAGAAGTAATCTCTCATCCTTAGATATTATACCATCTGCCCAAACCTGCTCACACAACATTTTATATTCTTCCTTAATGCTTAATCTCTCTTTTTTATAATTTGCTACTGATTGAGTTATACTTCTTGTAGTTAAGTAATTTTTAATTTTATATGATTTATCAAGAAAATCATGATAATTTTTCTTTTGTAAAAATTCATAAACTTTATCATAATCTATATCTTCTGAATAAATCAGGTCAATAATTTTTAATTCATCTAAGTCACATTCTTTCCTTAGAGAAGCAATTATATCTTTATTACTAGAGCTATAATTATATGTATTAGTTGCAACTAATCCCTCTAGTTTTGTTCTTTTTTCGGAATATTCTTTAAATATAGATTTATGCATTTTAAAGTTTATTTATTACTAAGATAGTAAAATATTAATAATTATTTATATAGGTTTATTATTTTGTAATTAATCATCTGATTTTTCTTTTTTTAATAATAGAATATTAATCATCTCAATAAATTGTTCATTTGTTATCTCTCCTTTATTTCTTTTTTCATTTAACATTTCAATTGTCAGATTCTCGTTATTATCATTTGATTCTGATAAAATATCAGAATTCCACATATTCTTTACTTTTTTAACATCTTCTTTATTTGCACCAACATATCTATTAAAAATTCTATCACTCAAATGTCCAGTTATCTTTTTTACTTGCTCTGGATTGTTAGTTATTTTCATTGCCCTTGTAGCAAATGTTCTTCTTCCACTATGAAAACTGATAACATCATATAAATATTTTCTACCACTTTTGTCAACAACTAACTCGTCTCCCTTAACATAATTTTTAGTGAAAGTTCGATTGAGTTGTTTAATTAGAATTTTAGATTTACAGATTTCTTTTAAGATTTTATTTGCTTTTTGATTTGGATAATCATTTCCAAATTTCGTTTTTGGGAATAAAAAGGAATTACCACTTTTGCCACTGCTATATTTTTGCCATATATTTTTTAAAATATTATCTTTTTCATTTCCCATAGGTATTCTAACAACAATTCCACCTTTATTTGTCTTCTGTGGTGTAATTGATAAGGTTTCTAAATAATAATCATAATCTGTAACCTTAACCTTAACCACATCTGAATATCTAAGACCAGTAGTACATGAGAAAATAAACATATCTCTTACTAATTCCCAGTTAGTAATAATCCTTTTCGTAACGCCACCTCTTTTACCGGTTATTTTATCTCTATGATCAATTATATATTCATTTGTATATTTTGTATGATTATTATTTTCATATTCACAATCTTTAAAATTCCAAATTGATAAAACTTCTTTTTCATCTAAATAAACATTTTCATTTAATTCCTTTCTCATTTTAGGAACATAGTTAGTAATGTTTGTATTATGATATTTCTCATCCAATGCCCACCTTAAAAAAGTTTTAAAAGTATATATGTGTTTTTTAATTGTATCATTAGTATAATTTAATTCATCAACACAATAATTAAAGTATTCGTCAAAAAAAGTTCTATTAATATCACCGAATTCTTTATACTTTAATCCATATTTTGAATTAAAGAAATTAATTATAAATCCACTTACTGATTTAACGGTTTTTCTATATGAAAGAGATTTACCAGCTTTGTTGTTAATTATAGCATCTCTCCATTTTTCTAATATTTCAACAATTGGATATTTTATAGTTATTTCGGGCAATCTTTCATTTTCTTGTGTTTTTATAAAAAACACAATATTGTCTTTAGTTGGGGCTATATTTCTAATTTGAAGTATTCGTATTATATCTTCATATCTACTTTTATGTTCTCGTAATTTTCTATTTTTTTTAATATAATCCTTGTCAGTTTTTTTTATCGGATTTTCAGTATTATTCTTATCCCAATCTTTTGGATTAATATCCATTTTTGGATAATCTAAATCATATCTTTTTCCATCATAGAAATACCTTAATCTTATGTATGAATAGTTTCCTACTTTTAATAAATAATAGTTGAGATTCACTGTGGTTTATTTTTCACAAAATAAAACAAATTTTCAATTATTAGTGTGAAAATTTTTCACACTTTTTAGTTCTAAAAATTAAATAAAATACTGATAATCATATGATTGTGTGGAATTACCGATACCGGCCCACACCACGAAAACCCATTGATTATCAGTGGGTTTTTTATTTTATAAAAATGCTTTGTCGTTCTACAGTATGAGCGGAGAAAATTCCTAAAGCTCCTCCAACAATATTAGAGGGTGGATT
>JACCDV011280007.1_pt1 | contig 14493 bp, 8 predicted proteins | sample 7446131 | NCBI WGS metagenome assembly JACCDV01 (sample SAMN15323448, study PRJNA562643) | freshwater metagenome | isolation source: river surface water | place: USA:Blue River Watershed | collected 2017-08-17 | reverse complement strand
CCCAAACCCCAAACCCCAAACCCCAAACCCCAACCCCGAAGAAATAATCATTATTATAAATTTATAATTATTATTAAAATTAAATCTGTTATAGAGTTTTAATTAGTTCGTTAATTGAGATTTTATTATCTTATTTGTCACATAAATAAAACAAGGTAAAAATCTCAAAATACTCAAATATCTTTAGTAAATTGAACAAATAATTACATATTTCTTCTAAACTAAGTAACTAGTCTTTTTAGTATGTTTTATCTTATGAAATCATTTATTAAATTTACTATAAGCCTCCTATAGCTTACATTTTCTTATAAATATCATTTTTTAACTATTAATATTCTTTATAAGAAAAAAATTAAGGAAATTAAAAAATAAAGTTCATTGTGTAATCATCTGCTCCATAAATAAAGAATTCTTATTTATTGATAAATATACTTTTCCCTATTAAAATATCTTTTATCTAAATATATCAATTTTCTTTATCATTTTTATATTTTCTTTTCTCTAAATACTTTCCATTTTCATAACCAGAGTTTGACTCAGCAAATTGATAAATCATTAAATTATCATCTCTCATATAATAAGAAAGCAAATATCGTTTTAGAGAGTCGTTTTCATCACCAGATAAAAGTTTGCATTAAAATCTTAATATTATTTTATCAAATAGAAATTCCTAAGCTAAGTTTTTATCAATAATTTTGGGAATTAAATTTTTACAATTTAATAAAGAGTCTTCTTCAGTCCCCCAGCCATTGTAAGGAGGAATATTATTATTTTTATTAGAGATTTTTATTTCGGTATTTTCTTATATTAATGATTGTTAATCGATGCCATATTTATCTTTATAATATTATTTAGTAAATTGATCACAGCTTATAAGTAGAATCTCTCAATTGAAAATCTTAATATAATTTCCAATCATAAAATCTAAAGGTTGATAGTATTCTTATTAGTCTCAATAATCAGGTTAAGGACAGTAATCTATTAAATATTCTTTAGGCAAACGATCCTTTTTTAAAAATATTGGAAATTTTAGTTTTCCACAATTTTTCTAATATTTTTCTCTTATTTCCACTTTATCATCTGCAAGATAATAATCTATTTCGAATTCAACTTTTTCATTATCCTGATTTTTGTCATAAAAAACACCTTAAAACATTAATACTTTTTTATCATTTTCTTTAAATTTTTTTAATCCAGGATTTACTGGTTAACTTTTCATAGTTTCAATTTTATTATTTTTATTTGAAGAAAATTATAGTTCTCCAAACATGCTTTTTATTTATTATTATAAATTCTTTCTTTAAATATTACTTTATTATTCAATATTATGATATAAATACCAAACTCTTGTTTATAAATCGCAACTAATAATTTAAAAGCTTTATTAATTTACAAGAATTTTTTATCCTATCATAATGTCTTAAAAAGAAAGAATTTGATTATTTTAAAATATTTTTTACTTTTTACAGAAAATACCTTAATCAATTCCTAAATTCTATTATGAAATTTCGTATATTAAAAATTCCTATGTTTAAATATAATAATATAAATTAAAATATCGCTCTATTTAATCATTTCTTGTTTATAATGGTAATTTGTGTTCCATCAATACTATAAATCTTAAAACTGTTTATTCTTTTATTTTTTAATATATTCTTTATAAATCCTATTAATCATTATTTTAATAGAATTTTTATATAATAATTTTTATTTATTCTTCAGTTAGAGTATTTTCATTAAAACTAATCGAATCCTTTTTTATTTAAAATTAATCTTCAATTTTAAGACAGGATTCGATCTTAAAATTTTATTTCTTTCAATGACACTTTAAATGTTAATAATCAAAATTTAATCCTGGTAAATTTGGAATTTTCATATATTCGTTTTACATTATAAAAATATTTAAATTTTTTATTAAATTTCTGCTTGAGTTATTCCAAAAACTTTTTCTCTATCTTTATCAGTTATTAGTATATTATCTATCATATTCACTTATGGCAATTTTTATAGAACAGCAAGTCTAGCTTCTTCTATAGATGGAAATTTATCATAAAACTCATTTCCTTAGAAAACAACATTATTAATATTCTATAACGATTTAATTTTATCAAGTTCATTGATATCCTTAATTTTATTATGAGCTAAATAGAGAACCTTTAGAGATGTACAATGAGGAGCAATACCAGACAAGCTATCAATTAGATTATAACTTAACCAAAGCTCTTCTAATGTTTAACCAACTTCTTCCAAACCGCTGATTTTTTTAATTTAATTTCTTCCCATTGAGAGAATTTTCAAATTTCAAAGTCCCTGTAAAAGAACCATTTTATCTATAGCATTGGTAGATAGACTTAAATGTTAGCATTTTGAAAATTAGCTTAAAGTCTAAGTATCTATTTTATCTATTGGTGGTAATTAGAAATTTAATTTTACATGCTCTATTTAATCTACAGGTAATTCTTCTGTTTATTCATAAGCTTATACAGCTTTAATAAGATTTTGTTTCATTATAATTATAATTAATGTTTTGATTATCAAATTTAACTTTTTTGAAAATACTATCAAGTTTCCTTTATTAAATAATAGTTAAATATAAAAGTTAAGGAATAAAGGAGTATAATTGCTTGTATTCTAAATCTTCTGTTAATAAAGTAAAAGTTAATATATAATAAAAAAGGTAACAAAACTGTAAATAAAATAGCGAATAAAACACTTCATCCAATTCCAAATACATAATCATTGTTATTATCAATTATTTTCGGATCTTTTATCATTTGCAAAACATCATTTCTTTCATATTCTAAAAAATTATTCCAAAAATATCTTTAGAAAAATATCTTTAAATCGTTTAACTTACCTTAAAAAGTTCTTTTTCCTTTTAGAGTAACATCTGTTTTCATTGCATTAGAATTCGAGTATAAAAAAGAAAGTGCATTAGCATTGCTTGTCCATAGATATCTAAAAGAATATTCTAAAATTTCGTTATTAAATGGATCAATGAAGGATTATTCTTTATTTAAGCTTTAAAACACTTTTCAAATAAAAAATCAAGCGATTTCACTTTGACAAACATTAGTTCTATCCAAGTTATCAATGCAATTAGTTCTAAAAATTCCTTTTTACTTAATAAAAACATTAAATTTATCTTATTCATTTTACTCAAATCCAAAATATTAAAATTTCGCTAATTAATCCTCAAAACTGCTGATAAGATTTTTTAAAAACTTTTTCCCTTGGATTTTACCTTCTTTATGAAAATCAAACCAAATTAAACAGCTTTCTGGTAAATTTAACTCTGAGTGATTTAATAGGAATTATTCTCCTAATTGTTATTCTGTTTTTTATTTATCTATTAAACATATTGAATAAACATGCTAATATTACTTTATTAATTTATCAAAATGTAATTTCATACATTATTTGTTATTCTTCTAAAAATCAATATCTAACTTCCCCTTTCTTGTAAAGTTTGCCTATTACATCCAAAACAAAGGAATTGAACCTCTGATTTGCAAAAAAGAGAAGAATTTACTATTGCTTGTTGATTTTTCTTAAATTTAAATAATTTATTCAGTTTCAACATAATTTGATACATCCCCATTTTAATCAACTCCTCTACTAATATATCTTGTTCCAATTCTGTTGAAAGATTTTCTACTTATAATTGATAAGTTAATAACTAATTAATCTGTCTCGATTTTTCTTATATCAACAAAGCCATAGATAAAAGGACAAAAATAGTTGAAAATTTACCAATCTTAAAGTCCTTAAATTTTAATATAATTTTAATTAGCCAAAAACTCATTAGTCAAAGCAATGTTTTCTTTCGTTGTTTACTACTATAAAGAAATAGTTGGGTTATAGTCTTTGGAATAATAAAAATATCCTTCATTAAGTATTAACATTAACTATTATAGAATCTATTTTTAAAAGCCCTCTTCTTTTGAAATATCAGAATAATAAGGTAAGTTCTAATCATTAGGCAACGCAATTATTTCGAATCTATTAACTTTATATATAGAGTTACTTCCTATTTATGTTGCTAAAGAAGAATCCACTGTTACAATCAAATAGATCTTACCTTAAACTATCATATACCCAAATAAAGAGTCTACAATCTTAGTAATTCATTGTTATGTTTTAAATTAAGAATAATCTTCATTGGATAGCTCTTAATTTGTATTATTCTGAAAGTTCATTAGCAAAAACTTATTTTTATCTTTTATATTCTGAATTATTAAACACATTTTTTAAGGTAAAATATCTATGTGTATTTTCATATTATAAAATTATATAAAAAATTTCTTTATTAAATTCTCTATTAAAATTTATAAATTATAAATGACAAAAACCTCTCAAAAATAGAATAAGAAAACAGATAATAAAGCATCAAATATATCTATAGAGTATATTAAAGAAAACTAAGCTAAGATAATTATTAAAGATATTGATGTATCTATGGCTAATGCGTTATGAAGAATAATGTTAGTTGAGGTGATATAATAAGGTTCCAACAATGGCAATTGATAAAGTTGTTATGTATCAAAATACTTCGGTGATATCTGATGATATATTGGTTCATTGATTAGGTCTAATTCCATTCAATATAGATGCCTCTAAATTTGAATATAAAACGGAATAAGAAGATTTCAATTCCAAAAACTCTTTAAAATTTAACCTAAATGTAAAATGTATTAAAAAGCCTGGGTTAACAGACATAACTGAACTCAAAAGACAGGATTATTTAATAAATCACTTTGTCTTCGCAGAGTAGTTTGTTTGGGAGCCGATGGCTGATTAAAAGATTTTATTAAAGAGTTAATTACCTTCTGTTGTTCATCCAAAAATACTGATTGCTCAATTAGAGGAGAACCAAGAAATAGAATGCGATGTTTATTTAACAAAAAACATAGGTGAAAAACATATTAAATGGTCTCCATGTGAAGCTGTTTTTTATAATTTTTGAAGAAATTTTGAAATTTTAAACGAAGAAATCATAAAGACAAATTGTTGTTTTAAGAAAAAATAGAAAAATTATGATGAATTATCATTATGCGAAAATTGTTTAAAATTTTTGTAAGGTTAAGAAGAAGAAAATGTAAAAACTAATAGAAATAATAACGAGTTCATTTTTTATATTGAGTCTGCATCTAATTAAAATCCAGTTTCTATCTTTTTATAAGCCTTCGATGTTTTATAATAAAAATGTATCAAGCTTTTGTAGGAAATAAATACGAAATATGGAAATTTATAATAATATAATTTTTATAATTTGCATTAATAATGATTATTCTGTTTTTTATTTATTTTATTTAAATGGAACGATTTTTATAATTTTGCTTATCTGCTTAGCCTCAATTTTAAAATATTAAAAAATCAAATTTTAATCCTTTTTACCTAAATGACTAATAATCCTGTTGTAACTATAGAGACTATATGTATTATTTTAAGCTTTATAGTTATCTTAATACAACTGAAATTCAAAATTAAACTTTAATATTTATTACATAATAAAAGTAAATAATTTAATTAATTTTTTTAATTGATGATTTCTATTAAAAGATATTATAGAACTATCCTGGTTCTAAAGTGCAATTACATCTTTAAGATTGATTATATTAAAATTGATAGAATAGTTAACTTGATGTCGAAGCAGATGAGTTTAAAAGATATTTATGAAGTTTTTATAAATTTTAATTTCAAATAATCATTTCTTAATGTAGCAGTTCCAATCAGTCTTATATTGACTAATTTAATAATGTTTTATATTTGGATAAAAAATACTGTCAAAATTATATTAAAAAGAATGAAAGGATAATGAAAAGCTTTATTTATTAATAGCTAAATACATTAATTTCCTTTATTTTAATAATTATGAAATATGAAAAAAATAGTTAATTTTTCGATAAAGAAACTTTAGAATAAATCCATTAATATATAAAACATAATGAGTAATGCTATAAAAAAAAGTAATTAAATTCTTGTTTATAAATATGCTAGTAAATTAAGTTAATTAATTTCGAAACTTTTCCTTAATAAATTTATAGAATTTTAATAAATAATTTTGAAAATATTTAAAAATTAATAAAGTAATTAAATTATTAGAATTTTTATACTGCATTAGATAGGCGATTAAAGAGTTCTATAAAACTAATAAATTTTAGTACATACTTATAAAAAATAAATATAAAAAAATATTAACTGCATTTTTAAATATCTAAAAAGAAATAAATGATTAAAAAATAAATCTTAACAAATATAAATTTAGATCTATATTAATATAATTATTAGATTGATATGTAATTACTTTAATTAAAATTTGATAGAAATAAACTAAAACCGAATAAATTTTTCAATAAATCTTTACTAAGCTAAAAAATATCATAAGTTTTATAACAATTATATAGCTAAGAATACAATCCAAAAAAAGTAAAAGAAATATTATCAAAAAACACAAATTATTTGATTAATAAGAATAAAAATAAACAAATTAATATTATTGATAAATAATAATTTATTAAACTTTAAAATTCAATTTTATTTGATTTTTGATAATGAATTCTTTAAATCATTTTTGCATATTTTCAAATTAACTTATTATTTCATCTTTTATGATTATTTTATCTCTAAATTAGTTAAAAATAAATAAAATCAAGATTTATAAAAATGGGTATATTTGTCTTTATTAGAAATTTTAATTGATCTTTTATTCTAAATCCATAATATCATTTTCTTATAACTAAAGAAATTGATAATCTTTAAACAATTCTGTTTGTATAATTATTTTGAATATTGTTACGTTAATTTAACTTTCAATGCTTTGATTGGTTATTAACTCATATTTCTATATGAATTTTTCTGCTATATCAAAGTTTAGTAAATAAATATTGTTAATGATAATTTTTGAAAAAATAATATTTACTAAATTTTCAATAGAATAATCACAATATATTTTATTGATTTCTAAATCTTCTTAACTTATTGACTTTAAATTATCGAATGAAATGGCAAATAAAGAGTTTGAAATTTCATGTTTTCCGAATTACGATAAATACAAACCAATTTATATTATCAGAATTGTATATTCATACATAAATTCTTTATTTATTTAATTTGATAAAGATTATAAATATTTTTACATTTGTTTCATTATTTAGTTGTTATTCTACTTATAAAATACTAATAAAATAAAAAAAATAAATAACCCCAAATAAAACTATATTGATTAATATACTGATTATTATATTTATTTTTCTAATTATATTATAAACTTGTTTAAATTCTCAATTGTTTCAATTGATATATTTTCTTAACAGTAAAATGATTTCTAAATAAATAAAAAGTAAATTCCGAAATAATATTTTTCTTTATTTTCCTCATCAAAATATTAATCAACAAATTATTATATCTATTCGATATCAGAATATTATATTCAATAGCATTAAGGTAATTATTAATAATTTGGCTTTTGTATATGATTATAATTGTCTTTAATAAGTTACCAAAAATTGAATTATAGAATATCTTGTTATTATTGAGAAAATAAGCTTTTCATAAAATCTTCAATTTACAAAGTGTAATGCAACTCTAATTAGTTTATAATCAAATTCTTTAAGATAAAGGAGAAATTTTTATTAAATATTCTAATCAAAAACTATATATATTCCAAATAAATATTTCTATTAGGAATGTTTTCGAGTATTATAAACACTCTTTCAATTTCATGTATACATATATTCTATTAAGAATGTATTTATTCAAATAATTACTACAGATCATTAGAATCAATTCGATAATAATTTTTAATCAATTTTAATAAGAATATATTATAATACAAAGGATGATCTGTTTTTCTAATTTATGGATTTTTTTGAAAGAAATTTTCTAAAACAAAACAATGAACAGAATCTTTGTGATTAACCAAACTTTTATTAATAAATAATAAAGCTTAGTCGTACAGATAATAAACTTCTTAGAATTTTAATTGATTCTTATAACATACGCACTCTGTTTATTAATCGTAGTTTTATACTAGTTCAATTGAATTATTTATATATTTACTTTCGTTATGTTTATTTTAACTTTAAACCTTTTTCTCCATAAAGCTTTCATTATTTAAAAATGTATTTTTATCAATAGGAGTATTGTTATCCTTATAAATTTTATCAAAATTACCATTTAAATTTCTAGCTTTTTTCAAGCTGCTATAAACAACATCAATAAATTTATATTTTTCTTTAAAATCTAAAATCATCTAAAATGCTTCATTTTTACTTTAGTTATGATCTTAAGCATCATTTTACTATAAATAGATAAATAAATAGTTATAAACTTGATTTTTAAATTTCATTATTTCAGTATTACTTGAGTTTTTAATATAAATTACATTTTATAGTAAACTATCTATATTTTATTTCATTTGTTAAAAATTATTCTAAATTAAATTCACATATAATTAAGCAAATAATGATTAAAATATTATTAGATTATTATTAATATGTTAAAATATTAAAGGCTCTTTTAAAACCTCTATCAGAATAATTTATTTGTTAGTTAATTTTTTGGAATTAAACTAAGAGAAAACTCAGCTAAGAATTTCTTAGAATTTTTAATGATAGTAAAACTTTGTAATTACAAATGCTTTTAAGAATTAATCAAATTAGTAATCCGTTCCACCGAGTAAAACAATTTTAATAAACTAAATTGCAAATATTTGAAGTTAATCTGATATATTTAATTTTGTAATTAATTCAACTCTATCTTAAAAAACTTCCAAAAATCATTTATATTGTTTATTTATAAGACAGTTTTAAGCAAACCAATTCATTATTTCTAAATCCAAATTATGCATTAAATTTATACATTCATTAGAATACTTAAATGATAATCCTTTATTCCCTATTGAAAAGTAAGAAATTGAAATGTTAAGATTAAGATTAATTAAGAATGAATTATCTTTTTATAGTTTTTTTTCTGTTATTATTTTTATACATTTCTCATACTTTTGTATTGCTTATTAATTTTTATTTTTTTCCTGTAAAAACTAACCCCATAAAAAATAAACTTAAGCTTTTTCATCATTTATATCAATATTCTCTTAGAATTATTTTATAAGTTTTTGTATTATTTCATATAAAGATTCTTCTTAGCTTTTCATACTAATTAGTTAAAGCATAGACTTATAATAACACTGGAATATTAATGTTCTTTAATCATTATTTAACTAATCGAATTCAATGAAATTGCGTTAGAAAAAGTAAAGTAAAAATTTATTCAAATCAAAAGCATTAAACTCTGTAGATTTTTATAAACTATAAAGGCATATTTAGTTCCACATATCTTCTTACACATCTATCTATTTTATATGTTTTTTTATAAACTCTAATAGGTTTAAAAAATCCTATATGTTTTTATCGACATTATCAAGGGCTTTCTATAAGCTGAACAATATATTATCTCTTTATACAGGGTTTTACTCTATTAAATATAGAAACTATTTCTTATAAAACTCATTAGCATTTTTATTATTATTCAAACCTTCTTAAATTTCTGCTTGAATTTAAAAGAAGTTTTAATTTTATTCGAAAGCTTTCGGATTCATTTAAATCTTATTATAAGCAGTATTGAAGTCTTATAATTAAATCAAATTTAGAATTTCTTACCAATTTACGGTATCTAATAATTATTATTTATTTTATAATGAAGATTTTTATATTATTTGTTTGATCTATTATAGTTTCTCTAAGCTTGATTCAAAGTTCTTACTTTAAAATAATTAAGATGTTTCTTCATTTAATTATTGAATTTATTTTAATATTTCCTCATCTGTTAGTTGTTAGTTATTTATAAATTCATGAAAACTGTATTAACTATTAGATCGTTGATTTTAATTATTTTTTGTAATACTTTTAGATTTCTTATTTTTTATAGGAGAAATACTCTTTACTGGTTTAATATTTAATTATTATTTATTTATAGTCTTAGTTTGATCTTATTCATTTTATGCAGCAATAATCTTTCTTTAAGAATCATAAATCTTAATAGATTATTTTAAAGGCATTTTTACCATTTTCTTTTTTAATAGTTTTTTAACATCTTTATATTTAGTTGACTCATATACATTCAATATATAAGTATTGAAATCAGTCACATTATTATAACCATCATTTATTGCAAATTATTTTAATTTGGAATGATTGAATTTTGGTACAGGTGGTTTTGATGTTGTCTTTTATTACACTTCTTGTTTATTTTATCTTTCTTTGTTATTTGATATCTAAACAATTTTCTCTTTTGTTTTTTAATAATAATCTTAATATGCTTTATGTCTTTCAATAATGTTTTTTTATTTTTGTTATAATGCTTATAACTACTAAGACTAAATTTCTTCTATTTGCTTTTAATCCACTGGGAGATTTTCTTTAGGAATTTTAATAACTTCACCAAATACTTCTATTTGCTCACCAGGTTTTAGTTCTTTTAGTTGTTTATCTAATGGATTTTCTACCAATTTAATAGTTTTAGTCATAGATTTACTTTTTTCTTTATTTTTCTATTAATTTATTTATTACTTGATTAAATCTATCGTTTTCAGGTTATTTTTACTTTAAACTTTCTAGCTTTTAGACTTGCTTTTATTTTTGCTTTTTTTAATAGATTTTTCTCTAATATTTTCTTTGTTAATAATCTTCTATAGAGAAACTTGATTACTTTATTTATCTTAAAGTAAGTCTGTTTTCATTTATTCAACATCTTTTTACAAATTCTCAGATTCAAATTTATGAGGAATATTCTCTACTGTATTCTAGAATTGATTATCAGTTGGTTGTTTTTCTGTTCAAATAGTCGAAAACCTATTTGTTTCCATATCAGGTGGATTTAAAGTAAAATTTTCATCTGCAATAAATTCTTAATTTGAATTGTTATTTTATGCCTCTTGATTTGATTAATTAGTAGTAGCTAATGATTCTTTAAATACATTTTCTTGGTTGTCATTTTTTTCATTTATCTCCTAAATATAAACTTCTTAAGTTAATTAATGAAATAATTATTCTAAATCGATTTCAGAGAATTTTTCAATATTAAGAAAAATATAAGGAATTTACTACTTTTATCTTTTAGTTAATTTCTCTTTAAATTGTTCTATTTTTATAATTATCATTTCTAAAGGATCATTTTCTTTAAGAGATTCATATACTTTGAATTATAAAAACTCTAACCATAATAATCCTAACAATAAATAATCTAATTAAAAATTGCCATATTTTTTAACAAATTAATGCTTCCATGTATTTTACTATGATTTTATATAAATTGGTTAAAAGTTAGAAATTTTTGTATCTTTATTCTTAACAACAATATTTTTTAGTTTTAAATTATTATGATAAATTCCATAAATATTTCTCATATCAATAAGTATTCTGCATATTAAAGAAAAAAAGTTATTAATATGTGTTTCTTCTATATTTTCTAAAATAATACTTTAATTATCCCCATATTAGCAAACAGTATCAATTTCGAATATTTTATCATCATTTTAATGTTAGTAAATTTGAGTATATTTGATAACCTAATTTTTTGATAAAGGAGACTATGAGAAATTCATTACCTTATTATAATAATCAATTGAATAATAAAACTCTTTTTCATCACTTAAGAATTCTTGTTTTAAAAAGAAAAAAACTTAATCTTGCAAATCCGAATTTTCTGGTATTGGAACCTTCAGATCTTCAATTATGAAACAGTTTATATTTTCAGAGGATTTTATTTAATGATGGAAAAAATATGTTTCATCTTTTGGATTATTGATTGTCTTTAAATAACCTTTTAGTTTAATTTCCTATTATTCGTTTTTTTCTTAACTCATTATATTAATTAAAATAAAAATTATATTAATGTTATAAAAATCTTCTTGAGATACATTGAAAAATATTCTTCTTAATCAACACCAAAATGATTAAGAAAATGTTATTGAATCGTTTTCTAATGAAGAAAGCTTTGTTTAAAAATTCAATGAAGATATAGAGACTTTATAAAACTTCTCCAGTAATAAAAAATAGTTTTCTTTTTAAGACTAAAACAGTTCTATTGAATCTATTCGTAGTGAAAGTAGTGAAAAAAGTTATTAGCAAAAAACAGTGAAATAAAAGATAATTAATTTTGATATTTTTGGATAGAATAAAAATTAGGAAAATCCTATAGATTTAGATTTTGCTAAAGAAATTATTGCTAAATTGAAGTAAAGTGAAAATAGCTTAATTTTATAAAATAATTTTATATGCAAATATTGCTAATAAGCTTTTATTAATGGTTGTGCTTTAGGGGGGCATATATCAAAAATACATGGAGAGTTAAATTTTAATAAAATCTCTAAGAACAAAAGTAATACAGCACATCAAATAGAAAGTGATTGAAATAAGTACTTAAGAAGTCTTAAATATTTGATTAAAAAATAACAAATTTATTAGATTTAGTTTTGTTGATTTTATAATTGCTTTATCTGTTAAATGTAAAAATTCTCTAATTCAATTAATGATTCTGTATGAGGCTTATTAATGAGTATAATTTGTTACTAAATTTATTGTTTTAAACTTTTTATATATTCTTATTAATCTTTGTTTTATTATTCTAAAAACTAATTTTATATTTAAAGTTTTTAATTATCAATTTCTTTATCTTATATCTTTTTGTGTTAAATTAATATTTCTTAATAGTTTTTCTTTAAAAATATGTTTTATTATTACAATTCAGTATTTTATTATTAAGTTTTTTTAAGCTAATTTTCTACCTATTAAAGATATGATATTTCTTATATTAACTATTGGTTTTTCATGCTTAGCTATTGTATTTAATTATTCATATGTTATTATGGAGTTATTTCTATTTATTATTTAACCTAAACAGGAGCATTATTAATAACTGATTATGATATAGGTCTTTTTATATTGTTATTTAAGGGGTTTTATTAACTTCTCTATTGTTAATATAAATTATACATTATAAATTTTATTTACTTTTTTTGATTAATTTTTCTTCTGTATAATCTGTGGATAGAAATTTCCAAGCTTTTTATAAGAGCAAGTAAATCAAATACATCGGAATTGCTAAAAATACTCAATATATTTTTAAACTATAAAGAGATATTAAAGAAATTAAATATAATCCAATATAAATATCAAAAAATCTACTTATTAAATCACCTATAATTATATCCTTGCAAAGCTCCTTTTTATATTTGACTTTTTAAAAATAAACACGCAATTAATAAAATCATCAGTAAAAAATCTTGCTTTTAAAATTTTTGATATTTTTTATAATAAATGCATTTAATGCTAAAAATTAAGATAACTTGAAGCAAAGTTAGAACATTTAAATATCTTTTTAATTATGAGTGATTTTTCTATAATTACTTTTTGGACTATTCTGCCATTATATTTTATAATTTCTTAAATTTTATACTTTTGAATAAGTCATTGCATATAAGCAGGTCAATCTGTGAATATACAATTTCCACCAATTTTTCTAAATAAAAGAAAATCCTTTTCTGTGTTAACAACCCAATACCCAATTGCTATACCTCTTCTATTGAGATGAAAGGTCATTATTTTCATTAAGAAGCATAAAGCTTTAGATTTTCTTAAAAAGTCAAAATTTAAAGATGAAGGAAAGATCTTATTATTTCTTAAAACGGTAAAAAAATAAGGTAAACAAAAAAAGTCACCTTATATGGTTGCAAATGGTAGTCTTAATGTAAAAAACATTTTTAGTAAGTTTATTACCTAATCAAAATTACATAGAAATAAAGTATTCTTTGTATTGGAATTAGTTCAAAGCTCTTAATAATCAATATTTTAAAAGCAGCCAACTATAATTTTTTCTTATATTTTATATTTTTTAGCAATTTCTATGACTTCTTTTATATCATCTATATTTCCTGTCTTAACATCTAATGTTATATAAATATCCTTATCTTTTATTAATTCAAAAAGCCTATTCAACTCCATTGGTTTTGATTCTTTTTTGTTTTCGACTCTAAATGTTTTATTAAGAAATTTACATAAAATTTTGTTTTGTATTTTTCCTATATCTTTTTAAAGAATATTTTATACTTATATATCCTAATTTGTGACTCATATTAGATTATCATCATGTAAAGTTATATATTTTTTATCAGCGGTTTTTTAAAGATCAGTTTCTATATTCCAGTTTTGATTATTAACTATATATCTCATACTTTCTTCACTATTTTCTGGTCTTTCTAGCATTCCACCTCAATGACCAAAGATAATTACTTTTTTAGATTAAAAAAAAAGTCAAAACTTTTAGTTTTTTATATCCAATTTAAATAATATTTATGGAAAAATAAATAATATCATGTAAATTGTAAAAGTTATTAGTATTATACAAATAATCATTATAATTATTAATTATATATAATTTTATTAATAAATAAATTTACCTTATTTTATACTGGGGTTTGGGGTTTGGGGTTTG
>JACCDV010076885.1_pt1 | contig 14495 bp, 20 predicted proteins | sample 7446131 | NCBI WGS metagenome assembly JACCDV01 (sample SAMN15323448, study PRJNA562643) | freshwater metagenome | isolation source: river surface water | place: USA:Blue River Watershed | collected 2017-08-17 | reverse complement strand
CCCAGTATCCGGTTGCTACTGATAACTCATTGTACGCTGAAGCAATTCGCAAAAAGGTATCGAGCAAAGAAATACGTTCATTATCAATAATTTTTGGAATTGGCATAGCATAATAAGACTAACATTTTCATGATGTTTTCTCAATTTTCTGTATAACCTCACCCCTTTCTGCACTTCCCGCCCTTGAATGACTAATTGCTCTCTTTGTACCATGAACTGGTACGGTGACTGCAAGTTCTTGAAGGCATGGTGGACCCGATCGGTATTGTAGAAGCGAAGATACTCCTCAAGCTTCATCTCAAACTGTGTCCGGTCCACCAACAACAGCCCCATGTGATATCGCGTGAATTCTTCCTGGAGGGTGCGATTGAAACGTTCAATATGTGCGTTCATCTTGGGAGTATGGGGATAGGTGTGATAGTGGGTCATTGCAAGTGTTCTCACCTCTTGTGCAAAGTGTTTCTTGAACTCACTCCCGTTGTCCGTGAGCACGATGTCGATCACATGCGGGAAACGTGCTTGTACTTCCGTGAGGATCGCTCGTGCCGCCAAAGAGGCGTGTGAGCGGGTGAGGAAGGCGAATGCGGTACGGGTATAGATATCTTCCGCCGTCACGATATACCAACGCTCCCCACTGCGGGTCCATAACTCAACGGTATCAAGTGCAAGACAGTGTCCGGGGTATTCCGCCTTGAATGCCTTGGGTTTGCGGAGCACGGGCGTCATGACCCGCTTCACTCTTCCGGTGCCCGTGATCCGTGTCGGGAAGGTACGCAGTCCGCCCATGTCATGAATGAGTCGCTCAATGGTGACGGATTTGGGGCAGGTGACCCCGACCGAGGTATTATTGAAGTCGTTCGGTTAGGAAGTTGAATTCGCCTTTTGAAAAATACAAACAATTAAAGAGAGCAATGCCTGACCCTGTTTTTTGTTTTCATGGTCTAACTACTTATCGGAATTATTCCTCGACAATGAGGAAATTTTGAGCAGCCCCAGAAGTCATGGCCGGCCATTTCTCCATGACGCGCAGTACGACGGATCATTCCCTCTCCGCAATGAGGGCAACGTGGACCTTCCTGATTTGTTTTGACTGTGCTCACGTCCGAAAGATCTAACTTTTCGGAAAGACTGTCCCCATCTAAAAGCGTAATTACTCTCCCCTCTGCAAACTCCTCTGCGGCACTCGTGAAATGACCAGATGTAACAACAAACCCACCAGCGGCGCCACGAGAAGTCATCACGCCATAGAGATCACGAACGGTATGCACGGGAACCTTCCACGCACGATAATGTTTACACTGCACGAGAAATAATTCACCATCTTTCCGGAGCTCAATATCAACACCACCGTCTGCGTGCGATCCACCCGCCTGAATGACGTCATATCCTTGAGACTTGAACCAAGCACCAATGAGAATTTCAAAATCTCTCCAGCTCATCTTCGAAAGCGATTGCGTCACTCCTTTTGAACCAGTACTCCAGAGAAGCTCCTTGCCGCGAAAATCATGCCAAAATGCCGCAATAGCTGCCATGACAAAAATGAACGGAAGAAGGTATTGCCCAAACAATGAAACAAGAGACATGATGATACCGATACCCTCCAAAGACCCAAGTGGGTATTTGTTCGAAAGATAGTGGAGCGCGAAATAAGAAAAAACTGCCAACCCGAAATTTAACCACCAAGGCAGCAACATGATTGCTTCGAAAAGCATATCGAAAAACACATCTGCGGGCCCATCGTTTTGTCTTCTTCGTCGTGACATGATTTTATCTATACAACTTTAAAAAACAAACACAATCATTAATATCAGAACGGTATCGTCCTTGGGTCAATATCGCCGGCATACAAAGTTGTCGTTTCCAAGAATTTGTCTGCAAATATTTTACCCTTTTTTGTAAGAGCAATCCTATTTTCGTCCCTCATGAAATCAACCAATTCCTTTACATCAGCAATCGCAAGAACATCTGGATCAACTGTCGTCCCCGATTGAAGGTAACCGCCATTTTTATAAACGCAATTTAATATTTGTGAGTACTCTTTGAATAATTGGTGTTTTTTAAATTCTTCATACTCAATCAACCACTTTTGTTCATCAGTAAGTGTTTCTGAAAGTTTATTTGCAGTCTGAACCTTCGTGATTTCTTTTTGAATCTTTTTCGTACTTATCACTTCCTTTGCAATTTCTTTTCCGATTATTTCTTTTTCACCATTGATGCGAATCTTTTCCCTCTCTACACGATAATCTGTGTCTAACTGATCTGCTTTTAACAGAAACCAATCAGGAAACTTCCAAATTGTGAGAACCGTCATCAGCACAGAAAAAACCCACGCGAGATAAAAATATGGATCACTCCAATTCATGTATGAAATCTTCAGATAGTCAGTTTTTAACATCCTCTCTGATTGCCATATTTGTTCGGAGCTCACAAAAAATAATGATACTAAAAACTGCCAATGAAATATTGTCCAATATATTACAAACGTCCCAAAAACCGGAGACAACATTCTTCGTCCCAATTCTTGCTTAACTGAATCAACAATTTCATTTTTTGCCTCCATATTTGGAATTTTTTTATTCAAACTAATCCTATTCCTCATCTGGATAAAATTCAAACTGGAAGGCACCTGTGGGCTCCCGTGGGGTGCAAGGAGGGGTGGTTGCTTGCGGAGCGGTCAAAGGATGCAGTTTGGAGTTAAGGGTCTGTAGACAAAAGGAAAGACAAAACAGTGGATAGGAAATAGAGAGTAGTGAGTCGGGAGTAGAGAGTGAACAGTAGGTAGGAAGTAGGAAAGACAAATGCGAGATACAAAAACAAAAAAAACTCCTGAGAAGGAGTTTTTGTCTACTATGCGGCAGTCAATGCAACAGGAATACCGACCTGTGCACCTCTTTCCAGCTTCTTGACCAAGTCTTTTTGTGAGGATGCTTCGAGGATCTCGATGCCGACCAGATTGTTCTTTCTGTCCACGTCAACAATGAGTCTGTCTTCCATCTTGAGGGTCTTCCACACCTTTGCCTTGCTCACTTTAAGGTACACCGCATCAGCAACTGCATCGTACGTGATATTCATGGTTATGATGTTAGATAATAAGCAGTAATGACAAGGCATTCGTTTGTTCTCTTGGCGGTCATTTCCTTGCAGTAGATAACTTCTATTGTTCGTTTCTTGTCTATTTGCTTCCGTGTAAGGATTCTACCTTCAAATTTTGGTTCTGTAAAGTCAGGTTCGTGTATTGCTTTTTTAATGTGATCAATCTGAACTCCGCGAGCCTGTATCATGTCTTGTGCATGATTGGGAAACTTTAGCCTCATGATGTAGATATTATAACAGTATCCCAAGGAATGAGATAGGAGATCCCACACTCCAGAAAAACACAGGGCACCCCTCTCCAAGAACCAGAGAAACGCCCTGTGTTTTTTGAAAAGAAGCAGAGGACTAGTCTATACGGACTCTTGGAAGCGCCAGTCTATTTTAATAGTCCTAGCCCCTTCCAGATCTCATCTTCAGAGTAGCCACAATCCAAAAAGCGTTTAAAAACCTTTACCTTTGACTGGCGGCTCATGTGGTCGGTGAGCGTAGTCACGAGTCCGCGGATATCATTATCATCAAAACCTTGTCTTCGAATAGAGCAGTGCGATGAACCACTGCTTGGAGTAGTCACACGTAAAGTTAGTATTTCCGCCAGATGTAGCCAAGAATCAAGTGTTGTGTTTGAAAGAGATTTGATCAGCTCCTTTCTTTTGATGCGCTCTTCGGACATAGCAAGAGGCTAAGTACTTGCGAGTTCGAATGTGCGCACCTCGGTAATCTCTCTTTTCGAGATCACTTCCTCGGAGCGCACCTTGCTTGAAAGATTGAATGCGGCGTGAATCGCGGCGCGGATATTAGACTCGATCTCCTCATCTTTCGGGTCAACAGAAGTACCACCGGTGATGATTCCGGGTAATTCGTCACACTGGGCGGACCAGCCGTCTGACTCTTTGTTTATTGAAAAATGAAGCATGCCCCCAACTTCGTTGATCTGTTTCAGCATATTCTCCACTGCCTCTTCCTCAGGACGAGACGTTCCTCCGAGCAAGTGGCCAAACTTATAGTTTTTTTCCATATACTTATATAGTGAATGGCTTTTATTCGAAGACAATGCGCTATTATAACATTTTTGCGCACCCTAGGGAATACAGCTTGTTGTCTCCATGCTACAGAAAAATGATCTAAATGCAACCGACCCGAATAATTCATTCCGGTGTCACTTTTACTCGAACACAAACAGAAACAAAAAACTAAAATAGAAAAAGAGGGTACAATGGCGGGTTCGCATGATGAAAGACCCAGAGGGCAATCTTACGGCACATACGGTTTGGGGAAGTTTTGGACGAAGGCGCGGAGTTGTGCGGGGTCTTTGGAGAGATCGACCATGACGTGACCCGAGAGCGCTCCCCGTTCTTTGAGATCGCGTTCTTCTTCGGGATAGAGGTCGTCGTCGAACCACAAGAAGGGTCTTGAAAAGTCGATGGCTTCCGTTTTTGCGACACCCCATGCCGTGGGCTTGATCCTTCTCATGAGCGAAACGGTTTCGGCGTCGAAGAAGTGCCCCACATTGCGAATGGGCTCGTCCGGGTCTCCACTCATGCAGTGCGTCGTGAGCCAGTAGGTCGTTTGCGGATAGTGCGCGAGGATGTAGGTGAGAAATTCTTTGACGTGAAGCGCCTTCTCCTTGTCGTTGGCAAGGAGCACGCCGTCGATGTCGAGATAGATGTTTGGGGTGGGGTGCATGGATATGATTGAGATCACCGTCTGCTTTTTGACAAACAACACTCACGCTTCATCTGCTTGGACACGATCGTGGTGTTGTTATTTGCTGAGCAATGCGACAAGTTGCTTGTTTATAAAGAAATGATTCCGCCCGATCTTTGCGGAATCGAGCACCCCCGCTTCAGCGAGCTCGGTAAGGTACTTACTCGCGGTGGTGTAGTGGATATTTATTTCCGCTGCGAGTCGTGTCGGCGTGATGATGGGATAGGCAAAGAGTGCGTCCACGAGGTCAGCAGAATAGATCTTTGCGTGCGCTGTTTTGACCTGCTGTTTCAGTTCCCTTTGGTGCACCGTGATCGACTTGAGTGTCTCCTTTGTCTCCCTTGCCTGCAAGTAAAATCCCCGAAGCATAAAAGCGATATAGTCGTGCCAATTACCCGTACTCGTCACCGCACGCAGAAGTGCGTAATACTCAGTTCTGTTTTTATTGATGTATCCGCTCATAAAAAGGATAGGAAGATCAAGGAGCCCATCTTGTACAAGTTCAAGCACCATAAGGATCCTTCCAGTACGCCCATTGCCATCACGGAACGGGTGAATAGATTCAAACTGTTGATGCGCGATCGCTGCGCGAATAAGCGGATCGTGACCTTGAAATTCACTCACATAGTGCTCCCAGTTGCCGATAAGTTCGGGAATATCTTTTTGGAGCGGCGGTGTATACAGCACTTCCCCGGTCTTTGAATTCACGATGTGATTTTGTTCACGTCGATACACTCCGCCATTATCTGAGATGAGTTTCTCGTGTATGCCAAGGACCATGCGGTTGCCAAGTCCAATAGTGCTCAGTTGTTCACCTCCCCAATAGAGCGCTTCGCGATAGCGAAGTACTTCTTTGTCCGGGGCGCGTTGTTCATCTGTGGGCAAGAGTTGATTCTCAAGCACTTTTGCAACAGTCGTGTTGATGTTTTCGATGCCAGACGATTCTACTGACTCGCGAATAAGAAGCGGGGCGGTTAAAAGAAGCGGGTTGGGAAGCTGCCCCGCGGACCCCTTGAGTTCGGCAAGCTCTACTCGCGCCTTGAGTAGTGCATCAGAAAAATCCTCATTTCGTATTACTGAAGTGGGCGGAAGTGGTTCGAGTATGCAAGGTTGTGTTGGTTCAAATGACATATTGGGTATAATATATCACTTTTTTAAAGAAATACTAATATGTTGGTGGGGATAGGTCATTTTAGGTTATATATCAAAAAATGCCCCTAAGCAAAACTATTTTGTTATTGTTCGAGCATGAAACATCACGCTTCGTCCACTTCCACACGAAGGCCGGTGGATCCGAGTTTGTCGGCAACGTGCTTGCATGCGTCTTCCGATCCGCGAAACACCACCGCCTGACCGAACTGCTGAACGAGTTCGGTGTACTGCTCCGCGGTAGTATTGGAGCAACCAAGCGCCTCAATGAGCAGAAAGACCACTTCACCGACAAAATGGCAATGGCAATCAAAGAGCGTGACCTTCCATCCTCGATCGTGGCGGGTCGTGGTCTTCATGACGGTCGCATGTTCGCGGTGTGTTTTTCCAGGCATGGCAATTTTGCCTTTAGTCTACCACTATCATCGAGGGTGTAAACACAGACCCGAGCACACTATGGTCACACACAAGCGTGCGTTCACCTGCGAGACTTCCCTTCTTTTTTCTGAAGGTCTATGATGAATGCATATGAAAAACTATGCGATCGGCGCGATCCTTGGGGTCGCCGCCATTGGTCTCGGTGCATATCTCCTTATTGGTCAAGAAAGTGGTGATGTTGGAGTCGTCACGGGGGATTCCGCCTGCGCGGAGGTCTGTGCGAGTGCGGAGAGGGCTTGCCCCTCACTTATCAACGGGACACTTTGCGCATCTCGTTGCGAAAAACTTAGCGATGAGACAAAGGAGTACCTGCGTAACGCAGACTCTTGTGAAGCTCTGACCGCGAAGCCGGAACTTCTCGCGGAGGTTGTAATACCCGAAGCGGAAACTCCCAAAGAGGTTGAAGCGTCGAGTGTTTGCGAGGCGGCATGTGCAAACTATGTCAATCGATGTCTCACCCTTGTTCCAAATGCGACACAAGCACTTTTTGAAGAAGGTCGATCTTCGTGCATGAGCGAATGCGTGAATTGGGCGGAAAGCAAAGCACAGTGCATGACGAGCGCGGTCGAATGCACGCAAATGACCGACACGTGCGGTCTCTGATTCATATGAAAAAAGAACATATCATCGGCATCGGCGCGGTTGCGACCGTCGTCGTGATCGGAGCCGCGGTGGCTTCACTCTCGCCCGAAGAACGCACACTGATCGCTCCGGAGAAAGACGAGAGCAATACGGCAAAGATCGAGGAGCTCTACTTTGATCAACTGAAAGACACTGAGCGATATCGCTTTTGTACCGGCGAAGAACGAATATCGGGGACATACTCGAGCTCCCTCATGGGTGAAGAAGAGGGTGAGGTCTCCTACTACTCCAAGGACGTGAGTGTCTTTGACAAAGAGCGCAACAAACTACTCATTCTCGCTCGCACGATCGACTACACGTACAAAGGCGCGCTCTCATACGCTGTAGAGATCGGCATGGGAACGACCGATGTGGTCGAATCGGGAAAAACAACCGAATACTTCAAGCTCTCTTCCGCTCCCGCTCGTGGTGACGGAAATTCCCTCATCTTCTTCCCTGCCCCCGAAAGAAAGACGAACGACTGGGTGAACGTTGTGACGAAAGGAGTCGGATCGGTCACGATCATGGGAATGACTTCTACAGAAACCCGCGTCGACAACGACAAAGGAGACGCGAAAGTATTTTGTGCCCCATTTGCGATCACGGGAGCGGGAGCTCTTGACCCCAAGAACGCGATCGAGGTAAGAAAAGAATGTCCTGATGTTTCCCCTTCACCGGAGACACACTTTGCCGGAGATGTTACCTTTTCCTGCACTCCGATCGGGAACAATGACGCGATCACGATGCTTCGTTCATACAAAGCGGAGGAAGAAGTAGCAAACACTCCTCTCCCGTTTCCGGAAGAAGAAAAAAGTACAGAGGAGGCGATCCGCGATGCGGTCGAAGGAAGTCAGACGTACGAGGAAGATCCCGAGATCATGCGAATGAAACTTGAGGAGATGCGGAGAGAACTTCAAGAAGAGGGGGTTCAGTGATCTCAGAAGAAACCTTTCTTTTCTCACGGAAAGATCCTCGGGAACATCGCGGGGGTGTCTTTGGCATAGGCGATAAATTCGGGGTCGTTTTTCATGCGCGCTTCCGCAAGCGGAACTCCGGAAACATAACGCAGGAGAAGCGTGATCGTAAGGGGTCCCACGATCGCCACATACCAGAGCGGTCCGAACGAGACAAGCCCGATCCCCCACCAGAGCAGCGCTTCTCCAAAATAATTGGGATGACGCGAATATGCCCAGAGCCCCGTTCGCATGACACGACCTCCCCTCTCCCCTTCGGGTCGAGCGAGAAAGCGCGCGAGCTCTCGATCGGCGATGATCTCGATCGAAAGACCGATGACCCACAAGAGAACGCCCAGTGTGTTCACGACACCCCATGCACTCTCTTGCCACGGGAGCACAAGAATAGGGAGCGCGACAACGAGGAGTACCGCACCCTGAAGGAGAAAGACCTTGAGCCAAGAAAAGAGCGCGACGTGGGTACCCCATCCCTTGCGCCATGCGTGGTAGCGCGGATCTTCTTCTGTCTTCGCGAGAAATCGACGCAAGATGTGCGACGCGAGTCTCCCGCTCCACAGAAGGATAAGGAGAAAGAGCACAAGAGAGGAGAATGACGGCACGAGGATGAGTCCGACAAGCGCAACGAGAAAAAATCCGACTCCCCAGAGCACATCGGCAATATCGTTGCGCGAGCGCGCGAGCGCGAAGAGAAAGCCCGCATGCATGAGAAGAAAGACCGCACTGACCTGCGCCACGAGTACAACAAGTGGACTCATAGAGAAAAGAAGTATCGCGCGGCGAAGAACGTCGCGACAGAAACCGAAGCGGAGAGGGTTACACCCCAAATGATATCGATCACCGCGATCGTCCACGGATAATCCTTGAGCACGGCAAGGTTGGTGAGGTCGAAGGTCATGTAGGTAAAGAAGCCAAACAGCGCGCCGTAGAGGAGTGCGTACGAGACGGATCCGCCCTTGATCGCGGGGAGTATCGCGAAGAGCACAAGACCGACAACAAAAAGAAGATAGAAAAGGAAAGCGACCGGCCAGTTTGGAGTCGAGAGCATCAAATGACCCATCTGACGCTGGTAAAGTCCTTTCGCGACAACGCCGAGCCACAAAAGGTCGATGAGCAAAAAGATCGGCACCGCGATGAGATAGATCTTGAAAAAGAGAAGCATAGGAAGTGAGTGAGGATAATAAAGCGAAGACGAGGCACAAGGCAACAGGAAGAGCACGCCTTCCTTCATTGTAGAGAGAAAAGTTGCGAAAGAAAAGGACTATTTTCGCGTAAGGAGTTCCGCGATGTGTTCCCCGATCATCTTCTTGGTCTCGAGATCAGGAGCGAGCATTTCGGTCTGTAGATAGCTCATGAAGGCGGCATCGACATCACCGTTTTCCTCCTCGAGCATCGCGCGCAGATAAAGCGCGACTTCGTGTTGAGAAGGATCAGCAACGCGAAGAGCGGTCTCGAGTATCCGGAAGGCTCCCTTTTTATCGTTCATGCGATGCGCGGCGATTGCGGCACCACACCACGGCGCGATACGGTTGGGAGATAATTTTGCGGATCGACCATACGAAACAAGGGCGCGAGAATAATTCCCAGTGAGAAGGAGACTCTCTCCCAACATCTCCCATACCGGGTAAAAAACAGGAACTTTTTCGACGACTTCCTGAAAGCACACGATCGCCCCCTCGTGGTCAGCGCGACGCGAAAGGATCCTCCCACGAAAGACACGCGCCATCTCGGGAGGATTCTCTTCTCCCTCGAGGATCGCATCGCACTTCGCAAGACAAGAATCAAAACGCCCCGAAGACCAGTCCTCCATGATATCAGGCGGAAGATCGCCTAGCGGACGCAAGAGTACTTCAGGATCCTCGCTCATTCATTTTATTATACACCCCTCATCGCCGAGAAAAGCGGGCGAATAAGGGGTGATGTGGATTAGTGCTCCCTTCCACCGACGGTCGACCTGCGTCTCCATGTGAGACCGAGTACTTCTTCTCCATACTGCGCGAGACGAAAAGCGGTCGTGTCGTCGAGAAAGAGTATTCGCGCCAAGAGTTCGGGTTCGCAACGGCCGTTGTATTTCTTTGCGACAACCTTCATCTGCCCCACAAGCTCCATGAATGTTGCCATCGGTTTCCCGTGTTCAAAAGAAAAATCTTCTTTAATACGAATGATCTTGCGCTTGGCGAGTTCAAGCATGAGCAATTGTCCTCTTCGATCGCCAACATCAAGACGCACGCACATTTGCGCAAGTGACGGGTGCGGGTTGTTACGCACATATCGTCGCGCGGAGCGGATCCAGTGTTTGCTGATCCGCGCGTCGACAAGGTAAGTATCGGAAAGAAAATCATGAATGACCTCTGCTTCATGATAAGAGATCCGAAGCGCATTCTGGATATCGATCACTGTACATTTCTTTTTGAATCGCGCTGCGATCATGCATGCGGCAAAGATGACCTTTTGGATCCTATCATCGCTCCAATGTTCACGAAGATCGCTGATACGCGCCATATTTACACATTATAGCAAAAAGGTGCGAAAAAGTGCGCCGAAAGTGTCTTTGTGGTTGAGCCGTATTTTGTACAAAAGTGCGCGGATGAAAAAGGGGGGGGGTTAAGACTCCACCTCCCTACGCGCGGCCACATACGCGCAATGATCACACTCCTCTCCCTGTTCGGGGATCTCGTTTGACTCGAGGCACGCCTTGATCTTGTGCAGGGTTCCCTCTACCCAATCCGCGTTGCCTTCATAAGGAATGAGCTTCACATCAAAGTCGATCCGCGAGTCAAACGCTTCGCGGTCCATTCGCCCCGTGCAATAGACGAAGTACCCGGTATTTGAAACCGGGAGTCCCTGCGCGCGCACGAGCCACTGATAGACCTCCATCTGTCGCTTGTACCCGTCTTGCCAGTCCTGATCAAGCGCCTCGACCGGTTCGGGCTTGGCGGTGGATTTGTAGTCAACGATATAGTACCAACCCTCGTCGTCCATCCACAGGTCATCGATCGCCCCGGAAACCAAAAGTCCCGTCGGCTCGTGGAGATACTGCACGCCGGTAAAGTTTTCGCGCCAAGCATCGAGCTCGGGATGCGGAGCGGGGCGGATCGCGAGATCGTATTCCTTTTGAAGCGGATGTTGTCCCCCCTTCGCACGGTGAAGGTCGAACTCTTGCTTCAAGAGATGATCAACCGCGCTATTAATCGCAAAAGGAAATCCGGGAACACGTTTGACGCCAAGCTTGTTGTCGATGAAGAAGCAGCGCGGACATTCAAGAAAAAGATCGATCTTCGAACGAGAAAGCTTCCAGTTATTCCCTCCATAGTTCCATGCTGCTCCCCTGTTTGCTTTATAAAATTGTGACATAGAAATTTGTAGCGTTTAGATATCGATCGTCATTCTCAAAATAGAGATACTCTTCATCATACAAGATTTTCCCTCCTTTGACTTCAAACTTCTGTAGCGGGAACAGACGCAACGAGTGTTTCTTTTTCTTTGCGTGAAAGGGATTTGATCGCGGACTCACGCCTTGAAGCTTCTGAACGATCGAGACATACTTCGGAATAAACGATCCGTTTTGCTCCATGCGCTCGCGTATAGTGGCTCCCTATGCCTTCTTGATGTTCGACAAAACGACGCGAGAGGTCGGTGGTGATACCGGTGTAGTAGGTTCCGTCGGCACACTCAAGGATGTAGACGATATACGGATGTTCTTGTCGTTTCGTGTTCATATTCAAAAGAAGACCTCAAGCGCCCCCTCACCTCCATCCCTCTGCTTTGATGGGAGAAAGTGAATGTGGCGCGTCGCAAGGTACGCCTTCGCGACATCACGCAGAACAGCCTTCCCTCCTCCGTGGATCCCCTTCCCCACAATAAGACGCACATGAGAAGGGCCACGCGCGACAAGACTCGCGAGCAGACGCTCGGCTTCCTTTGCGGTATAGCCGTGTAGATCGACGATCTCGTCGGGGATGCGTTCGTATTTGTTCATTGCTTCATCCGCGCGCAAAACGCGCCTCCTTTAGCAAAGCATGAGTCCAAACAACCCGCAACAGAGGAGGAGTTATTCTTGGTCAGGATACGGATATCCTGCGGCACTCATCAAGACACTTGCACCAAGCTGCGCGCGATCGATGAATCCTGAGGGTGTCGTGGTGGAAGTTGAAGATTCTTCCTCCTTCCACATCTCACTCATGGGACGAGCGTCAGCCGGAACCTCGATGGCAACCGGGGTGTTGATCTCATCCAAGCCAAAGGACAGAGTGAACCGCAATTGTTTCCCCGCGAGCTGTTCCGCGGTGTCGGGAGGAACAATGCGCATACTCATTTCAAAACGAACCGGGAATCCTTGCTCATCGACGTAGAGGATGTATGAGGTATTCGTTGCGAATGCATCGAATATTCCCGCATATTCATCGCCATGGATAAATTCGAGCACCTTCGTCTTGTCTTCTTCGTCCATATCCTTTGTGAGCAAAGGGTCAGAAAAAAGCCGATCGAGAACCTTCACGAAGACATCGCGGTCAAGCAAAAGATCATACTGAAAGAGTGTCTTTTCATTTTCAAGAACCATTGTCGGCTCAGTGCGAAAACGGACAAGTCGTTCCTCTGCGGCGTAAAGAAGGGCAGCACGAAGCGCTTCTCGTGCTTCTTTCCCCTCATCCTCTTCGAGGGACGATGGCGCGGTCGGCGTTGAGGTCGATTGTGCGGCGGCCGCATTTGTAAACCCTTCAACAAAACCGGAAAGGAATGCGGTGGCAAGGTCGTTGGGTGTTGTGGACGCATTGGCGATATCGTGAGGGGTCACAACCACCCACGTATTCTTAGGGAACGGCATGAGTGAAAGGATAATTCCGGGAATATTGCGTACGCGAAGATAGAAATTCTCGTCGACCTTGCGCAGGTCGGCGGCAAGCTTGTAGCTCATGTCGCCGAGTTCGAGATCGGTATCAAAGGATACATCAAGATCGGGGATCGTACTCGAGCTCGTTTGCTTTGCGACCAAGAACGCAACTCCCATATGTGCCGAAAGTTCGGGAGGAAGGTATTGGGATGACTTTGCCATCAACGCAAGAAAGGAGGGTTTCGGTGGAAGGATATTTTGGGGAGTAACATCTTTTGTAAAGGTGATCGTTGTTCCCACAACCGCACCTTCAGGGAGAGGAGTTTTGCTAAATTCATTCCAAATTTTTACATATCCCGCAACATATTTTTCCGACTCAAAGGTGACCGTCAATTCGAAATTCTGACCATTTTCTGTGGGCTTATATGCATACGGGGCACCGGATCTTGGGTCACGAAGTTCAGAAATAGAAATATCATCAAGATCATTGAGTGTTTTTGGATACGCAGAAGATGCGGAACGAAGATCTGCAAACCGAAACATCGTAGCAGAGAGGGCGATCTTTCTCGCGTGCATCATGCGTTTTGTGTCACGGTCGATCATGGAGACCCCTTCGGTGACTTCAGGAGTTGCGAAAGAAACCGCGCCTTCCTCTCTCGGCTCCATAACCATCCCAAGAGAAAAACGGGTGCGCGCTTCTTTGATATCTCCGACACGCAACGCAAGACCGGTCAGAATATTCGTTTCAGTGTATGGAGGATGAACAGCAAAGGGACCCTTCTTTGCAATGAACAAATACCCAAAAGCACTTGCAACTCCAAACATGAGTATGCCGACACCAACAATAAGGAGGATCTTGGAAACACGCGGGCGGTCGGGCGACATCATTTCCTGTTCCGTGGTCGCCGATGAAACAGTGGCCGTAGGCACAACCTCCTTCTTTTCATCTTCCTTGTCCGTTGATTCGCCCTCCGCGCTTGTTTTCGGCACCACCTCACGCTGTGAGAGTGCGGAAAGAGGTGTTTCTTTGGGGACAGAAGGAATGTTGGGAGGTGCGGATGTCGAAGGGTCAACGGAGGCGGGGGCGGAAGATGATGCAGTAAGAGGAGCTGTTTCGGCCGAAGCGGAAGGATTCGGAGTATCAGGAGTCTTTGTCTTCTCTTGAAGGAGCTCTTCGGCGGCCGCTTGCGGTGATGCCGGTTGCGATATTGCGGCCACAGGAGAAGGAACGGGGAGTAGTTTCGAAAAGACCTCATCGATATCATCCTGATTCCATCCCGACTGCACCAATACCACATTGAGTTGTTCTTTCGTATACCCTGCTTTCAATTGTTCACTTACATACCCGCACAACGCCGAGATATCGTTTTCTAAGGTCATATAGACCCCATTATATCGTTCTTATCGCCAAGATGCGATATCGTTATACACAAATCTCCGCGTAAGTGTCGATCTTTTTATCGCGCCAGAGAGAGGTGGGTTTCGTTCGCGGGTCGAATGACAATGAAACGTTTCTTCCACGCGGCGAGAAACTCGGCTTCGCTCACCACACCGCTCTTTTTTCCCGCCGGGTCATTGTGATAAACCTTGCCGTCCGCGATGCCATTGATCACCACGAGGTGCGGGATCGTACTCTTGGGGTCAAACTTGTAATGCACCGAGACCATGACCGGTCCGTCGGCAAGATG
>JACCDV010450011.1_pt1 | contig 14498 bp, 10 predicted proteins | sample 7446131 | NCBI WGS metagenome assembly JACCDV01 (sample SAMN15323448, study PRJNA562643) | freshwater metagenome | isolation source: river surface water | place: USA:Blue River Watershed | collected 2017-08-17 | reverse complement strand
TGAATACATTAATATCTGCATAGTAGCACAACAGAAAATTACATTCAAACTGAGGATTGATCTTTTTAGACTGGCCAGTGTTAATGGAGAGCGAGGATCTAATGGATAGCTATTGAATTATTCTGTCAATAAAAATGGGGTAGGAATGTACTCTGCTGTATTCGAAAAGCTGTAGTATGAAATATGGCCGTTTTTGAATAAAAATAATGTGACTTATCAACTTTGGGGTTAAATCATAGAAAGATACGAGCAAGACCATCGAAAATATTAATAACTGTGGAAAGGCATAAATAAATAACGCAGGGCTAAATCATCCAAATGTATCTTTGTCCTAATTAGACTAATACAGCGCAATCATCTGCCTAGCAGTTACTCTAATCCTCGTCCTCTTATGATTGTTTTGAATATTCTGACTAATAGACCTTATCCAGATATTTCTCATCTTCCTCAAATCTCACCCTTAGTTGTTGCTATGAATATTAGCAAATTAATAGTTAATATTTAGATCTGCTCTTATAATTTAATTGAATATTGATCTTACCAATGAAGCTGGTTCGGTTCCTCATGAAGCTCAAGAACGAAACTGTTACTATCTAACTCAAGAATGGTACCATCGTTGTTGGCTCAATCAATGGAGTTGATATCAAAATGAATACTTTTTTGCAGAATGTTAAGATGACCATTAAGGGTAAATCCATCAATTATCTTAGATAAAAATCCAATTCACTTAGATCAGCTGACAGTGCGAGGCAGCTCCATTCGATACGTGATTCTTCCATAGACTTTGCAGCTCGATGCTTTGCTGGTCTAATAATAAGCGAAGGTGAAGAAGCCAAAGGGACCAACAAAAAGAAGTAAAAAGCCAAGAAAAGATAGAAGATGATCACTGTATCTTTCTTAAGATCTATTCTGAGTCAAAAAAATATAAAATATCATTGTTGCTTTTAATAACTTTGGAATTGCCAGCAAGCAAAGAACCCTAGAATTAGTTCCAAACCCTCCAAAACTATCAAAATTGCAAAGAGGATTACTTAAGCTAGCAGTACGAAGTATTGCAGTAACACGTAATAAATTCCAAATACGATGCCAATCAGAGTCATTATCACAAATAGGGCCATCTGCGTCGAGCTCTATGTCTATTATCAATCTATTCTTACCCTGTTAGCAGAGATACCGAACTTAATGCGTACCTGCATGTATATAACAAAGATGAAGAGGATGATTCCTTATTGGACGGACATGGGTCCAGTGTAGGGGAGATTGTAGGTTTTGAAAAGAACTAAGAAGAAGGTGAATATGGAGAGGAATGCATGGTAATACTGTTCGAATACTAGTAAAATCTGAAGAGGGAAGGAAGAGAGGGGTAAAGTATTTCTCATTATGCTTTCAAAATTAAATCAAATCATCAAATATCGAAAATCATTGATCATGATGTCCTTATAATTCTTCTTAGAGTCTAAAATTCATCACAGATAAATTAAGATTCTTCTTGAACCAATACTCAGGCGCCTTAAACACTTGCAGCTTCTTTGTTTTATATTCCTTCAAATCTTACTTTAAATCATAAGGTTTTGTAATACTCTTCAGATTGTTAAACTATTTTTTTAGAATGAATAAGGGAGAATAAATGCATGGGTTGTCAGAGGAAATGCTTCCCAACTGAGTTGAAACCTATACTCTATAGTGATTAGCCACTAAAGTGCCAACTGCAGTTTGATGGTCTACATTGGGAATTTTGAAGTCATATTGAAATTTAGCTTATTGTCCTTTTGCTACTCTTATATTGATTCTTTCCTGGTTCACAGGATTTCTGTATGTCCGATGAATTCCTGTATTTGAGCAGACAAAGATATTCTAAACCAACTCAACGAGGATTTTGTCAATATCGCCTGCCCCTTCTCTGTTATTCACCACTCCTTCAATATGAACGACCTCTCCTTCGTAGCCCACATTTCCTTAATTATGGAATTCGTACTGTCGAAAAGTGCATTGAGAGTGACCTTTCCTTTGGAGAAGCACCAGAAGGATTTGGGCTATTGAGTTGAAGTTCCTTGATATGAGACCAGTTCTTGCCTAAATGGCTCACGGATGAGAAGCGGAATGTACTATATCTATTTATTGTTCTTCTATTCGTAATGGGTAAAGTATGCAGCTAACTTATACTATATTTTGGCTTAGTGATTATGTGACTAGAAAGATCCAGGAATATTTTATGAAAGCTCTATTGAAAAAGGATAAGCATATCGCCCAGCCTACAAATGCTTTTTGTTATATTTCTCCACCAAATGCTCAACTGCATAGAAATTTTGACTTCCAGTAAACTTTTGCCGATTCTTAGAACTACCTTCAAACCATTGGCACCATTCGTCTCCTTTGTATTACTATGTATACCTTCAACGCGGACATACAGTGCATCGAATGCGAAATTTTTTTTGGCTTAGACAAAGACCACTCCATCAATATTGGAACCTGAATTATAGAATGCTTTTTCGGTTTCGATATAAATGATAAGATCCTTATCTCTATTGCTCGAATTTCCCATTATAATTAATTAATAGATGACTGGATACAAAAATAATACAGCGCCCTTACACCTTTACCACTAACGCCCATATTCAGCTTATAATAGATCTATAATCATCAATTTTATCTGATCGAAATTATATTATTGATTCCTTTAGACTATAGTGCCTAGGCTAGCTCTTCAGTCATAAAGCGAATGCTCTCCTGCCTATTTTTAGAGTATTCATTATTCAAGAACTAGTTGAATGCGAGGACATATGGTCTGCATCCGTTATTGTTTTGTTGAATGATCTTCATTATTCCTTTGGCAAGCCAACCATTCAATTCTCGTATCTTCATATCGTAGTTAAAGTATATTTCGCAGATGTTGTGTATCCCTTCAAATGCCTATTTGCAACATTTATAGTCAGTTATCAACTCAGTGTAAGGTTTAACAATATGCAAGGAAATATCTTACCAAATCTCCATGTTTACTTTCTTTATGTTGAGATGCTTGAGTGAGTGGTTTATGAGATAAAGATAACCTTCAATACCTGCGCCATTTTTGAGGATGTGGCCAATGATCTAGACTAAGATCTCATTGCTGTATTATTAAATTATGCTTGTGTTTACCTTTTAGCATTCGATCTTTATTGATTTCAGTTCGTATTAGGTCTACTGGGCTCTGATAAATTAGGACTTTTATCGCACTATGCTGATGAACTAAAGGAAAATTTGCATCATTGATTGGTTCTAGGGAATAAGAGCCACGGATAGCCTAGCACATATTTCCCGCACTGTGACATCTGAAGTACAATTGAAGAGTTTGTACACAGTTTCTCCCAAGGACGAAGCTTTCTTCTTGAGTTCCTCCAAATTTTTCTAATTATCAGGGTTATAGACCTTGACAAGATTATTAGCATTATTTCCTTTAATCAAGCTTTGGTACTCCTTGGAATCAATCAAATTCTTCAATAAATTTATGTAGATAAGTATAAGAAGCATAACTTGTTCAGGATCTGCTTGGCTAGATTGGAAGGCACTTGCCTTGGAATAGAAATATGCTTGTATGAGTTCAATAGACTGCGTCTTTGAGATTTAATATAGGATTTTCAAAGAAGAAGTTCGTAGGGCTTGTGAAGAAGAGCCAATATATTGATGCGCGTAGTAAATGTAATCTTAGATCAATCTATGGCCAAGATTGTTGAATACTGATGTTTCTTATTTGACTAGCACGGAAAGCCATTCAATGTATAAAGGGTTGTTGCTTCCAATAAGTTCCTAAATAGAAAAGTTAATACTTTTAAACGATTTAAGGCCACTTTCTTTTAGCTTATATCTCTTCCTTAGAAATCATATACTAAAGACATTAATTTCTATCTTTTTTTCCATTATTTGCATGCCTTAACTTCACTTATTAAGCCTGATATCAAAGATTATAAGAATACTTTTTGTATTCTCTTTGCTTATTTATTATAGCAAGAGACTGCATAGTTCTTTACGATTTCAAATAGGAGTCTGAATTCTTGCCTATCATATGAAAAATATCGAAACATTTTCAAAAAGTATGAGAAAAACTTCCATGTTTAGTTGAGCTCCCTAAGCAATATGGGCACTAGTTCATTGATATTCAAATGGATCTGATTTAAGAAATTAATGAAGAAGTCTGGATCGATATCAGGCAGCATCTTTTTAATAGATTAAGTGGGATTATATTTAGGATTTTATGGAAATACCATTTATTTGAGTGTATAGTTATTTTGAGGAATGCACTCTTAAATGATCTCATTTAAATAGTCAAAGATTAATTTTTAATTGTCCCCGTTCTATTATTACTAAGTCAATCAATATGTACGTAGTTGCTTTCTTATTTGGCCACTTACCAGCTCTTTCTTTTTGATGTCATCTTTCTATTGTCTGCCTTTATGCCTATCCCCATTACGTCCACCACGTTGGAGTTGGGGTCAATGTTAGGCACTATTTTGCGTGTGGGTGCTCTGTCTAGAGATTTGTCTTCAACTTTACTATTATCAATTTGATTTGATTTATTTCCACTTGTTGCTAGGACATTACTATTATTGTTTTAGAGCTTCTCTAAGCCATCTTCCTTGAGGAGATAGGAAGCAGTGAGATTGGGATTGTTAGTTTGGGTTGGGGGCAGATCGATGATGGGAGCATTTTCGGGGAGAGCCCTTTTGGTACAGATGGTGTAAAGCCTGCAAACAAAATGGTAAAGCTGTTCTGACTTGGGATCATTGCCCTTCATGATGTTCATATATTCTTCTGAGCCGATATGTACTTCCCTTAAGGTCTGCTTCCTGAAGAAGAGATGGAGCTGATTCCAGTTATTATCTCTTCTAGTCACATTCTGACTATTTTCGAAAGAGTGCATGGGGATTCTGCCTGGTTAATATCTCGAGATAATTTCTCCAATAAGGAATCCATTGCTCATGTCTTTACGATAATCCTTCACTGAGTATGATAGGTCCAATCCTTGCATCCACTTCAATACCTATCGCGGAAGAGTGCGCTTGTTCTGCAGGTTGTAGAAGGTATTGCCTGAGGAGTTGAGGGTCTTGGTGAGGGTATTCATAACTTGAATATTTGTAACTTAAACTATTATTAACTTGGTTATGGTGAGGGTGGGGTGATAAAGGTTGATGGTTTTATATAAGGATGATAGGGCCGATCATATTTTGGATGTCAAGTATCTGGTGCATAGATCTTAGAGGTCTTGGATCGTCACTTTTCCATCTCCGTTACGGTCTAAAATCTTAAGGTAGCTGTCAATATCAGCCCTTGATGGCGAAAACACTCTGTTGAACGATTTGTAGGCATCGACAATCATAGGGACCACCTCAATACTATCGATCACTCCGTTTCGATCTCGATCGTAGGTATCTAAGATCCTCCTTGCCACATTCTTAGCCCCATCCCTGTCAGTCAAGCCTGAGTTAATGAGGATAGCGTTATTGGTATTGCTGGTCTGAGTTCGAGACACATTTGTATAGCTTGACTGTTGATATGTGTAGCTTGATGGTTGCATTAAATATTAATTTAAATTTTATTAGAGCACATCCATAAGTAATCGAATATCAATCAAAAGAACTGGACGTAGCCCGGGAATGATGGGGAGAAAGAAGGATGTGTTGATAGTTGATCTTGTATTTGGTTAGCAGTCTTGCTGTATGCACATGCTGTAGATACTCGCGATATTAATAGATAAAACCCTTTGTAAATTTAATATTTTTTTAAAATCAAATGTCATAAGGCAAAGAGAAGAAGGGTGAGTAGGTAAAAGAAGCCCCAAAGTAAAACCCAGCCCAGAAGAAGGCTAAATAAATCCAGAAGGATGCATAAGTACTCAAATTGCTGGAAGAGGACGAGGATGATTTTTAGTAATTCGAAGAGGGAGGTACTCACATGTATTATCATAGCCTATTAATCGAACCCACCCACAAAGATCGACGCCAAGCAATGGAGAGAGGATTGGGACGACGAGGACATCAATGACGAATTCACACAACAACTCAAAAGATAGCTTTAATTGGCATGATTATTTACGTCCGAATTGATTTGTTGTATTAAGGGCATAGGTTGCAATGGAGGGTAGTGAAGGTTGTGAATAGTTTATGGGTGATAGTGATAGATTGGTTTGATAGACATGCATGAAATCATTGATTCAGACTGCTTGCGATGATTATCCGCTTGATTGTTTGTTGCCAGCAACTGGTCCGCTGATGTTGGGGAGGACACCTCCTTCAGCAATGGTGGTGTTGTGGAGAAGTTTGTTTAACTCCTCATCGTTTCTGATGGCGAGCAGAATGTGTCTGGGGACAATTCTGGTCTTCTTGTTGTCCTTGGCAGCATTTCCAGCCAACTCCAAGACCTCGGCAGCGAGATACTCAAGCACTGCAGCCAGGTAGACGGGGGCACCAGCACCAACTCTCTCAGTGTAGTGGGCATGTCTGAGGAGTCTTCCAACTCTACCAACTGGGAATTGAAGGCCTGCCCTTGATGATTTAGAGACAGCCTTGGATGAAGTAGTTTTAGCCTTTCCTGATTTTCCACCTTTTCCAGCCATTGTTTTTTTTGAATATAGTTTTCCCCTCTCAATTCGATATGAGCAATTTATAATCAAACCCTTCTGATTTAAGCCAATCAATTTATTTCATTCTATCCCCTTATTTCTCAGAAATACCGCCAATTCCAAAATCTTCAATTTTCAATACAATCAATATAAATCTCATATATCACTCCTCGTACTTCTATCTCAGCATTGTGCAGCAATTCGTTATGCAACCTTTCGAATTCTATTCTGGTTACTCAGACACTTAGCTGGTCGGGTCGTTATTTATGCTCATACGATCATTAACGGATTATAGGAGACTTCCTTTTTGTAGGCTTTTGGCTCTTTCAAAGGAGGTGGAGTTGGAAAAGAGATTCTTTAGTTGTTAGGTGAGTAGTGAAACTAGCATAAAGCAAAAGATGGCTCCAAAGAAACTAGATAGTATCATATTAGTGAGATAGTACTTATCCTTATCCTCCTAGGCAATATCGAAAAATCTACAAGGCTTGATAGCTTTTACTGATCCAAAGTAAAAATTTACACTCACAAACATGATTTAAATAGTTCCCAAGACAAGCAGAAAGACAAACGCCGTGAATTTGCCTATGTTGAATGAACTGACGCAGTTATTGATCCAAGGGCAATGATGGTCATACCTTGAGATGCATTTATTGCAGATGAAGCAGTGGAATTATGTTGATTTGATGTGGTCTCGACACTAAGGGCAGATGGGCAGCTAAACTTCTAATAGGTTTTTGGGAGTTTTCTTAGGATGCTTCTTTGTAAGTAATGCGTATAGGATAATGACAGCTAGATAGTAAATGCCAAGTAATGCATAGAATGCATAAAAGCTATCCTCACCGAATATGTCGATTTCGACTAGCAGATTAGTGGGAAGGAAAAAGAGATGGAATAGGAAGATAAATAGAATACACTGTTTAATTGAAGGGTTCTCCACTTCGTAAACTATCTTCACGTTGCAACATATCTTTATCCTCTAAAAGTTAGTAAATTAATCGTTTAGTATTCTGGCAATCTCATTTTTACCTAAATCCTTAGCTAACTCTATTGCTCGGTTCTCCTATAGGTTATATAGGTGCCTATTCACACCTTTTAGCAGCATTCTCTTTACAATCTATTTATGACCTCCACTCACTGCCAGCATCAAAGGCGTCAATCCTTCATTATTTCTGGCATCAATGTCTAGTCCTTAGTAGTTGAGCAAATATGAAGTAAAGTTAGAAAATCCATGTTTTGAGGTTTTATGCAAAATTGTATCTCCAAACTGGTTGGATTCGTTGACATTGAAGGGAATCTTGCCTTCGCGATGCTCTAGAAGATATATTGCTGCTTTCAAATGATTATTTTATGCACACATAAAGAGGATAGTTTCCTTGTCGTTTGATTGGATCTGCATATTCGCCCCATGTCTCTCTAGAAACTCAATCATCTCGATGTTGCCATGGAGGGCGGCGAAATGGAGAGGTGTGAATCCATCAGTGTTCTGATGATTGATCCAAGCTTTGAGTTGTATTGCAAAGGAAGCATTACTTTTGTTATTGTTGTGATAAGCTTCAAAGTGTAGGATATAGATCTTCATTTTGGAGAGCTAGTTCTTGAATGCTGCGAAGTGCAATAGAGTTGATTAATTCTTTTCCCTCATGATGGATAGATTCAGCTCATTCCTCTGCTCAAGGTAATTTCTAAGGTCCTCATTGGATTTGATATTCATAATGAAGTTGATCGGCTTGTTCTATTGTGATTGGCTCTGCTTCTTTGAACTCATGCAAAGAGAATTATATTTAAGATTTGATTATTAAATCTTATATCCACATGAATAAATCAAGAATTGCTAATCAGCCTCAGATTTATTAGTATTACTGCTCAAGGATTGCCTAAATTAGTGAAGGATTACGATCTAACGTTTGAGTAATTCGACTGTTTCGTATCGAAAAATGTAGTTTTAGTTACAGTATATATTTGTAAAGCTCCACTCGAGAAGGTTGTATCTATTTCGGGAAAGAATGTGGATCAGTTGGAAAGTAGACGATTCCTTCTTTATTTGCCTTAAAGAAGTGTTAGATGGGGATAAATTTATTTTGTTTAGGTTAGTTGCCTTTATAGGAATAGCCTTACCATTATCTTATAGCTTTCAATCAAAATGCCCTCATCCTCACTATCCAATGATTAATCAGTTTCAATTTATTGCGTAAAGTACTGTAAAATAGCAAAGAAAGCGTCAATAATCTGCTTTTTTATTCTATTGCTGAGATTGAAGGTTAATTTGATTAATGTTGCTTTCTTTCCTTTATATATAAATACTTACTCTGCTATTTTCTTAGCATGCTTTAGTGCTTAATTGCATGGAAAGCTTCTGTCTTGGTGAGGGTAAACAATTTCTTGAGGTTAGATAGCGAAATCAACAGAAAAAGATGCTTTTCCTTTGAGATTTTAGGCTTGGCATGGATTTCCTGATTGATGGATTTGAGGAGTAAGACGGAAAGCCCAACTATTTTCCTTTATAAGAATGCTTAATTGAAGGTGATATACTTGCAATATAGACACATGACTTTGATTTTGAATATTTACTTTCAAAATACTTTCTCAGAATTGACCCAACAGCAAATACCTTCCTTCTCTCTATCACCTGCCTAACATTTTTATATATGATTCTCAGTGCTTTTTCTCGTTTTGTAGGCTACAAGCTCCATAAAGATTTAATGATCTGGAAGCCATAGTGATAATTTTTGGAGAGGACTATAGCAATTTGTTGAAAATGCTTTTGAAGGTACTCTTCCTGAATAATTTCAAGTCTATTCTCGTATTGCGATATGGGTAGGTGATTTGTGCGCCTCATAGTATATTATAATAATTGAATGATAGTAAGTAAATCTGGAAGCGTCAACGGATCATTTGTATAAAATTGTAATGGTCACGCTTGTCCTCCTGGTTCTCCCGCCAGTTGAGATAAAATATGACCAATCCCAAGATGAACAGGCAGATGATCGAAATGTATATGACTTGATATACTCGAGAGTTGTCTTTCAGTAAGGTTTACAGTTGCCAATCTTGACTTGCCTCCCGCTTCACTAGTAACTGGCTGTTAGGAATAATTGGAGTCCATGTTTAGAGCTGTCCGTACCCTGGATATCCAACAGTGAGGTCCTACACGTAGTTGTTGGTCCTCCCTAGTCCAATAGTCACGAAAGGAAGCTGTAGTGCCCCGTAATTCCATTGGTATTTTTGATTGAGGACTGAGATGGTCTTATCTCCATCCAAATTGGTGATCCTCCACTGGACAGTGATTCCGATAGCACTGTTGAGGTTGGTGCCTTCGAAGTCGGAAGAAGAAGTGGAGAGTAAGGGAAGTATCTTAATGAATAGTGTATCTTCTATGATATTATTGACAATTGATGTCCGTACATAGGCCTTAGTTCCGTCCTGTTTTGTTACTTGGTTTATGATTATTAGATCAATCTTGCCATTTTATGTAAAGTCAAATATACATGCCTGCACTGGGTAATCAATATTTGATATCTATTCGATATTTATTGCGTTGAATACGTCAAATTTGAGCGAGCCATAATTGATCAAAATGGATGCTTTTTTAAATTTCTTGAAAGAAAATATAGCTATGATGTCAGGAAGGCCATCAAAATTGAAATCAGCGAATTTAAGATGGCTATCAGCAAGGAGAGTATATCCATCTGGAAGTTTGAAAAGCTTTATATTGGCGGTTTTATATGGAAAGTTACTGCTTCTACTGCATATGGATGACACAGTATTACTGTTGTAAATGATATAGGGCTGGTAGACTCCGTTCTATAGTGCAATGAAGAACATATCGACTGCGCCATCAGCATCAATATCCGTAAATGATAGCCACGTGATATTCTTTTTAGTATCCAGCACTGCTTATTGTTTATAGTAATTGTTATTGGTTTTGGAGTAAAATTAAATCTGAGAGTTTGATTTGGTATTGTCATTAGATACTATCACCAAATCAGAGTTGCAGTCTCCATTTGTATCGATGATTGATGCGAAGTGCATGGAAACGGGGTTGATTGTTTAAGGAGGGTTTATTATTAAACTCTTCCATTAAACTTATAATCTATATATCGATAGATTTACAAGGCTGATCTGTCGTTGCTATATTCCACGATATATCTTTTGCTATTCTTAAAAGTGTAGAAAGATATTTTGCCTGAGCCGCTTACATCAATGAGAAAAGGAACAGCATCCATATTGCTAAGTTTTTAGAAGCCAACATTTTGGAGTTGGATTTCACAGTTTCCTCTACAATTTACATCGTAGATCTATGAAGAATACACTGAATTGGCAGCAAGATAGGTGACCACTAACTAAGGTAATCCGTCACTATCGACATCGCCTAAATCAAACACGGCGTACATATCATAATTTATGCGATTTGGACGAAATTGGTGGTGTTGAGGGTCAAACTGTTGGATGTAAATGCTGAGAGTCCATCATTCCAGTAATAAAAATCGATGGTATTGGTGGTGGGATCGTCTGTGCCAATATAATCAGTACTAATTTTATCATTATTGGTTACTATTTGTCGCCATTGAGATCTCCCAATGCTAAGATCAATCCTGTATTATCCACTCCTGTATTTACTGCGTAGAACCCTGATGGTTTGGAACTGTGGAAGAGCGTAGGTTTGAAATCAGCTACTGTCAGGGTCCACCCCAGGTGAATAAGAAACAAAAGCGAGATGCTTTTCAAATTTATCATAATTATAGAGTTTATAATTCTAGTACAAATATATCATATAAATTGATTAAGGATTTTACTCTAGCGGTTGTGCAGCTATTTGTTTATCTATCTGGCTGCCAACAGCTACTATTGGATATAGGTGATTTGTTGATTTATTGTCTTGGTCTAGCTTATCATCTCTCTGCGTTAGCCTCTGAACTATCGGGTGAGGGTTTGGCATTTTTGAGTTAATTATTGGGTTATGGTCTATAGTTCAGTCTGGATGGATTAATTAAATGCGGTCAGCTGGCTTTTCATGGTCTTGACCTCATCAGATGTGAATTAGAGAGTCTTATTGCAGAGATGTAAAGTTTAATAAGCATTCCTCTTTAGGATATTGAAGCTCGATATTGCTTAGATTTCACTATGATTGCTTAGCTTTCCGTTTAAATTCTCATTTGTGTACCCATTTTATTAGAGCCCTCTTTCTTATGGGGTGGACTTCTTATTATAAAATGACTTGGATGTGCGTCTACTTTATGGTCGATTGGTAAAGGAGGTGTATCTTTTGCTTTAGAGGGAAAAACTTAATGCCTTATCATTACTATTTGTCTCGCCTAATGATCCACTCTTTCTTAAACTGCTAAAATAGGAACTGCGCAGATTAACAGAGAACACTCCTCCAACTTTATTGAGTGGGGCCAATCTTTGGCTTTTGGTGGGAATGAACAGGTCAGGCAGACAGCTCATAAAGTTAAAATTATTAATAACTGCAGTCTAATTAGATCAAAGGGAAAACGATTAGGACGGTCATCTTATTTTCATCCTAATTGAGGAGTTGGTTGATTTTTTATCTGTCTTGGCTAAGGTGGTCGACTTGAGCCAGTATGTGGACTTGGAGCAGAAATCGCTCTATAGGTTGCTGGATGGCAATACTTTGGAAGTTATTTGACTCTTCTCGCTTCTCTTACTCACCTTGCTCTTATTGTATTTAATTACTTTCTTTTACTTCTTCACCTCCACCTGCTCTGGCGTCTTCTCTTTGGCAATTACATTGAAATTGCGAGTAATGATAGACTTGGTACTGTTGCTCTTTTTTTTGTGAGGCCGGATTACAATTTAATCCTTGCTCTTTATCATCTTATGCTTATCTTTTGTATATCTATCGCCATCTTTCTTACTCCGACTTCTGCTTTTGTACTTTTCACTTTTATCATCAGTATTCACTTCCTTTTTACCCTTACTCTTATTCTTCAGTCGATTTACGTAGTACATTATATTCTATTTATCCGAGGAATGTTTATTTGATTTATGAGTGAGCTTTTTCAGTTGATCTTTCTTTTGCTTTGATCTCTAACGAAACTGCCTGTAGCTTTACAGGAAATCAGTTATAAGTGATATTTACAAAGAAATCTACTCTATGAGGGTATTGTAATGCTTTTTATAGAAATCAGAAAGCAAATACACAACCGATACTTTCGGTGAAAGCATGTATGAACTGATTTTAATCTGGTCTTTTAGTAAAAGTTCTAAATAAGAAAAGTTTTACTGAGGTTGGTGTAGAATAGTGCAAGGGAAATTTTTCTAATTTTATTAGAAATATTGTCGATACTAGTATTCTTTATTAAATGATTAAAGTTATTAATGCAGATTCTTATGTTTTTGACTAAAAAGTTATGATTTTAGCTAGAATTCGCTGCATTCTTGCCATTCGACTAAAACTTCAAAGGGAAGTCAATAAGTTCCTCCACGTATTTGTCCCAGGCATAGCCAATCATGATGACTTAATCATACAGCAAGGGCATAGATATTTTCCATTTTAGTTGTAATGCGACTATAAGTTAATACTCTTTAATCAATTGCTAAATTTACACGGAAGTTAAATCCATTTCATCTTCCTGCTGCAGTATTGCATGTTTATACAGGTGCTAAATGCTAAAATCTTTATATTTTGGATCGATTAGCTTAATATACTCCCGCATGTGAATGGATTTGCTTTCGTAAAGTTTACAGCAGAGATTGAGGGTTGATATAGCATAGCATTTAAGCTTTAACGAATTGTTGTTAATAAGTTTATTGATCGATGCGGAGTGTTGATTATCGAGCACATTGATTATTTGTATTGATTGCAGGGTGGATTGATATGAAAGTCTTAATTTTTCTGAGGATTATTCTATGAAGTTTACAATTCTCTCTTTGAATTGCATGAATTCTTCAATATAATTCTATCTTAACTGACATATTTTAATTTACTAAACGACTGCAATCCAATATTAAGTAAGAAGATATCAAAAATTATACAGTTGCTTCTATATTCGCTTTACTCCCATCAAACGATCCCTGATGTCCTTCTTGCTCAGCCTATGCAAAGCCGATGCGTTGGACTATTGATTGAGTTCTCGGCTTGGGTGATTGGGATAGGAGGACATGGTGGAAAAGTTGGAGATAGCTCTCGAATGTTTATTCTTCTATGATTTCCTCTCAAAGCCCAAAGCAATATCAGCATCTCTATTGATCTAGTTGATTTTTTGATCAATTAGACTATTTTTATAAGTAATCTTTAGCTTTCCTAGAATGATATCCTCAATTTTTTGAATATGCTGCTCCACCCTGCTGCTGCTATTCTGGTTGGACGATAAAATCATATTGGACAATTGAGTATTGGTGATTCTTAGTTTGTTTTATCGATCTTTTGCTGTTTTTAGCTATGATTAGAGACATTCTATCCTAAATCTAAGAAGTTCTTTCTATTAGCCAGTTTGGGATTACTGCTCCTCCGTCACGAATTTACAGTTTAGCTTATGATCCGTCCCCTCACTGTTCAAAGTATTTATTCGATTCTATTTTTACATCGATTCTTATTTTAACGAATTAATTATTATCTTTGCTATTTAGAAGCTCAATAAAATAATCATCAATAAAAAATATTGCCATTTGAATGTCAAATGGAAAGAAGTAGCATTTAGGTCTTCTAAAATTCATGAAAAATTTTGTTGCATCATTAATTGATTAAGGTCAATTTCGGATAGTGTTCATTCATAAATTTAATCGACCTGACGATTAACAATAGAAAATTATTATTATAGCAATAATTTACTTAATAATAGAATAAATTTCTTTCTGTTTATTATTCGTTAATTTTTATTGATTTTAATAATGGTGACCATGAAAAAGTCAAAGACAACTTGGGGTTGGGGTTGGGGTTGGGGTT